>Ga0209107_10000288_pt1 | contig 30464 bp, 43 predicted proteins | sample LakErihyJuly2011_2_FD_187460 | JGI IMG/M metagenome (GOLD analysis project Ga0209107, IMG submission 187460) | Freshwater microbial communities from dead zone in Lake Erie, Canada - CCB hypolimnion July 2011 (SPAdes) (version 2) | ecosystem: Environmental > Aquatic > Freshwater > Lentic >...
ATGACAGTTGTCCAGGTTGTATCGTAGGAGGCCCCACTTTGCTTGCTAAGTAGCTGGCCCGTACTCCCGCCAACAGCAACGCCTGGGCCAGTAGCCCCCGTAGCACCAGTAGCCCCAGCCGTTCCAGCCGTTCCTTGAGGAATGCCGAAGTTAAAGACCGCAGCTGAAGAGGTGCCGGAGTTATTTACAGTAGCCGGTGACCCAGCCGAAATAGTCGTGGTCGTGCCTACGGTTATCGTGGCTGCAGCTCCAGCGCTACCAGCAGCGCCTGGTACGCCTACTTCCAGAACCATCTGCTGAGTCTGGTCTGCGTCCAGCAGAGTAAGGGTTACAGTGCCAGGGCTTAATGCGACTAGGCTCATTTGGTTACAGTGTCAGTGACGATCAGGTGGCCCTTAGTGGTGAACGTCACCGTAGGGCTGAAGATGAATTTAACGTCAGTCTGCATCGGCCCAAGGGCAAAGAGCGCCGTTTGGGTGGGCGTGTAGCTGATGGTAAAATCGAGGTTATTAACGGCCACGACTACGGCGCCATAGGTCACGGCCCCCGCGTCATCCTCCACAGCGGAGGTAACCACGGCACCGGCTAGGGTGGCAGGGCCGCCAGCGATGGGCGTCCATACCCCTTCAAACGTTACGGTTTGCCCCTGCCTGATAACTACTGGGTCTGCCATACCTTTAGGGGTGGGGTTGAATTAAAGAGGTATGAGATTAACTGAAGGGTTGGCACCAGTACCGTCCCATTTTGTATATCCAGTCCAAGGCCCATTCCATGCGGCCTGCTCCGTTGAGTAGTCAGTATCCGTAGCCCATGCTGGGGGGGGGCTAAAAGGTATTACTTCGTACTCACGGTTACCGTTATGGTAATTCATGTCTGGGTTTGTCAGTGAGCCGATAAGCCACTGGCGTACAGTCCACTGCGAAAAAGTGCCGTCCCAGAATAATTCGGCTACCTTGAGGCGCTGGCAGTTATAGTTAACCTGGTGCTTACTCTCAACCGTATCGTAATTCTTTAGATTAACTTCATAAGGATCGTAAGGAACGATAATTATAGACATTGTATATGGGCATACGTCTATCCATGAGACACGCTGAGTCCAAGGGGTGGATAAAGTATATGCGTCTGAAGGATAAGCCATCACCGCCAGCAGTGGGTAATTATTGGATGCTGGATTACTTACGATATAAACACCCCAAGTATCAGAACCACCGGAAGCCGCGTTAGTGATTTTAACGTGCCCACCTAGGTTTACATAAGGGGAAGCCGTATCGGTTCCGACTACGTTTGCACCAGTCGGGTAGATGGCAAATGCCTGCACGTCCCATTCGGCCACGGCGCTACGGCCACCGCCAGTGATCACCCGGCCCTTAGCCACCTGTAACTGCCATTCCCCTTCTTCTACTCCTGCGGTAACCTTAACCTGAAACTGCTCTGGGACTGGAGTTGCGGGCGGTTCTCCCACGGTCTGCGGCCAAGCGATAGAGCCGATAACGCGCTGGTTAACATACCAGTTAGGCTCAGTGTAATAGACTTCGGCCACGCGGAGCACCTGCACCGTATGGGTAACGATAGGCGTGGGAATCTCTTCGGGCAGTATTACCGGGCAAGCTGAGTCTAAATTACTGTCCGTGGTAACGTAGATGTAAAAGTAAGCGTCTTCTTCCGTCTCAACCTTATACGCGTAAACGTAATAATCAGATTCTGTGTATAGGTTGACGTACCCATCATCCGATGCGTATGGGCTGTAAACGTCTGTACCAGGGTTAAGGCCGACTGACGCGGCAGGGGTAATAATCTCAGTCCGCAGCTGTTTATCGCAGTCACCCAGCACAGGCCGCCAGACGTTACCGCCACGGCCCACACGTAACTGCCAGTTACCGGGCCCACCAAAGACTTCGGCCTGGTAATGGTTGACGATATCGTCAGGCGCTACCCTAGGGGTATCCGTGGTAACGTCACCCTTCGTGGCTTCGGTAGGGAACGTCAGAGTGCCGATGCAATTCTGGACAGCCTTCCAGCCTGCAGTGCCATTATAGGCCGAACCGACTAGGATATAACGGCAGTTAGTGCCAGCCGCGTAATCTCCGTTTGACTGAATAAAGGACGGCAGACGGCCGGGACAGCCTGGCGTATATTCACCGCGAGGCATTACCACGCAGATCGGGTTATAATCAATACCGCCGGTAACGCCGTTAGGGTCAATCCAGTAGGGCTGGAATAGCCATACGTCCCATACCGTATCGCCCCAGCTGTTATCCGTTGAACCGTCTTCCCCCACGGCATAGTCAATAGACTCAACCTGCGGGTTGGCTGGGTCGTAAATGGCTTCAGATTCTAGGACAGCCGTAGCGCCTTCCGTGATCGTGGTCTCTGAGGAATCCCCAGGGCCAAGCGTAATGGTCGTGGGAACCCCAGCAATCACCATGCTAATGGTCGCGGTGCCACCGGTGCCCACCGTGTAATTCTGTGTTGAGCCCTTGCCCAGCGTGGCCGTGACGTTAGACTGAGAGCCAGTGCCTAGGGTATAAGACGCGGTACCAGTCTTACCGGATAGGCGGCCGTTAGACTCTGTGATATTTCCGCCAGGGTCTAAGGTGTATTTAAGGGTCTTAGAGCCCCCTGCCCCCATGTTATAGGTCGTGGTGCCAGTAGAGCCTAACTGCCAGCTGTGCTGGATAGTGTCCCCTGGGATAAGCGTCTGGCTCCACGGCACCCCAGAGATAAGCCACTGCGTGGTCACTAGGCCGCCGCCAGCGTTGAGGCTGTAATTAGTCGTGCCGGTAGAGCCCAGAGAGTAGCTGGTGGTCGTGCCTAGTTTGCCGTTAACTACGCTGGCCTGCCCGCTTTTGTTGAAGGTTCCCATGGGTTATAGGCCAAGGGTTACGTAACCGTTTTCTGACATAAGCGGAGAGTTAGGGTCAGTACCGATATTAACCGTATCCCCTGTGTATCGGGCATAGTTATAAACGATAGACTGGTTAGCGCACTTGGCGGTAGGCACCTCTTCTGAGCCCCCAAAGTTATGGGATGCCCACAGCACAGTGCCGCCAACCACGCGCAGCTTATCCCCTTCAATAATGATTTGAAACTGCTCTAGGTTTACTTGCTGTCCAATCTGATCCCCAGCGTTTGGGAAATTGATTACCAGAGATTCCCCTTCAGGGGTGCTGACGATATCATAACCGATGCCTGGCTGGATACTCATTAGACCGCGTAAACCTCCGTTGGGAATCCATCAATATTATACCGGATGGTATAGGTGATTTTATAAACGCCCTGAGAATAACGCTCCGTAGCTACGTTAGTTAACAAGAGTTGAGGTGTACCATCAATCGCGGTAAACTCAGTGCCGTAGTAGGATGGAAGAATACTGATATCGCTAATCTTATTCGTGCTCATTAGTGACGCATTCTTATTGCGGACGTCATTCATAAAGGCCGTGGACGTGGTATAGACCACACCAGACCAGGACGTGACGCGGTTTAAGAAAGACTTCTTACCGTAGAATTTAGGAAAGGCTGGGTCAGCAAAACCGACAAAACGGCTTCCTGCGGCGTCGATAAATTGCGAACCGTGGTTACCTTGGTAATATTTCTTAGTGTCCTGCGGCTGCTGTGGGCGCGTAGATTCTGGGAAGATAGGTGCAATCGTTGGAGTGGAAGTACCACTGCCCACGCCGGCAATAGGGTCACCGCCATAAATAGCCACTTCCTCTTCGGTTTCTACAGTTTTCCAGAAGTGCGGGTGGTTCTCGATAGGCTCAGTGCTGGTGCCATCGTTACCAGTGGCCTGCGGATAGGTGACGTAAATAATGCCCTCTCCGTAAGGTGCGGAAAAGTATACGCCAACATAAGTAACCGTTACGCGAGCCTTTTTGCCACTGCCAAACACACGCTTGCGTTTATCCGCCAGCATGAATGCGTACCGGGCGTCTGGGTGTGGATCGCCAGGGTTTGGAATATACTCAGAGTCAGGGGCCACCTGTTCTTGACTGATTTCAAATACGCAGGTTCCGGTGAACAGGCCGTATGAATCGTCATCAATGGTGTACCCTTCCTGCAGGGTAGCGCCTAGGTGGTTATAACCGATTGTTATTAAGGCCATAGTGGTAGTTTATCGGAAAGAGATTTGAGGGCGGTAAGGTGTGCTGCCTTCACCCTTCGTGTAGTCTTCGTCACGCGGTGGCAGGCGCTCTTCGATACGCCGGAGGGTGTCGGCCTGCTGGCGCTGAACGTCTAGCTGCTGATCCATAGAGGCGATAATCGGGCTAGTGCCCATACCGAACACCGCATTCTGTACGCCCATGGTATCAATACCAGCGCCAGTCTTACCTTTGTTGCGTTCTTCCTGTGCTCGCATATCATCAGCGTTAAAGATATCACGAACAGCATTCTGCACGCTCCTATCTTCGCTGGCACCCTCATAAGTAGCCATAGCCAACATAGCTTGAGAGCCAGGGCCTAAACGTTTCCATAGCCGTTCCATGTCCTTATCTGACGCGTTACGCAGGAAATCTTCAGTTACAGCTTTGCGTCCCTCAAGGGCTTTTTTCTTGTCTTCCACTTCCTGCTCTCGCGTTTGCATCTGGCGGGCACCGTAAACAAAGCCGGGTTCCAGCTCTTTAGATTCACCCTTACGCGTAAACTCTAGAGCATCCTTAACGGCTTGCCGCTGTTTCTCGATGGACTGGGCGATATAATCGATAGCCTTATTAAGCAGAACCATCGGGGCTATGTAGGACAGAATCAGGTCTTTTCCCCAGCTGGACATCTTCTTATTCAGCCCTTCAACAGCCTTCTCCATTTGGCCCATGGACTTGGCCGCCTTGTCAGTTTGCTCCTGAACATCGGACGTGCCCTTTACTTCGTATGTTACTGAGGCGTCTGCCATGTTAGTTTCGGTTTAGGATTTTTTGGAAGTTAGCCTGAATGTGTTCGTCTTCGCTGGTGAGCACCTTTAGATCGGCGCCCTTCATGGTCGCAAAGGCCGTAGATAACCAGATGGCCTGGCATTCCGGCATCGTCCAGGCGCGTGACTCTTCTATACCATTAGAGACCAATGTGGCTATAATGTTTAATATCCATGGTACACCGTTGCTACCAGCCCTGCCTTCTTTCTGCCAGAACTTGGGGCCGTTAGCCTCCAGCATATGGTTTTGAAAGTTAAGTGCGGCCACACCCATCTTAGTTTCGTGTTCGTTTAATTCAATCAACTCGCCCAGCTCTTTATTCGTCAGTTTGCCGATGGGCTCACCGGCACACACCTTGACGGCCACCAGGATATCTAATGCCCGGATATCCCCCCCCTTGACAAAAGGAGAATTCAGCGCCGTTAGGTGGACGCGGTGACGCAGGCAAAAGGGAGAAACCAAACGACCCAGAATTGTAATCTGGGCCGATGGGTCAGTGAAGGCTCTAATGAACCTTTCGTCCATTAGGCCGGAGGAACGTAAGGATCGTAAGACGCGATAGCATCCCACTGAGCTACCGTGGCCTTGAACGTGACGTAATCGCCGTTACGGCCAGACTCCGTGACGTCTTCCACCATACCCAGAACAGAATAAGAACCGCCGCCAGCGGTGCCTACATCCGTTTGAATAGTGAAAGTAATCTTAGCGCCCTGGTCTGGCATATCGGCCGTGAGCACCGTACCCTCGATATCCATGGTGCGCTGCTTGCCGTCATAGCGAACGCCAACCGTGATGCCGTCCTGATTCTTAAGCAGGTTCTTGAGCTCGAAGCCCTTCTTAACGGAGTAAGAGGTAACGATGAGGTTAGTGGCGGTGCCTAAGACACCATGCTTTCCAACTGTTCCGACGATAGTGGCTGCCATATATCTTTAGCCCTTAAGTTGCAGTTTATACAGGGTTAATGACGCAACGAATTTGCAGGCGCACTAGGCTGTTCCAGTAGTCCCCTTCAGGGTCAATGCCCTGACCGGAACCTGGGATACGCGTTACCTGATAGATATACGCCTGCACTTCAGGCTGTCCGGCAAAGTATGCCTTAATGCCTGCCTCATCTGACAGGGTGGCCAGCACTGATGCCTCACGCTGGCGGTGCGTAGCCAGGCTGGTATCGTTTGCGTTATCGCATACGACCACCCGCATGGAGCAGTCGTAATTCCCTAGGCCGTCTGGAAAGGCGCTGGGTGTTTCGGCGCTCTCGCAGGTTACGACTACCTTAGGGTGAACGGCCGTGGCCGTGCTATCCCCTGGGTAGATGTTAACCCCAGACAGCGTGGGCTCTGCCTGCAGGATAGCCACTAGGCCAGCCTCCATGATATGACGTACGGATGTAGTGAATGGCATAAAGTTATTTACGTTTGGCCCGGGCGGCCGCTTTCTTAATCATGTTCTCTAGGTCTTTGCGTATGTTGGCTTCACGCAGACCCAGCACAAGACTCTTCACGTTAGCCTCATCGGCTACGTTATTTGAGTTACCGATCATGTTACTGATGGTCATATTAACCACGCTCTTAGTATTGTTTAGAGATACGCGGCCGTCAGTGCTGGACTGGGCTTTGATATACGCATCAACGCCTGCCCGTCCGTACTGCTTTTCATTCCCATTAAATTTAGGGTTTGGAATCATCATAAGGGCGTCCCACCAGCCTGCCTTAAGGCGGCCAACATGGGCTTGCCGTTCGACCACGTAGGCCATGATCTCCGCGTCAGTCTGCACCAGCACCTTGTTACGCCAGTTACCGACAGGGTTAATGGGCGTCTTACCAATCTTAAAGCGGCCGCCAAACTTACCCAGCAGGCGCTGGTGCGTTGGCTTTAGGTTGCGCTCAAACCCTAGGGTACCGTACTCCGTTTTTCGGTACAGGGTGCGGTTAAGGTAATTCTTAGCCTTAAGGAAAGCCCGCTCATCGTCATAGTCCCCGGCAATCTTTTGCATTACTGGGGATAGTTTATTAAGAACGCTCATCCGCGCTCCGTTCAGAATCTTACGGAAATCGCTAGGGTTGTTTTCCTTTACTGCCATGCCCAGCTGCTGACTGATAATAAACACAGGGGCTATGCCCTTCTTACTGTCGGCCGCCACGTAAATCTTACGCACGTCCCGCTCGACTGACTTCATACCAGCCTTTTGACCGGTGACCGTCAGACCGCCTACGCCACCCGCACCCATAGGGGGGGTGAACAGCATAGACTCGCGGCACATCAGCTGCGCGTTCTTTAGGGCTATATCTAGGATACCCTGCCCGGTATGGTCGGCAAAGTCCTTCAAGGCCGCTTGGAATTCGGCCATGCTCTTAGGGTCAATCTTTACCTTAACCCTCATGCTCCATCGTCCATGACCTGCAGGGTTACCCAGGCTGACGTCCGCTTATAGGTAACCTGGGTGATGCGTACGCCCTTGCCGTTAACCAGCAGTTTCTTGCCGTAGCCTAGGGAGGCCACCACGGCGTTAGCCACGATGACTGGGCCAGATGCCCCAGCCGTGCCGTCTGGGAGGGCCCATGAGGCTGTTTCAGCCACTAGACGGACAGAGTGCCCAACCTTATCGCTGAAGCCCCCCTCGCCGAATTGCTGGCTGGTCTGGGGTTCCGAGATCATACACCGGAACGTCAGGGTACCGTCAGCCGTCTGGCCGGGCACACCCAGGTCAAACATGACCACCTTAGCATCGGGCAGGAATTCGGCGTAGAGGCTCATCTATCTTTAGGAAAAAAAAAGCCCCCAGTTAAGGGGGCTCAGTTTCAGGGGCTGTTTCCGATTAGGGGTTAAGAGCCAGAGCCATCGTGCCGGTCGTGATACCCTTCGCGGCGCCGAACATGACTTCGAACGATGCGATGATATTACGGGAAGAGGCATCAACCCAGATGTTGTAGTAAACAGTCAGGCCGAGCTCATCAATGGTCATGCTGTTGGATTCGAGCATCAGACCCTTGACGTGGTCGAGGGCAGGTGCGGCCGAGGCCACAGCGATAGCAGACTGGTCGCAAGCGAAGGCAGCCAGTTTAGCAACGCCATTGAAGGACGAAGCGTAGAACACGCCAGACTCGAAACCGTACGAGCCGGAGGTGCCGAGAGGCAGGCCGAGAGCGTTGGTCGGGATGAGGTTGGAGTAGATACCAGCGTTCGTGACGAGACCACGGCGGCGGCTCTTAGAGACGCCAGCCCAGAGCTTGGCAAGGTCACCAGAGCTAGGCGTGATAGCCGAGTCAGCAGCGGTAACGACAGCAGCGCCGAAGTTAGTCACCGTGATAGGAGCGGTAGCCAGGGCCCAGATCTTGTCAGCGAGAGCGTCCATGTTGACCTGAACGAGATTCTCAAGCTTGATGGCGTTCTGGATGTCAGCGTACTCAAGGCCGAAAGGCTGGTACACGTGGTCGAGAACAACGGTGGCCTTGGTCAAGGTCGTACCGCCGATCGTGCTAAAGGAAGTCGGGTTAAGGACGGTGGACGCAGTGGCGGTGGCGAGAGGAACCTGAATGGTGTCCTTCGGCTTCTTCACCTGGTCGGAGAAGTCGCTGGAGAAAAGGGCGAGAGCGGCGAGGCGGTTAGCCAAAACGGTCTTACCCTTGGTGCTGATGGTCGCGGCGATTAGGCCGGAGTCGATGGTGTTTGCCATGGTAGTTTATTATATAGTGTTAACGGAAAGATTAGCCCTGGCGCTTGCGGGCAGCAAAGAGCTCGTGCTTATGCTTAGTGAAGAATTCGTCACGGGCTTTTCCGGCCGACATGGACGCGAGCTGTTCCAGCAATTCCTTGCCGGTGGGCTTAGCGGTCTGCTCAGCTGGGGTGACGTTAAGGGGGGCGATAGGAGCGCCAGCCTTAGCGATCAGGTCAGCGGCCTGCTTAGAGGCGGTGGCCTGAGCGGCTTCCAATTCGGAAACCTTGAGGGCAAGGGCGTCACGCTCAGCCAAGAGGGTGGCGGCCAAATCCTTGGCGGCGGTCAACTCCGCGTCAGCGGTGGTAACCTTGGCCATGAAAGAATCACGCTCAGAGGTGAGGGCCGACAGGTCAGCCGTCAGCTTAGCGTTCAATGCTTCGGGAGTTTCTTTATTCATGTCTTCATCATTAGCCGCCGTGTTGATAATTTCGGCTGGGTCGATGACCTGTACGCCTAATTCAGCCACCGCGTTGCGGGTGTCTTCGCGGTTATCGATGAATGCCTGCACGTCATAGCCCTGGTCGAGCAGCGCCTTAACTTCGTTACGCTTAAATTCGGGTGCGTCCTGGCTACCGCCGTTCATGATCAGGCGGCTGTATTCGATTTCCAGCGCAGCCAATTCGGCCACGGTGGCGTCACGCGTAGATTCAGCGCGGTTCGTCAGCAGGATAAGCGGGCTATCGTATGCCTCAATAAAATCCTCCACAGGTTCGATGAGCAAACCCGCATCGTCAATGAGGGTGCCATCAATATCAGAGATAATTACTTCAGGCATTGGAATTGGGGCTGGTCTTTAGGGCGTCCTCAAGGGAGTTAGCCAGGCCAGTGGCTAGGCCAAGGGTAGCGGATGTACGGCCAGAGAACGTCTGACCACGCATGGAAGAGTCAGCGATGTTTGAACGCGTCTTACGGACGTCAGCACGGAACGTGGCACCCAGCTCTTCGACGTAACGGATGGCGTCCTGCATCTCTTCGTCAGAGATTGAAGAGCCATCAGCGCCACCCTTCAGGTCACCGGACGTAATGCTGATAATCTTAACGCCAGCATTCTCGTATGCCTTCGACCAGTCTTCAATGACGAGCCGTACACCTATACTCCCCACGATTGCTGATGGCGCCACGATTACCCGATCTGCGGCCGCCCCGATATAATAGCCAGCGGATGCCATGATCTGGTCGGAATAGGTCGCGGTGGGCTTAGTCGAATTGCGTACGAGCTCTGCCACTTCCTCCACGCCAGTGGCCGTGCCGCCAGGGGAGTTAACGTACAGCCAGATTTCAGACACCTGCGGGTCAGCCTCCATGGCCTTGAACGCCTTAGTGAAGTCGTTAAGGTCAACGCCGCCTAGGGCCTTCTCAAGTGAGCTGAGCCCTTTGCCGATTACACCCACCAGAGGCACGACTGCCACCATACCGGTCTTAGACGGCGCAGGGCGGTCAGCCACCATCTGCACCAGTTTGTCAACCATGCCCAGCTGCTCACTGGAACGGTAGAGGTCTAGTGCCTGGTTAGGCTCAATCATCAAGGGCTCGCGCCCTTTCAATCCTTGAAGAAGAAATTTCACGTTATTGCTGGAGAGGTTCGGGGTTTGCTTGAGTGATAGAGGTAATCTGCTGATCGTTAAACGGCAGAGTATTGTACCGCTGGCTAAGCGTATTAACTGGCAGTTTATACTTTTCTTCCAGCCTACGCAGTAATGCGATATCGCGGGCCAGCTGTTCGCTGTCCGCTTCAAAGTTACCCGCACGGCGCTTATACAATTCCGTAAAGGACGTAAGCCCAAGCTTCAGGTCTTCGCGGTCATTAGACGCGTCACGGCCGTTATCGATTGAGGGAGCGGGCGGGCACGTCCATGAAACTTCCATCCAGTCTGGGTCATCCGGTAATTCCCCATCGCTGATGCCCTTGGCAATAATCTCATTCCAGCTGGGCGTTAGGTCATCCTCAATCAGCATGGTCTGCACGGAACCGACATAGCGGCCTGCCTTGCCCAGCGTCATACGGATGGTGCCTGAACCAGCCTTTGTGCTGTCATGCACGAATTCGTAAGGGAGACCACCGGCACAAATCATGCGCTGCAGGGCATCGTTAAATCCGATCCAAACGTTAGTGCCACGGGTGGGCACCGGGTATTCCAGCTTCTCTCCGGTGTCGAGCACCAGCAACTTACCGCCCATCTTCTGGCTTACAGAATCATAAGGGTTGCTAGAGTTACCAGTGACTTCGCCGGCCGTAGTCTGGTCAAGGGTGCCACCAGCCTTAGTGATAACGCGTGGAATATCCGACACGTCCTTAACTGCGGTTTTCTCCATCTCGAATACCTCGGCCTGATCCTGCATAGTATTGAGGGCTTGAGCCAGGGGCGGCAGGCCGTGGGCGGCGCTGGCCCGCGTGGCCTTGCTGATGTGGCGTACCTTATCGGCAGGCACCCTGCGGTCACTGCCGTCATCCATCTTAAAGTTATATTCCAGCACCTCGCCGTAACTCCCGAATTTGAAACCGTCTGACCAGCCTTCGCCCTGCTGGGCATCGGCAGGGTTAACGCACCGGTGGGCTTCGATAATCTGCTGCTTAATCTCGCCCTGCCTGTCCTCCACGGAGACCACGAATAACTCACCGTCAACGCACCAGGTGTGAACCTTAATCTTCTGGGCATCGCCGTAAGACCAGCGCCCATCAATCGTGGGCTTACGCATCTTACGCAGGTAATAGTTTACGTACAGCTTCGCCTTCTTTTCATCCTGAGCGTGGCTGTTCGGCAGGATGCCGTCACCCACCACGTAGGTTACCATATCGAGCGCGTACTGCGTCATGCTCGCGTAATTCTTTTCAGCGTAACGAGACTTCTGCAGTAAACGGAATCGGGTCGATTGCGTTACCTCGTTACGGTTATCGGACGGCGCCGTGCCGTAAAATTGGATTCGGCGGTCAGTCCATGAAGCCGAATTATAGTTACCCTGGTACTGCTCAGCCTGGCGCGTCTTCGCCTTGGCCTTAACGTTTTTCTTAGAGCGAGCGGGTGTCATATCGAGAGTCAAAGCAGGATTGGCGGCGCAGGTTCTTATACGTGGCCGGGTCGAGAATCCATAGGGCGTGGTTACATTCCGCAATAATAGCGGACGGCGGGGCGGTCAGTTGCTTATTAACGCTGGAGCCAGAGTCAGAATATGAGACCACAATGAGCCCAGACGCGTAACGATCCATGGCAGTCTGCTTAGTAGCCAACAGCCAAGACTCACTTGCCCCAATGAATAAACCAGTAGCGGCCATATACTTTTAGTCTGTTTGTTGCTCATTCGCTTCCACGGTCTCGGCCGTGGCGTCTCGCCCGACAATGCCCCAGCGGACGGCGGCCAGCATCGCCAGCAGCTCGCAGTCCAGAGCGTGGTTATCCTTCACCCCCTTTGGCATCACCCATGAGGTCTTTCCGGTCTTAGGGTCACGGCGCCTGACTTCCGAATCCAGCTGGGCCACGTACTCCGGCGATGCGTCACGCGAATAAGTATGCACCTTACGCGTGCGTAGTCCGTGAAGTAAATCCTTACCCGCCAGATTCGACCACACAATCAGCCACGCCCTCTGCGTCATGCCGGGCACCATGTATGGCTGCGGGTCAGAGTAGAACCTTTTCTGTCCACCCTTCACGCTGAAGTCTTCGTTCGCCGAACCCTTGGAACAGCGCCAACCCCGCTTGGCCGTCTCGCGGTAAACGATTAAAGTCTGATACCCTGAGTCCACGATAACGAGCCCAGGGTTTACCCCATGCAGATTAGCGAACGCCTCCACCTCATCCCACGTGGCCAGCTTGCTAAACGCCATCAGTCGGCTGTGGCCGTCCTTTGTCCACCGGCGAACCGTGGCCCACCAGTGGTCACCCTGCATATCCACGCCCATCGTGCGGAAGGGAATAGCGTCTTCGTTCTTATCGGCCCGAGAGCTCAGCCACGCCCGCTTACCAGCGCGGTTAATCACAGCCTCATCGGCCCAGTCATCGGCCATAGCATAGTCACCCGCCTTGACCGGGCTGGCGATTGCCCCGCCATCCTGACTCCAGGGGAGAGCCAGATACTTAGTCTTAAATACTTTGCGTGGCCCATCGTCAGCGTACAAGTCCCATGCCTCACGCGCCTTAACCATATCCACCGCAAGAGATCCCCAGCTCGATGACGCCAGCGAGTTAACGTGCGTCCCCACCCAGCCCTCTTTCTCGCTCTCACGCGTAGCCCAGAAACGGCCGTTCAGATTGCGCCTGGTTTCGTTATCGTCCGTGAGCCGGTGCTGGCACGAACAGCATTCATAGGTCGTACCAGCCTCGACCAGTTTAAGATTCCACCCGCTCTCCGTCTTAGCGTTCTCTGGGTATCTCACGTAATCCCATAGCCAGGGCTGGTACGTCTTACACTTCGGGCATTCAAACTGCCATTCCATCTGGTTAGTCATACCCCATATCTGGTCGGTCTCGTCACCCGCCTCACCGCCCTGCGAGCAATACATCTTTTTCGACACGTGCTCGAACGCCTTGGTTCGCGCCATGCTCTGGCGAATTGCATTCGGAGGCCACTGCCACGTCTCGTCTCCGAACACGTATCGCGTTGAAATTCTTTGCAGGTCTTTCTCCGTGCCGGCCGAATTATTGTAAACGATACTGCCGTCAGCAAAGTCTATCACGTCTGACTTCGGGTTATCCATCGGGCTTAGCTTCGCCTTCACTGCGGCAACCTGGTCAAACATAGGACGCAGATAACGGATGCAGAAATCCTTAGCGTTCTCCTGGTTGTCCATGTAGATAACCATATTCGCCGGAGCCGATGCCATCAGCCAGGTAGCGTTCAGTCTCATGTTCAGCGTCTTCCCAGTCTGGATTCCCCACAGGTTTACCATCACCCGCGTACGTGGGTCATTAAACAGCCGGATACTTTCCGCGATCCACGGCCAGCGCTTCGGGTCGTACCCGCCGTCAAAAGCCCCGCTCGGAACCTTGCGGACGTGACGCGTCAGGAATTCCACCGGGTCATCTTCGGCCATCGGCGCAAGCATCGCCATGCCGTAGGCCAGCAGCTCGTCTTTCGTCACGCGGATAACTCCTTACGCATCTTACGAATGAAACCAGCCATAGCGGCCATCGCCACCGCAGGGTTCTTAGGGTTCGCTTCCTCACAGCAAACTGAAGGCATCTTATCCCACGCGTCCAGTACCCGCGTCATCGCATCGGCCATGGCCTGCTTACTCTCGCTGGCCTTAATCGTCTCGCGGTTACTCATCGCCCGGCGCTCTAGCTCTTCCTCCAGATTAATCAGCGTCTTCAAACTCTGGTTATAGCTCGTCTGGGCTCTAGCCTGGTTGTCATCGCCTGCGTCCATCAACGCTCCCCAGATCTGGCGAGCCTGTGCCACCTTCACGCGGTGCTCGGCAATCGTCTGTTCTAAATTTTTGTCCACGTCCGCAGTCGGCAGCGGCTTGTGCTCTGGCAAAGGTTCACCCGCCAGCCACGCCCGCGAGCCGTCCAGCGTGTCCGGCATTCCATCGCGGAAGTGCCGATACATCGTGGCGGTGCTGATGCCCAGCGCCTTGGCTAAGTCATGCTTTTTCACGCGGGGAATTCCCCCTGGAGATTGGCACCCTCACAAAAGCCCCAAATATAGCGTTTAATCACGTTTTTTTTCATCGGGGTGTCCACGAGCGCGAGGTGTGGGGGGGGTAAAAGAGATGCCTTTAAGGGGGGTGTACCCCTGCTGGGCCTTCACGTACTTGCTGATACTGTCACGGCCCTTACCCCACTTAGCCGCGAGCTGGTGCTGTTGAAGTGCGCCGGGAAGATTTAATACGTGACGGACTATATCCAGGTGCAGCCGGACTTGCCTACGCTTGCTATGCCCCATCATGTCTACCACGCCTGTGAGTATGGCGCCTAACTCTGATCGCGTTAGAGTTACCGTGGGCTCAGCTTGTACCTGGTCATCGTCCTGCCTTGCCGGGTCATTGGCTCCGTTGTCAGTCCATGCGGGTGACTGCTCCATGATTGGGAATACCCATTCATCCTTCAGCTGCTCAGCGTAAAGGGTCAGGCCGTTAGCCTTTGCTTCCTTCACCTGATCTGGAGTCATGCGCTTAAACTGTTCGCGGATGTATGCGTCACACCGTTGCCGGTGCGCTGAATCCGACTGCGAGTTATCGGCGGGCACGTTAAGACAGATTGACCAAATCAGAGCCAGCGCAAGGGGGTAACCTTGAATGCAGACTGCATACGGTTTGCATACACTTTTGCATTCACCTTAAACCATTGATAAAGAAATACTTAATACCTCTCTATTTATTATTAATGCAAGAATGCAAATATATATATATACAGGGGATGAATGGGTATAATGGGTAGGTAAACCCTCTGATATGTATATAGGCTTACTCCCAGAAATCTGCATACAAGTAAACGAAAGCGTAAGTGCGTTAGCCGTCAGCGTGTTGCGGTGAATGCAGAATGTTGCAAGAATGCAAACGGAGGGGGGGGGTGGTAAATAAATGTGGACACGGAGAGGTAAGCGGGCAGGTTCGTCCGTCTCGCATGACCCCTGTAATTGATTTCGACCGCATCAACGCGGCTGCCCTCTCGTCTCTGGAATCTTGGCTGCTCTCGCTGTTCCCAGCTGGGAAGCGTGACGGCCGAGAGTTTAAGATAGGGAGTGTTGCCGGTGAACCTGGCACCTCACTGAGTATCAACCTGCACAGTGGAGTCTGGTGTGACTTCAGCAGTGGCGATAAGGGCAGTGACCCGATCAGCCTGCTGGCCGCCGTACGTGGCTGTAAGATGGGTGAGGCCGCTAAGGAATTGGATTCGATGCTAGGTGCGGGCATCGTGCCGAGTAAGGCTGACGTGTTGCGCCGTGAGCGTGGCGGTCAGGCCGATGACTGGACTGCTCTGGCGTGTGCGCCTGCAGACTGTGCTGAGCCCGACACGGTGCATTACAAGTACGGTAAGCCGACTATGGTCTGGACGTATCGTAACGGAGCAGGCGAGCGGGCGGGCATCATTGGCCGATACCAAGAGCCGGACGGCGGTAAGCAGGTTCTGCCGATGACCTGGTGCGAACATAAGGACGGCCGCGAGGGCTGGCGGTTCAAGGCCATGGGGCGTCCACGTCCGCTGTATGGCTCTGAGCTGCTGACTGCTCAGCCGACTAAGCCGGTGCTGGTGGTCGAAGGTGAGAAGGCGTGTGACGCGGCCCGCAGGTTGATGCCGCATATCGTCTGCGTGACGTGGGCAGGCGGGTGTAAGGCTATCGAGTTAACGGACTGGAGCCTGCTGGACGGCCGTAAGGTAGTCGTGTGGCCAGACGCGGACGAGCCCGGTATCCGTGCGGCGCTCGCGGTGCAGGGTTATCTACCCCAGGCACTGATCGTGCAGTTTCCAGTGGGCGTCAAGGACGGCTGGGATTTGGCAGACGCGGAAGCGGAAGGGTGGAGCACGGCGAAGGTGCGTGAGTACGTCAAGGGGGCGAGCACTGCGGCGCCTGTGCTGACGTTGGACGTGCCGCCAGTGGGCGATGGGCTCACAGAGCAGGACGTGGCCGACATAGCGGCACAGGTCGAAGAGGCGAAGGAATGGCAAGCGGAGCCTGTTAGCCAAGGGCCAGCCGAGACGCCTTGGCCGTTCCGTATGCTGGGTCACGATGCGGGCGGTTATTTCTACCTGCCTGCGGGTAGCCAGCAGGTTGTTTCCCTCACTGCCAGCGAGCATAAGCACTTACCGCTGTTGCGTCTGGCTCCGGTGTCTTTCTGGGAGTCGGTATTCCCTGGTCAGAAGGGAGCGGACTGGAACGCGGCCGCTAACGCTTTGATTCAGCGCCAGCACCAGCGGGGCATCTACGATCCGCAGAAGGTTCGCGGGCGTGGTTGCTGGCTGGATAAGGGGCAGGTGGTGTTCCATGCGGGTGACCGTCTGATGGTGGGCGGTTCGTCCGTGCGGTTCCACGAATGGCAGACGCCTTGGATTTATGAGGCCAGCGTGGCGATGGAGTTTGTGGAGGCGCCGATGCTCCCGAATTCGGAAGCGTCCAGGCTGTTGCAGCTGTGCGAGCTGTTGCCGTGGAAGGAAGCGATTAACGCTAAGTTTTTTGCGGGCTGGGTGGTCGTGTCGCAGATTTGCGGGGTGATGGACTGGCGTCCGCATATCTGGGTTAACGGCCCAGCGGGTTCGGGTAAGACCACGGTAATGAATACCGTCCTCCAGCCGCTGGTCGGCGGGGTTGCGGTGTTCGTGGCGGGCGATACGAGCGCGGCGGGTATACGTCAGAAGATACGTTCAGACGCGTTACCTGTGCTGTTCGATGAGTCAGAGAGCGAAGATAAGACCGGGCAGGCTCGTATGCAGCACGTGCTGGAGTTGGCTCGTCAGTCATCCAGTAAGACAGGGGCGAGTATCATCAAGGGCACGATCAGCGGGCGCTCACAAGAGTTTCGGGTGCAGTCGTGTTTCGCGTTCAGCTCGATTGGCACGGCGGCCACTAAGCGGGCAGACACCGGACGCATTACGTCTCTGGAGTTAAAGCGTCCCGACGCCACGGACGAAGGCCGCGAGATGTTCCGACAGTTTAAGGTTATGGTGTCGGATACGGTGGCTATGCCAGGCTATGCCGAAGGGTTACGCCAGCGGTGCCTGACCCATGCGCCCACGATATGCGCTAACGCACGGATGTTCGCACGTGCTATCTCTGGCCGTCTGGGTGACCAGCGTATGGGTGACCAGCTGGGGGCGTTGCTCGCGGGGGCGTTCAGCCTCACCAGCACGAAGGAATTGACGTACGAGGCGGCCGTGGAATGGGTCGGTAAGCAGGACTGGGCTCCGTATGAATCGAATACGGCTGACTTAGACGAGGTGCGGGCTCTGTCCTGGCTGATGGATAAGCAGGTGCGGTTTGAGGCTGACGATAAGGTGTACCAGCGTTCCGTGGGCGAATTGCTGACGGCGTATTACCGCGATGACGTGCGGAGCGATGAGGCCGAGAACATCCTGCGTAATCTGGTGCGTAACGGCATCAAGCCAGAGCGTGAGAGCATCTGCGTATCGAACCACCACCCAGCGCTGCGGGCTCTGTTCGCCGAGACGCCTTGGGCCGATAAGTGGAAAGACCAGCTGGCCCGCGTCATGGGTGCCAGCCACGTACCGGGCGTCCGCATCGGTGCGTCCACGCATCGTGCCGTCCGCTTGCCCACCAGCGTGGTTACAGGGGAGTAACGTCTTCTGGATCACGTGCCACGATGGCCAGCCCACCGGCTGTGTTCACCGCGTCCTGCCATGTCTTCTGTTCAGGCCGTAATCGACCTATGGGGGTTTTCACCTCGATTGACAGAAAGCGGGCTAGGGGCTTACCGACCATATCAGCGGTGACTATGACGGTCTGCCATCCTATAAGGTCACCAGAGCCCACGTGGAGGCCATAGACGATAAAGCGGCCGTCAGTTGCCTTAGCCTTGCCCACGTTGTTTCTGAAGACGCGCACATGGCGCTTACGGCCGATGGCCAGCAGGATATGAGATTGAATGGCTTTCTCGCTCACTTACGCAGTCTAGCCCTGAATACGTGCTGTGCCCAGCCGAAAGGATTCTTCATGCCGCGTGACTTACCCAGCGCAATCAGGTCACCTAGGCTCTGGGCTTGGCCCTGGCTACGTCTGGCCTGTATGCGTTCGGCCGTCACCTTGAGCTCTTCCAGCGAGCCCTCTACCTGTTCGGGTTCTCTATCCTTAATATCGCGGGCGGTTCCGCAGACCGGGCAGATCGGCGCCGGCGGGTGGACGGCATAGCACTGCGGGCACTGGGCGTAGCGTGGGCCGTCATCCTTGGCCCCGCGTTTACGGCGCATAGAACCTGTTAGTGTCCAGTCTCTGGGCTCTTCCGCAAAGCCGTGGCGCAGGACGTTGCCTACGTGGTCGAGCACGATGGCCTTCTGTTTGCCCGGATGGGTACGCAGGACACGGCCGAGCTGCTGGAGGTAAAGGCCGAGCGATTGGGTGGCACGGAGCATCTGGCAAACGGTGACCACCGGCAGGTCAAACCCTTCTGATACGATATCGACAGTGACCAGATGGGTGATGCGTCCATCAGCCAGGGCGGCCACGGCATCAGCGCGCGCTGCATCGGTCATCGTGCCCTCAAGGATGCGGGCCTGATAGCCAGCGGAGACATACTGAGCGCATACGTTCTCAGCGTGTGCGACTGAGGCACAGAAGACCACGCATGGCAGGCCGTGTGCTAACTTGCGGTAATGGGCGATGGCATCGCCGGTAATGGTGGGCTTATCCACGCGTTCGTTTAATTCCTTACGGTTATAATCACCCGCCACGGTGTGAACGCCAGCCAGGTCAACGGTGCTAGGGGCGTAGTAACTGACCGGGCAAAGGTAACCAGCGGCCATGAGCTCGCTGACCTGCGGGCCGATTATCAGCTCATCGAATACGTCACCCAGGTTACCGCCGTCCAGTCGGCAGGGCGTGGCCGTCACGCCTAAGACGCGGGCCTGCGGGTAATGCGTTAGGACGCGAGCCCATGAGCCTGCCATAGCGTGGTGCGCTTCATCCATGATAATGAGGTTAGGCGCTTGGATATGGTCGAGCCGTCTTACGAGAGTCTGAACGCTGGCCACCTGCACGTGATGCGTAGGGTCTGCCGTTCGCTTGGCCGAGATCAGGCCGTGAGCCACGCCGATATCTGCGAGCGAGCGTGAGCACTGGGCCATTAACTCCTGGCGGTGTACCAGAATCATTACGCGGTTACCTTTGGCCGCAGCGCCTGCGGTGATGTGGGAGAAGCATACGGTTTTACCCCCGCCTGTGGGCAGTACCAGCAGGGGGCGGTGTTTCCCGGCACGATAGGCGGCCCGCACGGAGTCAACGGCGGCGGCCTGATAGGGGCGTAAAGTAGGGGGTTTAGGGGGCATTAGCGAGTTTCTGCAATTTTGTGCAAAGATGCCTTGACGGAGCAAAGTAAATGAAAGAGGGTGTTTGGACTCGCCCATGTCTACTACCACTACGCCCAGCGCTATGCAGCTCTTCCGAGTTGCCAAGCAAACGTTAACCGCAGCCACCATTCGCTTTAAGAAGGCAGATGAGGCTCTAAGAAACATCGGTTGCACCGTTCAGGTTCGCAAAGACAGCGTTGGTTTCTACGGAACCAACACCCCCGAAGTAGATGCCGAATGGTCGGCCGCTTGGGATGCCCGGTGGGATGCAGAACACGCCTATCACTTGGCTTATGACGCGGCTTACCCGCAGGCCGATATCGAGATCACCAGCGCTCACGTTATTGTCCGCAAGCTGGGCTTGGCTAATCTGCTGGAAGCCGACCGCATCGTTAAAGAGCAACACGCCGCCGGTAACCTTGAGTTTACCCTCGTCTTCCGTGGCGAGGCCAAGCGTATTACTGACGAGGAAAACGCTAATTGCCCTGTTGCTTTTAAGGCGGCTCTTGTGCTCCGTGCCTGCGGTTTCGTTAACGATAAGCAGTCTGCTACCATCAGCCTTGCCTAATTTACCACCCATGAAAACACTACTGATCCTGCTGGTTATCACCGCGTTGACGTTCGCAGTCTATGCCCTGGCTGACGGCCCTTCCCTTATCCAAATCATCGATAACCCCCGCCTGTAATATGCAACCCGCACTAGCTGAGAAGATTGCCACGGCCGTTAGCACCGGCCACAAGCCCCGCCATATCCGCAAAGCGCTGAAGATGACCGGGCGCCAGTTTCGCAAACACCTGCGGGCTGGCCGTCTGATCCGTAAGGTTAACGCCACCCCTGCCATCGCCTAACATGAGCCGTAACCAAGGTAAGATTATAGCCGCCATCAAGGGGCTTAAGGGCGTTCAGCCCATCACGATTAATGAGTTTGCCGCCCAGCATGGGTTCACCCGCACCGGTGTATGGGTTGTGTCCCAGCGATATGGCGTGACGTTCAAGCGTGGCACCCGCCCGGTAAAGGCGCTGGTCACGTTTAACGGCCATAAGATGAGCCAACTGAAACTGAACCGACTGATGGAGTTTAAGGCCATGCTCCCGCAGCTTGACCTGAAGGAGCGCCTGAACGCGGATGATATCGGCGGCCGCCTGCGTCTGTCAAATACCACGATCCGTGGCTGGTGCCATATCCTGCGTTACCGCCTGCAGAACCATAACGGCCGTACGGTTTACCAGCACGATAAGAGCGGCTGGCCTGCCATTATCGACCCGCTGTTGAAGCGTGGAGAGCCCATGAAAGTTATCATGGCGGCTATACCTGGCGTAAGCACCTGCTCCATCTACCGATGGCTAGCCAATACGGAACGCATCACGGTTAACGAGCGTGACCGTTCCACCTATAAATCTGCCTGCCCTAACTAATCTACCACCATGCCCGAATTACTCACTAACCTCACTAACGCTGCGTACCATTCCCACGCGGCGCTCTCTAACAGCCGTCTCTCGCGGTTTATTACCAGCCCCCGCTTGCTGGACGTGCCGATGAAGTCCACCCCCTCCCTACGCTGGGGTACTCTGGTGCACACGGCCCTGCTGGAGCCCGCCCTGTTTGCCCAGACCGTCACGGCCATGCCCGAAGGGCTCGACAAAGGCACCGGTGCTAAGGCTCGCGTGGCCGAGTTTGAAGCCGCCCACGCAGGTAAGGAGATTATCGACAGCGCCGAAGCCGCCAGCCTTGCCGCCATCGTCAAGCGGGTGACCGAAGACGAATACGCTATGGATCTGCTGGGTGCACCTGGTCGTACTGAGCATTCGTTATTCTGGGGTGACGAGCAGACCGGTATCGCCCTGCGTTGCCGTCCCGATTACTGGCGTAACGATGGCATTCTGGTAGACGTCAAGACCACGGCCGACTGCTCCAGCTGGGGGTTCGGTAAGTCAGCGCTGGATTACGGCTATGACCGACAGGCGGCGATCTACTGGGATGGCGTAACGGCCGTCACCGGCACAGCGCCTACCGCGTTTGTGTTTGTGGCTATCGAGCACAGCAAGACCAGCGGAGAGACGTACGTACAGTGCCATAACGTAGAGGCCGAAACCCTCATGCGTGGCCGTGAGCGTTACCGCAAGGGGCTGGCTGACCTGAAGATGTGCCGCGAGAAATACGGCGCCGAGTCTGCCCGGTATCCCCACACCCTGGAGGCGAGCATCAAACCGCTACGCGTCCCCTATCACTTCCAATCCTAACCCGAATAACATACACGATAACATACATATGGCTAAGAAACATACAACCGAAGCCCTGACGGTGGCCGAAAAGCCGATGCAGGACATGACCCCCCGAGAGCTGATGACGTCTCGCGGTCTCACCGATCAGGTAGCCAAGGCTCTGCCCGCTATCTTCACCCCTGAGCGCTTCATGCGCGTAACCCTGACCGCGTTCAATAAGAACCCGAAGCTTTGGGACTGCACGAAGCAGTCCATCGCCAGCGTGGTTCTGCAGTGCGCTCAGTTTGGCGTAGAGCCAGACGGCCGACACGCCCACATTATCCCATACAATGGCGAAGCCACCCTGCAGCTGGACTATAAAGGGCTGGTGGCATTGGTGCGCCGCTCCGGTGATGTGGTCAGCATTCACGCTGACGTGGTACGCAAGGGCGATAAGTTTAAGGTTAACCTGGGCGAGATTACCTGCCATGAGGTGGACTATTCCAGTGAAGCCGGTGAAGTGTACGCGGTGTACGCTACGGCCCGCCTTAAGGACGGCTCTAGCCAGTCCGTGGTGCTCCGTAAGGAAGAGGTAGAGGCTATCCGTAAGCGTTCCCGCTCCGGTGCGTCTGGCCCATGGGCTACTGACTGGGCAGAGATGGCTAAGAAGACGGCTTTCCGACGCCTCACTAAGTGGCTTCCCCTGTCCTATGAAGCGGCCGAAGTGGTCGAGGCAGACCAGCGCCGCGAGTTTGATATCACGGCCACCACCATGGAAGCCCAGCCAGCCACCGCCCAGGCGTTGACCGAAAGGCTGAAGGCCAAGCCCGCCAAGGCTGAGCCCATCACGATTAATGAAACTAAGACTAACGAAGATGCCCCCGAAGCTAGCGAAGATTACTGATCTACGGCCACTGCTGACCGAGCAGGAGCTGGTGGCCCGCTGGCGTGGTAAGGTTTCGGCCGTCACGCTGGCGGCCTGGCGCTCTCGCCGGGTCGGCCCTGATTACATCAAGGTTGGCCGTTCTATCCTATACCCTCAGTGCTATGTGGAGAAATATGAAGATGGAAAATCCAGACGATAACGAAGAGCGCGAGATGAATATGGCTTTTGCTTACCGCTTCCTATGCGGTGAAGCCGAGACCGTTAAGCGCCACTATAAGACGAAAGACCTAAGCCACGCCACCGCCAGCGATATGCTCAAGGCATCCGTGCTGGAGGCTCGCGGCCTGTTCCTGGCTAAGTACCCAGACGTAACCCTAACCGCCACGCTGGATAAGCGCGGCAACACCTCAGTAAATATCTCCTAACCCATGAAACCCAAAACCGAAACCGTCATTATTAATAACAAAGTATATCACCTTAAGCACCCGATATACAAATCCCGCGCCGCTAAGATTGAGGCCGTAGGCTCTGCCATCGTGGCCGCTAACGATCGGCAGGCAACCCAGCGAGAATGCGCCACTGAGGTGGGGCTGACCGTACCGGGCTTACGCCTGCAGCTGGCCCTAGTCGGCATCAAGTGGAATAACCTCCGAGACTTTACCCGCCATGGCGAGTAACCCCGAAGGCCACGGCCGTAACGTGCAGGACGTGCTGACCGATACCCGGCTTATGCTGGGCAAGGCTCAGGATGACTGCACCCGCTGGAAGTCTCTCGCGGACGCTAGGGCCGAAGAGGTCAAGGCACTGCGGGCAGAGCTCGCCAGCCTGCAGGAATCTTACCACCTGCTGAACGCGGCCGTGGCCAAGGTGCTGACCGGGCCTAAGAAGGGGGCTAAGCGATGAACCTGCTACGCTACCGCCTGCACCTGTCCTCTAGTCATGGTGCCCTGGCTCAGATGCTGTACGACCCAGACGGCAACTGGGTTAACGTGGAAGACGTGAAGGGGTATCTACGCAAGAATGCGGAGAATAGCCCTGCCCAATCTACGCAAGGCTGGCGATCCATTGACGAAGAGATGCCGCCCGAAAACGTGGACGTGCTGGTGTGGCTACGCCGTTACGCGGTGGTTGCCCAGCGTGTCGGCATGACGGAGGAAAACGAACCGGTGTTCGTACGCGCTGACGATTACACGAAGATTGAACCTGTATATTGGCAACCCATTACCCCCCCTACCAATGAATAACGATTTCATACAGAACGCGGTTAACAACTTGTACCAGGCTAACGAGCTGATGGCGCTTAAGGCCGAGAACGCCCGCCTTCAGGCCGAGGTCGAGCGGCTTGATACAGGCATCCAGCCCGCAGGTAGCAACGATGCCGTTGGCAGAGCCGTCAATGTGCTTCTCGAAAAGGAAAAGGAAATCGCCCTCCTCCAAGCCGAGGTCGAGCGTCTCCGTGCCGCATCCTTCGTGACTGCCGTGCCTGTCGAGCAATACGAGCGTCTCCGCAAGGCAGGGGATGATATGGCAAAGAACCTTACCCACATTGGATGGAACATCTGCGTAGATGCGTGGAAAGCCGCCAAGGAGGGCAAGCCGACCGAATGAGCGAACCAATGCGATACGGCATAGCCGACAATAAGGTGCAACGCATTCTAGGCGGTAATGTCCTAGTCGTTGACCCCGCTGGCCGTCTGGTCGAATACGCGGATTACGCCCGCCTACAGGAAACGCTCAAACGCCTTCGCAAACTAGGAACCGAGATGGGCAAACACCTGCCGGATACTGACGAGGCTAACCGGGCTTATATACACTTTGAAGCGGAGGGGGTAGAATGAACGAACCCCTAGAGCTGCAGGCCCGCGCCGTTAGCCTGGGCATGAGCCTAGACAGCGTACGCAGACTGCTGGGCTGTGAGCAATTCGTGGCCCGCAAGACTGACCGGCCGTGGCGGCCTAAGTCTGTCGGCATTGACCACCACATCCGAAAGCATCCGCGTATGAATACGCACTATATCGTCTTCACAATTAACAACCAGCGGCAGTCCATCAACGGCGCCGCCACGATAGAGGAAACTCGCCAGATACGTGACGAGCACTTTAAACGGTTGGGCATTAACCCATGATCCAGCCAGAACCCATGCACCCATTCTGCGTAATCGCCCTGTTTCTCATGGGCTGTCAGGCTATGGCTCAGGACGATGCCCGGTTACTCCAGGCCATCGGGCAGGTAGAGGGCGGGGTTCGTACCCAGCGCGGTGACGGCGGTAAGGCGTACGGCCTGTACCAAACCCATAAGGCGGCATGGCAGGACGGTAACCAGCAGCTGGCCCTAGAGGGTAGGCCGACATACCCGATGACCCAATGGCGTTCCCCAGTGGCACAGGATATGGTGGCCCTAGCCCTCCTGCGTGTCATTAGGGGCCGTTTGTTTGACGAGGGTATCCGTAACCCTACCCCCCAACAGTTAGCCCTGTGCTGGGGCATGGGCTTTACTGGAGCCAAGCGCGTAGGGTTTGACCCCCTGCGGGCACCGGCGGCGAAGGCCGACTACGCCCAGCGGGTAGCCAACCTGGCTAAACGGTAGGGCTTGACCTGCGACTGATCGCGGAGAGTCTGGCTTAGTCGAGCCGGGAGTTTCCGCTGCGAGTCGGAGGCAACATCGGGTTGGGTGGCCCGGTAAGACAGCCCTTGCCCCCTTATCGGGGCGGGGCTCCATTTGCCCTAGGAAGCCCTTGACTTGTGAATCCGTATAGACACCGCCACGCCACAGGCAAAACAGCCCACGGCCAAAGCCAGCCCTAAATCCCGACACGCCTTAAGCCCCATGGTGGCGGTCGATAGGTTGTGCTCTAGGTTCTTATCGTCAGAGACTATCCGGCCCGCGTCCCCCAGTATCATGGCCATGGCCTGCGAGCTCTGGAAGGATGACAGCACGTATTCGGCCAGCAGGTAGATGCCGACTGAGCCGACAAAAGAGCAAACAATCAGGGCCATGAGCGCCCAGAGTAGGTTCTGGTCACCGCTTGCGCTTGGCTTTGCTGGGCTTGGCTTTGCCATTTGGTTTAATTCCCTTGGTTACCTTGGCCACTTCGGCTTCCCCACGTGTTTTAATATATTTTAGAACCGTGTCCGCTACCTCCGGCGCGGCGTAACCACAGGCGCCCACCACGGCCATCTTAAGGCCAGCAGATTGGATATAATCCTGAATGCCATAGCCGACCAGGGCCGCCGTCACGGCCGCAGCTGATACGCGCCTGAGCACCCAGAAGAAACTGACCTGCTCCGTACTCATCAGAAGTCTGGCAGTCATCGCCAGGCCGCCTAGGATGGACGCGGTTAAGCCGTCACGGACTATCGCGGCGCTGGATTCGGTATCTACTGGGGGTACTGGAGGGCTCACTTGAAATAGGTTACAATGGTTAAACGTGTGCCCCGCATCTTCCGTAGGGCTAAGCGGTGAACCTTACCCAGCTTCTCTAGCCTCTTCATCATACGAAACACCTGTGCCCGGCAACAGCCTTGCACCTTCATGATCTGGTCAATAGATACGTACCCTTCTGGGGTAGGGTCTTCCTGACCCTCCTTCATATTATAATACGCGTCCAGCAGGCGCTGGGCTTTTACTTCGGTAGTTTCCATGTATCGGTTCCGTCGTGGATGTGGAGCGTAGGCTGTAAAGACGTGTCGCAGTATTCGCCATAAACGAACCCCTGTGACCAGGCTAGGGTGCTCTTACGCGTGTTCGCATATTCCATGGCCCCCTTCTTAGTGAGGGTTCCCACGGAGATACCGCGTGAAGGGTTATAGGTGCGGCCGGCCTGAATGCTGGCCTTATGGGTATGGGCAAAGATTACATTCCCATAGGTCTCTGCCATATCGCGGCAGGAATTCTCGTTATATATCGTGCCGTGCGTGAAGAGGTAATCCCCCAGCTTGTATGCCTGGAACACGCCGATGTAGGGAATCAGCCTGGCGTGGAGTTTAAGCGCGGTCACTTCGATAGCCTCAATACACGTCTCCGCTGCTAAGGCCCGCAGCTGGTTATGGCTGTTCCGGTCACGCCATAGCCTGGCTTCATGGTTACCGCAGAGAATGGTGGTGGCCTGCAGCTTGTTTAGAAATTCAATGCCACCCAGCAGGTCAGGCTTAATTGGGTCACCCTCTCCACTGGCACTGCCCATGAATGGGGACATATCCGTGAAGTCCCCTAGGTGGATCATCTCATGCGGGGCGTACTGCTTCCGAAACTTTAGCACCGCCTCAGTGGCCAGCGGGTCAGCGTATATCCCGTGCGAGCAACCGACTGCCATAAACCGCTTCCATGATTTAGTTATATTCATTTGATGCGGCGGTAACCCTGTGACCAGAGAGCCTTGGAAATATATATGCCGATATTATCCACCGCTTCCTCTGTGAGAAACGGCTCTACATCGTGAACCAGCTCGTGCACTAGGGTGTCTAAGAGCTCTTCCTCTGACTGCCTGGGGTCGATGTGAATTCGTCCAGTGCCTTTCCAGCATACGCCGAAAGGTGTCTTACATCCTACCTTATGCGTGGGCTTTGCCTTCCCTAGTTTGCGGAAGGTAATTTCAGGCTCACGGATTTGCTGGCGGCGTTTGGTCATCGGTTGGGGTAGGGTTAGGTTTCCGAAAGAAATAGACCGCGCCCATGACCACGACCAGCAGGGCTATACCCGCCACTGTCGGCAGGAAATACTCGGACGCAAAGACATAAGGCAGGGCGCCGATACCCCCGCCTACCGCAAATGCCCCGCCTGCCCGGATATACTGGCCAAGGATGGCCAACCCTAACGCGGCAAGGAAACAGGCACCAGCCGCCACCGTGAAGGCATTACGGATACCCTCTGATTTAACCCGCTCCACCTCGGCCGTCAGCTCCAGCACCTTGGCGTTAGCGTTATCGAGGGCTTGCTTATTCTTAGCCGCGTCTTGCTCAGCCTTAACCCAGTTAGCATCTATGACGGCCAGCAGCTTAGCGCCTGCGGCCATAGCCCGCTCGTATTCGGCAGGATCGTTACGGCGCACACGCTCTGCGATGTAGCCTAGGTTATGCGGGTCAGGAACAGGCAGGTAAGAGGCCACCACGGCCAGCTCTTTCTCGACCACGGCGGGCTTCCCCTGGGCATTAGCGCTGCGGGCCACCTGTACCCCAGCCGACACGCGGGCGTCTGCCTTATCAATCTGGCTGCCAATCTGGGCTAGGTCATTGACAGGGGGCGTGGCCGTGCCGGTGCCTTGGGTATCAGTAGTCGCGCAACCGCCTAACAGCGCCGCGTTAATAAGGATAATGGTTATTAACGCAGAACGCATCTGGCTTTAATTACCGACCCTTCAGAACATCCAGCAGAGATTTACCAGTGGCTTCGGTGGCCTTGAGTTTAGCCGCATGGCGGCGGTACACCAACAGGCCAGCAATAAAGCCGATGAGGAACGTGATGATATAGGACATAGGTTAAATGGTTTCAACTTTTACATACGCGCCAAGGTCAACTGGCGTCTGTGGCTCTGCAAATGTTATAACGCACTCGGCTTGGTTAAGTGTGGTTTCAAGAGCGTCTTGCCAAGTTGATGGGAATAAATCCTTAACTAAAGCTGGAGGATTTACGGACGCATCCAAGAGAGCATAACGCAAAGTTACTTTATATGAATAAGACATATATTAGAGGCCGTAGTATACCCTGGGCATTAACTGGCAGATAGTATTACCTGAGGCCGTGGCCCCGGTAAGGATAGACGCCCCTATGTTTACATTGTTATTAGTAGCGGAGACGCCAGTCGGGCCATCGGTTACTGTGATGACTAGGCCGTTCTGGAGGTTTGAATAACAGAACAGTTTAATCGTGCCGTTGCCGTCAGAGAACAACGCCCAAGAGTTGTTAGCAAAGTTGTTGTTTGCTTGGCTTGAGTTGTAGTTAACGTAAGCCGAAGCCTTTGCCGTGGTGCCATCGTGGTAGAGAATACGGATCTGGGCGGTATTAGCGGCAGTCGTGTTGATGTGAATCCCCATCCCTTTGTCCGTAAGAACGCCAACAAAGTTAGCGGGGTAAGGAAGCCCAATTCCAACGTAGTAATTTACATTTGCGTTAATGCCGTTACCACCGTCATTAAACGCTGAGAAGATTGCCAACTTCTTAGACCAGTTAAGGCGGTACTTGGCATATGCCCCGTTGCCGTAAAACTGCCCAACATATCCAGAAACCGATGTCGATTTGCTGGTGGCCATTGACGCCCGTGAATTGGCTAACGATGCCGAGGTGACTAGGTTGTGAATATTTGTTGCGTATACTGAAGTAGCGGCAACGCCGCCATTCACTACTACAGTTGAATACGCTGTGTTCGGGTGGTCGTACCACGCAAAGTCTGGGATATCTGACACCAGGGCCAGCCATGCGGCATCCTTACGGACGTAGGCTTTAGAGTCGGACGGGGCGTCTGCTATGCCGGGCGTTACTACTTCCCATGCCGCATCCTTTCGGGCATAGGTTGATCCGTCAATCGGGGCATCCGATAACTTAGCCGCCAGCAGGGCGTCCGTAGATTCCGAGCTGTATAGGCTGACAGCCATTAGGAGAGCGTGTAACCCTTGGCGGCGATGAGGGCTAAGAGGGCGGCCTCAGTCGTAGCGAAGAGGGGTTCTACACCCGGTGCGCTGTGCCAAACTACGCCCTGCTTTACGGCGCCGATAACGCGGGCCTTGCCGTTGACTGCGAAACCAGCGAAGCCGTCAGATGGATAAGTGGATTTCATTAGGCAACGTAGAAGGATGAGTTAGAGCCGTTTACTTGAACCGATGAATTGGCTAAAGTGGTTGGAGATGAAGCCAGATAGAAACTGCTTCCAGTTGAATAACTGTAAGCGATTAGCCCGTCCGTAGGGTTATAGATGCCCCAACCAATCAACCCAGAAACGCTTGGATTGCCGGAGCCTACCCAAGTGCTTGAGCCGTAGCCCATAGAATAAATGTTAGCGGCGATGGCGTTGGCGGTCATAACGTCCGCGCTAGGTGGGGCAACTGCCGCCGTGGTCTGCGTAGTCGAGTCGCTAAAGGTGATGCCAGTAGCGTCAACCGTGATGCCGCTAGTAAAGGACGGCGCTGACAGCGGAGCGTAACCCGTGAAGCCTGGGAAGGCCGTCGATTGGGTCGTAAGGTCGGGGAAAGTGATGCCCGTGCCATACACCGTTAAACCACCAACGCCCGTTCCTAGATTGCCGAACTGTAAGGCGTTCCCGTTTAACTGTGTGAAGTTGTCCGAAGCGTCAAGCGAGCGGATAGTGCTGCCTACAACCGAGAATGCCGAAGTGCCAGTTAGGTTGGCCTTTAGGTCTAGCGTGGTCTGGAGGTCGGTCTGCGAGGACAGCGTTCCCGTGATGCCACCCCAAGCCACCGAGGTCGCAGGGGTAACGCCGCCCACATTGACGACCCAAGAGGTGTAGGTGCCCGAGCCCGTGTGGTGGTTTACGTCCACCGTCAAGACCCCGGTGCCAGAGTTGTACGTCAGCACCTCGCCATGCATATGGTTCGACGCGTCAAACGAGATGGTGATGTTCTGGGTCGGCGTATAGGACAGGCCCGTGCCAATCGTGAAAGTCTTGTTCGTGTTGCTAAGTGTGTTGCTCGTAGTCGATGACGTTAGGTAACGATCACCGGGAATGACAGTTGTCCAGGTTGTATCGTAGGAGGCCCCACTTTGCTTGCTAAGTAGCTGGCCCGTACTCCCGCCAACAGCAACGCCTGGGCCAGTAGCCCCCGTAGCACCAGTAGCCCCAGCCGTTCCAG
>Ga0209107_10000289_pt1 | contig 30452 bp, 32 predicted proteins | sample LakErihyJuly2011_2_FD_187460 | JGI IMG/M metagenome (GOLD analysis project Ga0209107, IMG submission 187460) | Freshwater microbial communities from dead zone in Lake Erie, Canada - CCB hypolimnion July 2011 (SPAdes) (version 2) | ecosystem: Environmental > Aquatic > Freshwater > Lentic >...
CATCTTCTACGTTTCTGTTGGTTCTGGCAGTTACGACACCGGAGACAACATCGCCGCCGACGCTTACGTTAAGTCTTTGGCTACCGATGTCGGCTGTGCGGCCAAACGTAGCGTAGTTCAGGCTGGTGGTAGCATTCTGTTTCTATCAGACAACGGCGTCTATGCTCTTAGCCCTCAGGCAACCGGAGCCGGGAACACCAATACCCCAGAGGGCATGCGTCTTCTTACGTTAGCAGAACCATTTTCGGCTCCCATTGATGACGTTATCCAGCGAATCAATAGAACTTACGCTCACCGGGCCTGTGGTATCTATTGGAACAATAGGTACTATCTAGCCGTCCCCCTAGACGCTAATACCAAAAACGGACACGTCATTGTATACAATTTCATCAACAAGTCTTGGGAGTCCATAGACTCGTATCCGGCAGGGTTTGACGTTCAGAACTTTGTTGTGGCAAAGAAAGGCTCTCAACGAAGGCTTTTTGCCCTAGATGACACTAATGGTCTTTTCCTGATGGAAGAACTAGATGCCGATGAGTTTGGTGCGGCTACCGGAACGCCAATTCTTCCATTTTACCTTCCAGAAACACTTGGTGCGGCTACTTTTGTTCAAAACCTAATCCCAAGCATTTGTGAAACAAGGACTTACATTTTTGACATTATGGAATCTAAACGCTACGCTAGTCTTGAGTACGACTTAGGCATTCCTACCGGGTCGGCTATTCGTGCGTCTGCTGTAACTTTAAACCCAGACAAGGTTAGGGTTATAGATGAGTATGGAGCCGACGCTGACGGACAAGACGCTACTAGGCGTGTCCCTATCCGCATGACTGCATACGGTATCCGTATTCGGTTTGAGAATCTAAGCAAACGCCCAACTATTCGTGGAGTTCTAGTTGACGCTATCGTCCCGGGACGGAATACTCAAAGTTCAGACTAACATGCCTCAATTTAACAAAGGAGAAACTTTTGCGGACGGACAACAGGTTACTGGAGTCCGGCTTAATAACCTTATAGACGGTGCTACAATTCTTAGCGGAGCCATTACTGACCAGACCAACATTACGGCTAATACGGTTGCCTCTGGTGACTCTATTTTGCTGTACGACTTGTCTGCCACAGCCTTGCGTGAGGCTAATGTCTCTGATGTGCTTGGGTCTAATTTGCCTATTACAACCTCTGCCGTCACGGCTGGGGCAAACAGCGACATACTTATAACGCCTAATGATGGAGTTATTGTCACCGGACAAGCGTACACTTCTGGGGACGGCTTAACTGTCACGGTCACTTCTACGGCTCACATTCTAGCGGTAGGACAGGTCATCTTAGTTACAGCCGCTGGGACTGGTTACAATGGCACATTCCGGGTGGCTACTGTTTTGACAAACTCGTTCACTTATGTAATGATTACAGCGGCAACCGCTGGCTCTGGCACCCTTAGTTACATTAAAAAAGGTCTAGTTAAAAACCCTGCAAACAATTCAATTACTGAAAACCTGTATGTTGATGGCTCTACGGCATTAAATGGCAGTTTTACTGCTAATGGGGCTACTACACTTGCTGGTGCGACCACGCTTGCTGGTGCGACCACGGCTTCTGGTACTTTTACATCTAGCGGTACTGCTAATTTTACGGGTGCTTTACAAGTCAACGGAACTGTTGGCTATGTGTTGACTGAAGTTTCGGAAGAAACAATGACTCCGTGGACTGCTACTACTCCCGGAGTTTTTACTGCTGTCTGGACTTCAACCGCATTTGTTAAACCCTCTGAGGAAATCTGGGTGTTTGAAACTGTTTCTGCTCATTGTGGTGTTGCTGGATGGGGTTACGATTTTGCTTTTAGATATGGAAGTCAAACAGCCCTAAGTGGACAGTATCTTTCATATAATGCCCTATTTGACTCAGGCAACTCGGCGTATAAATCCTTTAATGTAATTACGAATAGATGGGTTGTTCCTGCTGGAACTGCTATTGCGTCTGATACAGTTAAGGTAGATGTATATGCTGGAAATGGCAGTCAGATGACATTGTTTCAAACTACAATGCCAATTCAAAACATTACTGGCACTTCTGGCGGAACGATTGCCCCTTCCAAGTTCCGCATCTACAAATACAAGACCGCTTAATGCTCCTAACTCAACTGGTGAAGTTCATCAGAGAGGCAGAGGAGCATAAGGACGGGTCTGCCTTTCCGTGGAAAGATGAAGCCCTGAATCAGTATTTGGCTTGGGCCTTCTCAAAAGATTACCTGTTTCTGTACCTTGACGGGACTGAGCCTAAGGGCATATCTATTGTCTACCCGGTTGTAAAACCCTACGAAAGTAATCTGGCTGAACTTCTTCCATCCGACGAGGAAGTTCCAAAGGCGGAAGAAGCATCCAAGGACTTGATAATCATGGATACCATCTTCAAGGATGACAAGGCCCGGCAGACCCTTACTTCTCAGTTCATGGTCAGGTACCCCAACTGGAAGGAGCAACGTAAGTTTGCTGTAAGAAAAGGTGTTGTATCGCTATTGAACAATCGTTACTTTGAACTTACCAAAAGACTAAATACATGAGTTTCCCCGGCATTTTTAACGTTCCATCTCGTCTAGGTTGTTGCGGTCCACTTGCTCTTATTGGTGGAGCATTGGGCGGTGCTGGTGCCCTTGGGGGAAGTATTGGGTTACTTGGAGGTGCTGGCATTGGTATGGCAGTTGATTCATACGGCAAAGCCGGAAAAGCCGCTAAAGGGCTTCAGGCTCCTCCTGCCCGTTCCTACTACGGTGAAATGCAAGGAGCCCTTGATGCCCAGCGTCGCATCCTTCCCAGTATTGGTGAATCCGAGCGTGAGGCGATGCCGATGTATCGTCAGTTGCAGGAAGAATCTCTTATGGGTCAGTTGGGTACCATGGGCAACCTTTACGAAAAGTACGCTCCTGCCGGGGCGGCTATCAGTCAGTATAACCTAAACAACATGGCTCCTGCCTATCAACAGGCGGCTGGCATGGCCCGGGATACCTACATGGCTGGCATGGCTCCCGGTTCTGCCGGGCTTCTTTCTACTGGTATGGCTCAAGCACAGCGTGACCTTGATGCTGGCGTTGAACTTACTCCTCAGATGCAAACGCTTGCTCAGCAGTCTGCCCGGGCCGCTATGGCCGCCCGTGGCCTTACTGGCGGTCAAGCAGTTGGTCAGGAAGTCCTTAACTCCTATCGCATGGGCCTTGCCCGTGAAGACCGTTCTCGTCAGTACGCTGGTGCCGTGTATGGCCTTGGTGCTGGCGTGGCTGACCGTTCTGCCGCTACCTATGGTGCCCCTATCCTTTCTAACGTGATGAGCCCGGGTAGCCTTCTTGGTGCCGCTTCTGGCATGACTGGGGCTCAGGGTCCGCAGTTTGTTAACCCCGAGTCTCAGTACATGGCTGGCGTTATGGGTCAGCAGTACAGCACTCAGGCTCAGGTCAACATCGCTCGGGCACAGGCTCAGGCTGGCCTTCAAAGCGGCGTCCTTTCTGGCCTCGGTTCAGTTGCTGGAGCATACCTTGGCCGAGACACCTAATTTACAATGGCAAATCCATTTCAAAGGTATCAATCCGGAAGTTTTGAGGCTGTCCCCGGAATAACACAAGCCGGAGCAAACATCGGCCAGATGCTTGGTTCTGGGTTTGGCAACCTTGGTGCCAATCTAGCCAGCGGCATTAAGCAGTACTATGAAAACACCGCCAAGTCCAAGGCGGCTGATGACGAAATCGGTGTAGTGGGTCAGCAGTTAATGTCTCGCCAACAGGCTTACATGGAAGCCTCCGGCGTAGACCCTACACTTCTTCAGCGATACCTTAATGATGACCTTGTAGAAGAAAACGGCGACGTTGAGGCATTTGCTAGTCTTGGACAAAACCCAATGGCCCGCTACGCCAAGCAACTTCAACCTGTTTTAGACTCGTTGAAATCTTCCCCAAACAAGGGCCTTTCTTCTAAGTTGTCTGCCCTTAACTCTGCCAAGGCTTCCTTTGGTATGATTGACGAGCAAATGAAGTTGGACGACTTTGTTGCCAAGCACCGTCTTGAACAGAGTGCTAAAGACATTCCGGACACCGTTCAGGTTACGGAAGATTTAGTTACCCCTAACGCTATTGTTGACCCGAACAATCCGTTCTTTGCCAACGTTCGCACCCTCAAGAAGCAATTGGAGGAGAACTATCCGAACGAACCTGAAAAGGTTAAAAATGGAATCCGGGAGTACATCGGACGGGTTAAGAACAAGTATAGCGACCAAGAGATGACTCCGGAGCAAAAGGAGGAGTTTGGAACTGCTCTTAATGCATACGCCGAAGGTCTGCGAACTGACGTTGGCGACCTTACCGACTACGGCGAAGAAGACGCCTTCGTACAGGATTCCGTTGCCAAAGCCTATGCCGAAAGTCAAAAGGGCCTTAAAGAGTCCGAAGGCAAGGCTGGTGCCAAGAAACAGGGTTCTGAAATTAATGCGGCGTTGGCGGCAAATCGTGCCAAGGCTGATGAAAACTCTGCGGCACTTACTAAGGCATATAACGCTGGTTTAAAGAATACGCCACAGACTAAGGCCCTTGAAGCCGAGGGACGGGCCTTGTATGAAGAAAGACAGGCTCTTAATGCTAAGTTAAATGGCTCGGAAACTAAAGGTTCTGATATGGCCGAAGGATTAAAGAAACTTGCAGGAAAAGCCGCAGAAGAACGCAAGGGACCACTTCAACTTAAGGAACGACTTAACGTCCTTGGTTCGGAAATCCTAAAGGAAGTCACCGACGGATACATTAACCGGATTGCCGATGGAGAAAAGGTGACGTTAATGGACATTGGAAAGACCATTACAAACCTAGACTCTGAACGCAATCCAACCACTCGGGAGGTAGTAACGCCCGCTGGCGGGATGGGGCCTTCAAGTCCCGTGCGGGCACCTTCTACCTATACGCCAGCCCGTAGCATTCTTGATGCCGCCGCCAAGAAACTTGGCATTAAGAGTGACACACCGCTTACCGCCGACCAGTTCCTTCGTCTTAAGGAAGCCGCTACCGCTGGTGTTCAAACTCAACAACAAACAGCCGCAAAAACTGCTGAAGAAGTTGCTAAAATTACTCCAGAGTCTGTTGCAAAGGACGCAACAGAAGCCGTTAAGAAAGCCACAACCCCTCAGACTCCTGCCGTTAAGTCCAAGGTATTTAGCGTTGGGGAACTTGAACTTGGAAGCCGCCTTGTTGACGTCCAACTTAATGCCGCAGAAAGGGAAGCCGCCGCCCGAGACTTTTACTCCAAGCGATTTGGTTCCGTGCCTACTGGATTTACTCAGATGTACCGTCAGATGTACCCGGAGGCTAGTGTTCGCATGACTGAAGTAAATGGCGTCCCGGTTATGGTAGACGGCAAAGGCAACGTTACCGTGCTTAAAACAGGCAACGACCAAAGCAACAAGGAGATTGCCGAGAGCAAAGCAGTTACCTTCAACAATACCGAGATTGCTTCCGGAGTTGTCCTTGACGGCATCTTTGCTGGTACTGTTGCAGGAGCCCAGTCTTTCCGTAAGGACTATGCCCACATGGCTAACGTCCGTTATGCGGTAGATGAACTTATTAAGATTAACGACATGGGATATGAATCCATGTCGCCTACGGCCCGTGCCCGTGCTGACCAGTTGCAATCGGTAATTATTGCCGCCCTCCGCATTCCGATTGTTGGTCCGGGTGCCATCAGCGAGGCCGAGCAGTTAATCCTTCAAAGAATTGTCGAAAAGGGTACTGGTATCTTTACCCTTGAAGCGTCTGAACGAGCCTCCCTTAAAGGGCTTAAAGACCGTGTTGATAGTGAAATTGTGAACTGGCCGAAGTCGATGGGCTTGACCGTAAGAGTTGGAGGCCAGCAATCCGATGTTATCAAGCAAGTTCGCATGCGTCGCCTCCGTTCTCAACGCAACCTTCCTGAATCAAATTAATGGCAGACCTACTCCGCAAGAAAGTCGTCGAACCAGTTCAGGGGAGCATGTTTGCCTCCCCCCAGCAACTCGACGAAGAACAGCAGTTATTGTCTCAGTTAACGCCCGATGAACTTAAAGATGCTCAGGATGAACTTGATAGCCCTATTACGGGCGAGGAGTTGGCTCAAATCATGTCCGAGGATACTCGGTACAAGCCAACGGCAGATGAGTATACCGTTTACAAACAATGGATGAAAACCCGTGAGGTTGACGTCATTGACGCATTTACCTCCGGATTCGGTCAGGTCTTAAGTGACCTTGGTACGGCCGTTGAGGCCGGATGGGAAGCCGACGATAAGGTGGCTAAAGCCCTGCCCACTATCTTTGAAGGCTTTGCCCGTGGCACCCGTGACTTTTACGGCATGCTTGCCCAGTCTCAGGACCCCAATAGCGTCCTATTTAAGTTTAAGAACGTACTGGCTGGAGATGGGTCCGACCCGGTAGCCGAGTACGAGCAGTTCCTACAAGCCCGGGAGTTCAATGCTATTAGTATGGACATCTTGGGTGGCAAAACTTCTGGCTCAAAGGAGTTGTTTGGTGTCGAAATTGACAAGGACATGATGATTCCAGAAATGGCTCAGGCCATCTCCTACATCGCTGACCCTTCCCTTTTTATTCCCGGTGGAGCAGTAGGTGCTGTTGCCAAGGCTGGAGCAAGGGCTATTGGTGCTGGTCACTTTGCCGCTTCAATCATTCGGGCCGCAGGTCGTGTTCAGGGCATAAAAGACCTAGTCATGTCTGGTGCCCTCCGGGTTGCTGGAGCCCCCCTTGAACTTATTGGTCGTGCCACTAGCGGTACCATTGACGGAGCCGTTGCCCGTGGTTCTGCCTTATTTGGTGACATCATTGGGATGTCCCCTCAGGCTTTTCATCAGACCCTTCAGGGTGCTGGTCTAGCCACTTCAGCCCTCCGGGTTCCCGGATGGTCTACCGTATCTGACGCTTACTATGCCGCCAACGTCATTGGTGGCTTTGGCGAAACCATTGGTGCTATTGGTCGTCAGGTCGGTCGTGAACAACGTGGTATTCTTTCCTATGCCGCCCGGGCTCTTAAAGCCGAGGCTGGCTCGCTTACGCCTCAAGCCAAGCGGATGCTTCAAATTGTAGACGCCGTTGACCCACTTTTTGGCTATGCCTATGCCGCCGGAGATGCCGCCCTTGAAGGTGCAACTATTGGTGGCGTCCTTGGTGGACTTGCCGGAGGTCTTGAAGGTGCGGCCGCTGGTGCGGGCTCTGGTAGTGCCCTTGGTGCTATTGGTGGAGTAGTTGGCCGAGGAGTTACTGACATTCACAGAGAACGCACCCGTGTTCAGGCGGACATGGTTATCGAAGGTCTTAAGGATACAGACAAGAATCAGTTTGATTCCATGATGCTTCTTCGAGCCTTAGGTCAGGTTCACGACAAGTCCTACGACCATATCATTGTTGGCCTTGATACCGTTGCTCCCGGTGCCCGCTTGCACATGCATGACGGAGCAACCTTTGAGGCTTACCTCCAAAAGAACAAATTAGTCGACAGGTTTGACCCGGACCGTCCGGGTCGTGTGCTTCGTGGAGAAGACCCGGCTAACCCAACGCAGTACCATCGCTGGGAAGGTCTTGTCGTTCAGAAGGACAAGTCTGGCAACACGGACATCTTTATCAACACGGAGTGGGCTAGGAAGAACGCCATTGGACATGAACTGTTCCATGGCATTATGCGTTCCTCGGTCTACGCCAAAAACTTTACCGACGCTGTTACCCAGTCTATCCTTGGTGTGCGTGGAACAAAGGGTGAACTTATCCGTGCTGGCGAAGTCCCGACTGCTGAAGCCTATGAGATGTTCAAACGGTACATTGACATTGAGTACAAGGACCCGGCCATCAAGAAAGCCAAGATTGACCAGTTAGATGCGGCCATGAAGGAGTTTGAGACTACCGGGGGCCTCATCTCGGAGTCTGGTCTGGAGGGTCGTTCTGTCCTTGAGAATCTTTCCGAGGAGTTTGGTGCCTATTACTTTAACCATTGGCTCGACGACAAGTCTCCCGACTACCTGTTCTTTGGTGGGAAACTCCCCGGCGTCCGTGGCGTCGTAGATAACCTTAAGATGGGTTGGCTTTCCTTTACGGAAGCCCGCCTCAAGAAGTCGATGCCTGACTTTGACTTTTCAAGGAAGGTCATTGACGAACGAACCGGAAAGCCACGTCAGGAGTTCATTGACGAAGTGTTCCGCCGTGACGGCCGCCGTACCCGCCTGTCATCCCTAGACTTCTTAATGCGTGACTTGGTCCGTGCGGCCGCTGGCATCAACACCGCCGACAACCTTATCCTCCGGAACATGACCCCGGAGCAACGTGCCAAGTTTACCGAAACCCATGGCCTTGACGGCCTGTTCCGTCGTGACCGCAAGGGCGGTGCCCGGGAGACTTCCGAGGCCCAGATGCGTCGTGAGAACCAGACTCGGGTTCAGGGCATTATTGATACGGTTAACACTATTCCGGCCGCCGAGCGTGGCACTCAGACTATCGTCGATGTCAACGGAGACACCGCTGTTATCGGCACCTTTACGGACCGTGAACTAGAGGTCATCGTCAAGAACGGCCACATGTCTCAGGCTCTTGCCGACAAGTACAAAACCATCCGGGAAGTTGCCGCTAAGGGCGGCAAGGGCGAGAATGTTCTTCAGGCTAACTATTGGGCTGAATCCATGGAGCAGGGCTCTGGAACTAGTCCGGGCCGTGTGGTCAATGTAGCCGGGGAGGCCCGGGTTGTCCCAATGACCCGTCGTGTGTTTGTCCCTCACTCCCTAGAAACCGTCATTACAATGACCAGCAAGGGCGAAGCCAACTTTGGCGTCCTTGCCCACTCCCTAGATTTTGACAACCTTGGCCGACGCAGTCAGGCCGTCTACTCACAGCCAGACGCCCGGACCCTGTACGGCAACGACTACGACTCTTTCCAAGCGGATTTCTATCGCTACCTTCAGAACCTTAGCGACCCCAACGCTATCCCGTCTGCTGACCTCTTTGGTGGAGGCATTGACGGAGCCAAGAAGCGTAACTTCTTCCATGAGGTCCTAGGTTCTGCCATCAAGCAGGGCGAGTCCTACATCAACCCTCCTCGTCCGGGTTACGCCGGACCCGCTGGTCGTGGTGAGTTCTTTGCCTATCAGACCCTGCGTATTGACCGGATGAGCCATGTGGCCGTCCGTCCGGACATTGTGCCCTACGACCATAAGCAGGTCTATGACCGCACCCGTCGCAACTACAAGCCAAGCGAACTTGAAGCAGAGCAGACTCCTAACGGTACGCTTTATAAGCACCCCCTTGGCTACAACATCATTAGCAAGGGCTCTATGGCCCGGGCTTATGACTCTCAGGGTAATGCTCTAGGTTCGTTCTCTAGCACGGACCAAGCGTCCCGGGCTATTACCCGTGAGGTTAAGCGTCGTGACAAGGAAGTCTATGGTTCCGTTGTTCGTCAGTCTGCTTCTGAGCAGAAGATGTTTAAGCCCGTCGATGGCGACGAGGCCGCTGAAGCCGTTCGTATTGGCGACCTCTATGAGACTGAGGCCATGAAGAAGTTTACCGATGGCATTCAAAACATCGTAAGGCAAACGGCCGATGAGTCTTTTGAAGACTACTCAAGGGGTATCCGTAATGGCGTTGTTACTAAACGACAGGCTGAACAGTTGGTTATGCTTGCAGAAAATGCCTACAAGGGCGACATGCGGATTGAACAACTTGAACAGAAACTAGACTTACTTGAAAAAGAAGGTGCAAACGGTTTTAGAATGGCCCGGTACAGCCAGCCTATTGAGGACATCATCAATAAGCACTTTAATCCGCAAAATGACTCTTTTGTTGCCCGGCATCCAATGGCAAACCTTGGTGGTACCGACGCACTTCTAAGGGCCGCAAAATCGGCAGAAAGTCCTGACGAAGTGCTAATCAACCTAGCCTTTGAGTTGAAAGGGACAAACCGAGGAATGACCATGCCAAGGGCCCGGGCGATTGCCAATGAACTGGCTCCTCATGCCAATGAACTGTTCAATCAGGTTAAGATGTTCTCAGAAGCAGACAACATTAGGAAAGAACTCAAAAGACCTGCGGCTGGCGAGCGTAACTATTACAAAAATAGAACAAACTTAGCCGAACAAGCCAAGAAGGTTAAGGCAGTCCGTGAATACATTGATACCCTAGACCCAGAAAAAGTTTATGACGGCCTTGGTCGGCATCTTGTAGATAGCCTTCCGCTTCGCCGTATCTACCAGAGTGACGTCTATACCAGCCAGTTTGACACCGGAGTCCCGTTTGTGGCTACCGTGGTTCATGGCACTCCAAACGTAGACTTACTAAAAGCCAGAGAGATGGACCCGGCCCGTGGCGGACAAACTACCGGAGCCCGTTCTGCTCATAAAGCCGTATTCTTTGCCGCCTCAGACGAGACGGTTTTGTCTCCTATTTACCAAAGTTCGCCTACCAACCCTGACACCATTAATCCTGATGGTAGCCTAAAGTCCTATCGGATGCTTAAGGCTTCTATCAAAGCCAACAACCCTTTTGTGGCGGACATGTCTATGATTCCCCGAGACGACAAAGCCGGGTATCTTGGAATCCGTGGCGTTGTAGATGAAGCCTTTGGCAAGGGTCACGACGTTGTTGTTATTCACAATGTAATGGATGGTGGGGACTTCGACACCGTGTTTGCCATCCGGAACGACGTCGCCAAGGACCAGCACCGTGTCATTGAAACAACCTTAGATAAGGAAGCAGGGGCGTCCCCCCTTCCCCGTGGCGAGGGTCCTGACGGCCAGCCTATGACCGTAGGCACCAAGTACCTTAAGCCCGCCGAAGGCGATATGGCCCCTGATTGGCAGTCTGACCGTGCTAATGCGGCACGAAAAGACCAGCCCCGGAAACTTTGGGCATACCCTGACACTCCGCAGTTCAGAAAGTGGGCTGGCGGGCTTCCTTTTATCAAGGGTGTAGCACAGCAATTGCGTCCGGCTGACATGGAGAAAGGATTCGTAACAACCGTGTTTAAGGGTGTTAGCCAGAAGCGTAACTTTGACGAGTTCGGGGAACGTCAGGTCAAAAAGTACTGGGACCCTAAGACTGGAGAGACTGTAACAAGGAGAACTGACCAGTATGGAATGAACCTTGCTGGACGCATGGACCCAAACTACTTCATCTCCGAACAGAACACGGCTGAAGGATTTGCAGACACCGGAGACATGGCTGACATGTACTATCTCCGTAGCGAAAAACCTGCGGTGCTTACCAAACTGAAAGATGTTTCAAAAAGGAATCCTGAACTAGACAAGGTTCTCCGCAGTTTCTGGGAAAGCACCGTCAAGGATGAGTTTGCCGATGAACCTGAGTTTGGCAAGGGTACTATGTACGAAGGTCTTGTCGAGTTTGATTACAACGCATTTTTAAAGATGGTTGAGGAAGGTCGTTTCCTTATGGATGGGCCTGAAGGTTACGACAAGAAGGACGTTCATTTTAAGGGAGACGAAGAAACCATAATGGAAACATGGGGTGAGCGTTGGAACAAGATGAACCGTTTTCTCCTTGAGAACGGCTTTGATGCCGTCGTTGTTCCAGACCGGACCATGAATGATGACGCTCCAACTATTATTGCCGACCAGTCCAGCCCGAACGTCAAGGCTTCCAGCAACTACGGCGAGTTTTCCCGGGATGACGCCCGGTACAACTTCAAGCCAGCCGAAGGTGACATGCCCTCCGGTCCGCTTCGTGACTTCGAGAGCGTCAAGGAAGACAAGAAGTTCAAGGCTTTCGCCAAGGGTACTGAGATTGTAGACCCAATCGACGACTTCAGCGGTCCGGCAAACTACATCGAGAAACACGGCGAGGACATTGGTTCCTTCGTCAATTTCTGGGACGAGATGGCTAAGGTGTGGTTACAGCCTAATAACACGACTTCCTATTCGACGATGACGCTCAAGAAGGGTGCAACCTTCTTGGCTTATCACGGCTCGACGAGCAAGGAACGCTTCAAGTTCCTGCGTACCGACATGAAGCCTGAAGATTCCTATTGGGCAAGACAGGGTAGTCCTGATTCTGCCATGGGTACTCACTTCACAAACGATGAGGTTCTCGCTACTAACTTCACGCTTCGTGAGGTTGATGCAGACGGCGAAGGATTCACTTGGAGGGTCAATGAAGAAGCCGAATACGAGAAGCCCGGACCTCAGGGCCCGGCTGGACAGTTGTATGCTGTGGCGGTCCGAATGGACAAGCCCATCTACTTCTCGCACGAAGCCCAGTTACAGGCCGAAATCAAGAACGCCGGAGGTGCGGACAAACTAAAGGCTAAACTCAAGAAGGAAGGATTCGACGGAATCATCTACAAAATCCATGCCGAGGTCGTCGACCAAGCGAAGAAGGTTTCTGGATACCCCGGATTTGAACTGACTCCAGACTTTGCCAATCAGTTCCTCAAAGACGATGTTTATGGCTACGTCCCTTTCGATGCCAAGAAGGTCAAGGACGTCGAGTACAACCGTGGCACGTTCGACAGGACCAAGAAGGACATCCGGATGAAGCCAGCCGAGGGCGACCTTGAACCTACCGGAAAGAAGTACGACGTTCTTTCAAAACTCTTTACCTCAAGGTTCTTGGGACGTTATTCCAAGGAAAACGGAGGCATCCTCGACGGCATTACCATTAAAGTAGAATACGATACTGATACATCTCCTTTTGATGCCAACAAGCAAGACCCATACGGAATGACAATTCGTATTGATAACCCGTGGGAGGGCGGTGGCAAGGAACCGATTGCACAGATTGGTGTTCGTTTTGAAAAGGGTGCAAAGGGTGCCCAGTTTGGCGACCATGCGTTTATCACAAGAGTTGATGTTCGTAGCGACATGCGTAACAAGGGTTACGGAAAACTTATCTATTCAGAGGCTGGGGAGCGTATACGTTCTATTGGTGCGGAATACCTTTTTGGCTCGGTAGTCAACAGGGATAACATTCCCTTCTACATTCGTGAAGAAATCTTTGGTAAAGGTTCTACTCGTCAGCCAAACGCTCCGGGTGGTTCTACCATCACTAAACTAGACCCCAACGCTTACTACAAGCCCGCCGAAGATGGCGGCCAGCCTCCCCGGAACATCAAAGAGTTCTTGGCCGAGCAGGGCAACAAGTTTGACCCAGCCTCTCTTGTTAGTTCTATTATTCGCCATAGAAAAGATGCTGATGATGAGTCTCCTATTTACTCTAGAATCTTAGACTTTGGTAAGAATAAGCACGGACAGTTCTACCGTCTGATTGGAGAAAAAAGGTATCAGGAAATTGTTAAATCTAATGAGACACCTGCTAGAAAGCAGAGTCTTATCCGTGAAGCGTCTTCAATGTTTGGAGGAGACAGGTTCTCGAACTACAAGGACCCTGCTGACTTCAACAAGTGGCTTGGACGCATCTACGACGAAGTCCAATTCCCGGGAGCCAACGAACCTAAGGTCGAGATTCCCAAGCCTAAGGCCATCGACACGGGGGCCTTCCGCACGTTGCTTGAGGACGTCGAATCTACGCTAGACTCCACGTCCTTCACCAAGGACCACACGACCGAACTGTACGGCAACAAGTCTGGCACCAAGAAAGGCATCCTTAAGACCGCCGCCGAAGCACTAGAAGCCTACGACAAGGCTACGACGAAGGAAGCCAAAGACGTAGCCATCTCGGAGATTGTCGACCAAGTCGAGTCGCTCCGTGAGATACTTAATGAACTAGAAGATGTTCAATCTAACTCCGAGGCGTTTGAGAACACCGAAGGGTACCAGCGTCGTGAGGAACAGATTGAGGCCCTTACCGAAGCCGTGGACGTCTTAGACGACGCCATCAAGCCGGACGACATGGGCGATGCTCAAGCGAGCATGAAGCCTGTTGAGGGCGAGGGAGGACCTAATGCCATGGTTTCTGACCGTGGCGTAAGCAGTCCGTTGAATCACACCTTTGTGAAGATTCCAAAGGGAGAGAGTCCTGACCCAACTAAACACACTTTTGAACAGTACCTTGAATGGAAGTCTCGTCCTAAGAACGGTGGTCAAATCATTATTCGTGACGCCCTAGATTTCATTATTGGTCAGGGCGGATTTATGTCTGCGACGGCTGAGATGTTAAAGATTTTGGTTGAAGATACAAAATCGGTTTATCGTGCCGACGTTGCAAATAGACTCAGTCTTCTTGATAGAACCGTAAGTCTTTCTAAAAACGGAGGACAAGGCGGTATTGAGAATACTCAACTCCCCGGACCGGGAAGCGACAGAATGCAGAACCAGCCAATGATGGGCACCCTTGCGGACCTCATTGATTCGTATAAGAAAAAATGGGCCGGAGAGCCCGGTGGAACTCCGGCTAATTCACTTGCCGCACAGGGCATCCAAGGTCGTGGGTTTGAAGGCGTATTCTTTGAGGAGGTGATGCACACCTTTCACGGAGAAGCACTCCGTCCACAAAAATCAATGGGAAGTAGTACTCCTCCCGGCTATGAGTCTAATGCTTCTGCGGCAACTGTTCGTAGTCTATTTGTAAGGCAACATGGCGGCAACAACGTAAGCGGACAACAATGGATTACTATGAAGAATAGTTTTATCAATGATGTCAGCGTACGCATTAGAAATTATGGGCGTCAGTTAAATAGTAACCTAATTTCTCAATTTGCATACGACGCCAAAATTGATGGAATGCGTACTGAGATTGCCGCCGCCCGTGTCTTGAAGGTGTACGAGCATGCACTTAATAACCTTGAAGTAGTTAGTCGTGAAACTACTTACGACAGGAAAGCCAACGTTTCGGGAGTAGTTGTAAAAAAGACAAAACTTATCAACTTGATTAAGAACAAGATTAACATTGTTGACCCAATTGAAAATATGCATGGTAAAAGTCCTTTTGAGTTAGGAAGGCATAACCTTGCTGATGGTTCGTACATGAAACGTGAAAGTGTCCTTGTAAGAAAAGATTCTGGCTATGACTTTATGAAGGATGATTCGGAAAGATTTGGAAAACTTGGTAACAAAGGCATTTACCGATTCTGGAATCCAATAGAGTTTATGATTATGGCGTTTTCTGACCCATACGATACCGCCTTGCTTCGTGACATTCCTGCGGTTGACATGGGCGACCTAGATGTTTTTGAGCGTGGTAAAAGTTCATTCCCTAAGGACCCGAATGACCCGCTTGGCAACCCCGTTCGTCCTAGTGGAGTCCGTGGACTTACTCGTTGGTTTAAGAATCTTGGCGGAGTAATCTCTCAGTACTTTGATGCCATCACTAAGTTTTATGACATTGGAAGCAAAGCAAAGACCTTGCTTGAGCAAAACGTAGAGGAGTCGCTCCGACTCATTTCTACCCATAGGGAGAAGGACATTAAGCCTCGTCAGGCAAAACCCGCCCCTCCTCCGACTCCACCTACGCCGCCACCTACGCCCCCACCTACGCCGCCACCTACGCCCCCACCTACGCCGCCGCCTACTCCTCCGCCTACGCCGCCGCCTACTCCTCCGCCTACTCCTCCGGCTCCCCCGCCTTCTCCGCCAACTCCTCCGACTCCGCCTACGCCTCCAGTCCCGACGCCTAGTCCTCTCCCCGGGCCTGTTCGTCAGCCAGCCGTTATCTGGAGGTCTTGGACCAACGATACTGCCGCAAATGGCTCCATGTGGCGTAACGGGGTAGGGTATGCTATCACCTATCTTGCAGGGCGTAAGTTCCGTCTCTACAACCCACAGAACGCACTTGTCGGCATCTACAACGACCTTGAAGAAGCCAAGCGACGAGTCCGTAGAGACGAACCAAAATGACAACCGGACCAGACTACGAAGCGGCCATCCAAGATTTTAAACGAGGAGGATGGATTACCGCTTTGTTCGGTGGTGCCGGGATGCTTGCTCGCTTGTTAGTAACAGACGAGGCTCATCCTGCTCTTTGGTGGACTCGGCGTATCCTAGCGTCCGTTATCATTGGAGTGTTGTCCTACTTTGCAGTCTGGCCGCTTGAACTGGCTGGCATTTATAAGTCTGTAATCTTAACCTTTTCCGGAATGGCTGGCCCTGAACTTATTGACTGGGTCATTAGACAGTTCCAAAACGCACCAGACCTCAATGGCACCAAACGTAAAAGCAAAGCAAAGCGTCGTTGAAAGCATAATCTTTCTTCAGTCGATTTTCTTAGTAGCCTTTGGGTTGGCCGGGTTCATGGCCGCTAGTACGGTGGTTGCAGGGATAAAGGCAATTACGAACGCATCATCTGCCGCCGCCATTATCACCGAAGGTAGCATCGTTACGGAAAACGAAATAGTAAACATTACTGACGCTAAGAACGTTATTAACAACTTTGAGATAGTATGCACAAGTTCACTAGTAATCGGAATGGTCGTAGTAATCGCAAGCGTCGTTCGCCTTGCCTTAAAAGCAAAGGGAAAGAAAAATGGTTAGACCGCATCTGGCAGTTCTTGTTGTCACGCTTCTCACGCTGACCGGATGTTCCTCTACTGAGGTCGTTGAACCCGTGGCTAAAGGTGTGGTCAAGATAGTTGAGAACAAGGAGAAGGACGACTTCATTACTCGAATTGAACATGAGGCTTCCGAAGCGGCCGCCGCCTTGACGGTGGCACAGCCCGGCGTTAAGCCTCCTCATTCTAAGTTAGTTGAATTGACAACCGAACGTATGGCTGGGGTTAAGAAACCTTCTGCCGAGCAGGTGAAAAAATACGAGGACGCTCTTAAGTCCGAAGCCCTGATGAACACGGAGAAAGATAAAGCCAAGAAAGTAGACGCCGAGACAACCGAACTTTACACCCGGGTTGAGCAAGTTGACACCGAGAACAAGGGCCTCAAGGAGAAGTTGCGTTTGCTAGAAGAACAACGTCAGTCCGAGATTAGGCAGGAAGCCTATGAAGACCTCCGGGATATGTGCCTGTTGCTTTGTAGCATCCTTGTTGTTGCCGGGGTAGGCATCGCCCTCATCGGCTATTGGATGGGCAAGGGAGTCAAGGCAGGGGTGCTTGTGGCCCTAGCCGGGTTGTCCGTAGGGGCGGCACCGCTTGTCATCCAAGACATTGTCGAGGCCGCTTGGTTTAAGTGGACCGTTGGAGCAGTTGTAGTAGCCGGGATAGCCTATGGCATCTACGAACTGTTCGACACGGACGTTAAGGTAAGGCGGAAAAAGGCCAGCCAGCAACTCGATGCAGTTCCTGAACGGGGACCAGAATAACTTCTGACCTGTTGTCGTCGCCGCCACGACAGACTCTAGCACCGTACTTAGCAGGGTCTTTGTAGACGGCCCGGAGGAATTGTTTAAGTTCCTCTACCCTAAACATGAAAGCCATGACGGCTTGGCCACGTTCGCTAAAGATGTGCAACCAATAGTCTGATTGAGTGGTCGTGATGCCGGATGGTTTATCCCGACAGCGAAACTCAAACACGGCATTCTTTGTTGTCATCCAAGTGTCTCGTTCAGTCTTTACCTCAACCTTGGCTTGGTCGGTCCCAAGCCACATTAGCCATCGTTCGCCTTGCTGGCCAAACTGAAGGTCTGCGTCAAACTTTGGGTTAAAACCCGACATCAAAGTTTCTTAGACGCTTGTTGAATGAGGAAAGCAATACGCTCCTCTTTGAAAAGTAATTCATTCTTAAGGAAAGAGTTACGGGAGTTAAGCAACCTTACCTCTGCTGACAATTCATCAACAAACTTTCTATTGATAAACTCAACCGTTTCTCCGTCATGCGTAATGATTAGGTTACGCAGTTCAATCAACGGCTTCTTGTCGGTCGACTTGGATTCGTTGGATTCGTTCAACATAGACGGGGGTTCGGTCGCCAACATAGGCGTTCTGGATGTTGTAAAGGAAGTATTCATCTGCCTCCTCAAACGTCATGGTCTTGGCTAGTTCCAACAACATTTTGTTTCGGTCGTAGATGACCTTGTAAGTACCATTATAAATAGCCCAACCAATTATACAGGAATCAAACCCGTCGGCAAACAGGAGACTTTCGTCTCCCGTCTGCTCAACGAGTTCCTTCCGGGTGTCCCGCTTTCGTCCCATTAGAATGGAACGTCATCAGCCGGAGCATCAACCGCTTCAGCGGGGGCACCGGATGCGTTGATGTAAAGGGCCTTGGCGGTACGCTTCAACTTAAGGTCCTTCTCGGAGACACGGCCCGTCTTTTCAAACGGACGGGGCTCCCAAGTGTTAGCCCAATAGGAAAGGTCATCCACGGTAAGTTCACCAATCTGCAAGCCCTTGCTACGGCCAAACGGCAGGACCATAGACGGGTCAATGTCCCCGGCCGGGATGGCAGTAGGGGCAGTAGGGGCGGCAGAGGTAGCCTTGGGCACGGCCCGGGCAACAGGAGCAGAGGCAGGGGCCTTAGCGGCGTATGCAGGGGCACGGGCAACACGGTCAGACTCTGCGTCGTCATCCGTGGTAGCCAGACCCGCCACGGCGGCCAAGGCATAGCGGCGAAGATAAGAGAACAAGGACCCGGCGTCCTGTCCCTTGAATCCTTCTGAAGCCACGGGAATAGTGACGTAGTTCTGGATGTAACCGCCATCCTTGTGGATGACCATGGTATTGATGCCGACCTGATTGCCGTCGCCGTGCGGGAACTGAACGATAGCCAGCCCGTGCTTGGCAAAAATACCCTTGGTCGCTTCGAGGTGAGCCCCGAGCGTGGCGTAGGTGTTCTTGTGGAACGGGTTGGTGGCGTCAGCAACGACGTCCTTGGTCTGGGCGATAGCGGCCACAAGGGCGGCCGCAAGTTCTGGGGTGATGTTGTTAATCATGTTATTGGGTTGGTGGAAAGGTTAGAAGACGGAACGTTCAAGGGAGGACCTCACGAAATCCGAACGAGACAATCCGTGCTTCTTGGACGTCTTGTTCAAAGCGTTCATAAGTTTCTTCGTGACACGCACGGTGAGCATCTGCTCGGAGATTGGATTCAGTTTTGGTTGTTTCGTTTTCATGGATAGAAGATGAGTTCGGCCCTTTTAAATATGGCTTTTCGTTCGATAGTAAGCGACGGGTGTTTGTAATTATGTTCATATCGTTCGGACATACTCATGCCCAAATTGTAAGACATGTAAAGAGAAATCTTGTTTGGCGTAAAACCTTCTTTGGTCATGGTACGTTCAAGCCAAAGAAGATGCTCCCGGGCAACAGCCCGAGACTTAACCGGGTCAAAGCAATTACTCCGGGAGTAAGCATACGATTGTGGAATGCGGCCAAACATTCTCCGGACGGCATCGGTCCAAGCGGCTTCCTTTAACTGAAAGGAACCCAGTTCCCCGGCCCGACCTACGGCTGTCGCCTTGTTATTGCTTTCAACTATCGCTAACCTGTCGAGATAGTCTTCGCTGACAATGGAAGCCTGAACCGGAAGCGTTAGAAAAGTAAGGGATGCCAGCCACATGACTGGCACCCCGGCTGATGATATGCAACCCGCAAGACTTAGCCAAGCCCTGCATGAATCAAGATGACGGCACATAAGCGTATGTCAAGCCCCGGCTCCCACAAGGGAGTAGTAATCACGGAACCTGCGGACTAAGGCATTAGCCATCTCCTTGTCATCAAACCTGTCAACAAGGGCTTGCCCGTTAAAGTTAGTCGTAATGATGGTAGGCTTCATAGCCGTAGTCCTCTCGTCAAGGACGGCAAACAAGTCTGAGGCCAACCGGGGTGTGGCTCTCTCCTTGCCCAAGTCGTCAAAGATAAGCAGGTCAATCTTGGTAAGGTCGTCCAGCATCCGGGCGTGTGCCTTCTCTCCAAAAGATTCCTCGATAAGCCCCTCAAACTTACGCATAGTCAAAAACTTGTAGGGAAGGTTTATGTCCTGCTGGGCCTTGTCGACCCACAAGCGATTGACAATATGCCAAGCCAGCCGGGTCTTGCCTACGCCCGTCGTTCCGTGAAGTAACAGCCCCGACTTCTGTTCGCTCGGGACCCAATCAACGGCCGACTGCAACCGGGGATGCAACTTGGCTACCTCGGTGTTCTTGAACAGCAAAGGGTAGGACGGTACAAACTGCACCTCCCCAAGCCCGTCGGCCTTGATTCGCTCTGGGTCCATGTGTTCCCTGCACTTGTGGTACCGGGTTAACTTGCCCTCTGGATTGGCGAGCAGGGCTCCCCGTCTCCCACAATGGCATGATATGTCAAAATTGCTCATGGTCGTCTTTGGTTAAGGCTTTGTTCTGGTGTTTAGATTTGCGAGAAGGGAACAGCCCCTTCCACCCGTTGCGAATAGATTGTTCAATGCACTCCACGGCTTCTTCAGGAGTCATCTTGTTTAGGAAGTCCACTTGACCGACATAGGTCATGTAAGGAACCTTCTTCTTTGGATAGGCATACTCTGCCCACCGAACCCAAGCGGCGGCAAACGCCGGAACCCCCATGTGGGCTGGCTGTTGAGTGAGCATAAAGTCGGGAGTCTTTGATGCCCTCTCCCCTTGTATCTTATCCTCTTTAATATCATCTTTGTTATATGGGTGCAGTTTTCTGCGGGGGCCCCCCGCAGTTTTCTGCACCCCTCCCCCGCAGTTTTCTGCACCCCCCAAGGCTATGCTTTCAACCGTGCGAATGATACGGCGACCCTCGACCTCGGCCCGCTGGATGATACCGATGGCATCCAACTCCGCTAGGAGGACCTGAACACCCCTCTCGCTGACACCCAGAAGGCGTTGGAGGTAGGCGTTGGAGGCGTAGCACCCATCATCCCCGTCCAAGCCCGCCACGACCCCGTAAAGAAGTTTTGCGGACGTGGTCAGATTCTTGTTGTTAAACACCGCCGACGGAATCCAGACACCTGTAAACTTTGGTTGGCTCATAATACCGATTTCATATATGTGTTAAATTGGTTGCTCACTCATTTTTAAACAAGATGACGACACAAACGGCGGCAACGACAGCGACTAATGTCTCGGTGTTCATTTTCCGAAAGCGTGTTTGTGATGGTAGGAGTCGCCTCCGTCATCGTCCTCGTCGTCCTCGGTGCGAATGCCAAAGGTATCGTTGCGGACAAACTTGAATTGGTCGGACGTGAAATGCCGGATGACTCCATCTTTGTCCAAGACAATGGCGAACACGTCGTTTGAGAACGTGCCACCGCACCGGACATAGATGAGCATACCATAGCCGAGGTCCGTCTCGACAGGCATAGGGTTATTAAACTCGTGTATCATAGCGGGCCTTGTGATACAAGGCACCGCCACGCTGTCAAGCGACTTCCTCGGGGTCCGACGGGGGCAGGTCAATAACGTCTCCCTTAAGCATCTTATTGATGTCCTCGTGACTTACCCGAAGGCGATGCTCAACAATTACGGCCGGGGCATCCTGCAAGGCTAGGACCTTGTCGGTCATAATAGCCAAGGCCAGCGGCAGTTGACCGGGAGGGATGTTCTCAATTTCTGCAAGGAGCCGAGTGCTACCCTTGGCAACAATGGCGGCCATCGTGGCGGCCGTGGCTTTCTTCCAAGTGTTTAGGTTAAGCCCGCCGTTGGCATCTTCACGGGCCCTACGAACGGCGATGACAGTATGCTTCGAGTGGCCAAGCCGCTTGGCAATCTCTTTCGTACCCACGCCATCGTCGAGCAACTTGTGAACGGCAACCCGCTGGACGTCGGTTAGGTTTGTCCCCGTGTGTTCGTTGTTTGGGTCCGTGGGCAATCGCTTCGGCTCGCTATCGTAATTCATAATCCTTACGCTATCGGTCTTGACTTCCCTTGCAAACGCAATCTTCTCGCCGACGATATGGAAATACTCGTAATGATTGGTATATGTTTTGTGGCAGTAGGGGTTCCGATACTCATAGGCTGTCATCTGGCGGCCCTTATCGGGCTCGGTTCATCTACCAAGCAGAACCCGCCCGGGCCACACATCAATCATCTACACAGATACTACGAACGAGAGACGGCCGTCTCTTTGTCGGCAAAAAAAGGTCGGCGAAAATAAGGCCCTTCCTTGATGCCCTAACAATGGGGGCACGGGCGATGCGACCGCCGGAGCCGTTGAGTGGCCCGGTGTGTCTGTTAATCCATTGGGCATTTCAAACTCCTATTTGCCGGGTAGGCCGGGGTAAGAAAAATTGCCACCTCGACCTCCCTTGCACAGTCCGGCCAGACCTAGACAACGCCGCCAAGGCGGTTATCGACTGTCTCGTCAAGGCCGGATGGTTTACGAACGACGCTATTATCTCCCGGCTCTTGCTTTGCAAAACGGAAAGCAACCGACCTCGTCTTGACATACAGGCCGAAGATGACGCTTGACGGCTGAAACGAAAAGGGTATTACAAAGGGCGATGAATACTCCCTCCCTCACTCATTCGTTCAGCAATACCAAGGTCCATCGCAACATCCCGGACCCAGATTATCGGGCTATCAAAGCCCTCTCCAAGTCGTCGCTGACTCATTTCTTAAAAAGCCCGGCCCACTACCTCGCCTCGACCGAGATGCCCAAGGAGACGACCGATGCGATGATGTTTGGCACGGCCTATCACGCCTATGTTCTGACGCCGGACCGCTTCGCCGAAAACGTCGTGATGAAGCCGGAGTGGGACGCCCGCACTAAAGAGGGTAAGGCCATCAAGGCCGAGTTTGAGGCATCCCTTGGCCGCAAGGTCTACATTAACGACAAGCAACTTGACGCCATCAAGGCGATGAAGGCCGCCCTAATGGAACACAAGGTCGCCTCTAAACTTCTCGCCGGGCTGACCGATACCGAGATGGCTATTGAATCCGACTATCACCCGATGCACCCCAAGCCGGGTAGCGTCCGCATCAAGGGGCTTCTTGACGGCTGGGACCACAACACCGCAACCATCATAGACCTAAAAACCTGTAAGGACGCCAGCCCCGAGGGCTTTAAGTGGGCCTGTAAAGACTTCCGCTATGATATGCAAGAAGTGCAGTATCGGGCCCTCATCAATGCCGCATTCAAAGGCGACACCCACGGCGGCGTCGACCGATTTGTTTTTATCGCCCAAGAAAAAGAGCCGCCTTATGCCGTGGCTTGTTACACCCTGTCGCACCGGACTCTGATGACCGCCTATGACGAATGGCGGGTTGCCGTTCACAACTTCGGGGAATGTCAGACGAATGCGGTTTGGCCGGGCTACGCCGCAAGTCTCGTCGAACTAGAAATCGTCCGGTGAAGAAAAACCTCGCCGCTGTTATCGAGGAATCGGAGGCCCGCCGCAAGGCGGCCGCCACCATCAAGACCGAAGTCCTCCCATTAGTGGAGGGCCTCGTCATTTTGATTGAGGGCGAACTCCAGACGGCCGGGAAAAGGCGGCACAAGGAATTGACCCGCTATGTCCAGCCCATCCGAGCAATTCAATATATCTTGCACAAGACGCTTGACGACTGAACTAAAAGTGTAATACATTAGCAATCCCAGCCCATAATAACAATGACCGCCCGCAAAAAATACAAAGCAATTCACATCAAACCCCACGCCGCCGGGCTATGGAAAGTTGAGCCCGTCGAACTTCCTTGCGACCTCGACGCCGAGGTTGAAGCCATCCAGAAACTTGTCGGCGGTTACTTCGAGGTCCACACCGCCAAGGTGGCTCGGAAGAATGTCATTATCTATGTCCACGACAACGCAAGCAACGAAGGCGAACGCCGGGGGTTTGTCCTTGGAAACAGTCGTCACCTTCTCGGCTCGGCCGTCATCGTCTCGGCCAAAGAAAACGCCGACCTCGAAGTGTCCAACAAGCAACTCGGCAACGCCCTCCGCTTATTTGAACTTCCTGCCCCTCCCTTGCACAACCCTAACACTAGCAACTAATCTCAAATGAAAAACACATTTTACATTGGGCTTGAACCCGTTAAGCGGAATAAGTCTTGGATTGCCTCAATCTACATTGTCCCAAGCGGAACGAGTAAGGCTTTGCTCGACTCCGAACACTCGTTCAAGACGAAGCGTGATGCCAAACTATTTATTAGCGGATGGATGGCATTCCTCGACTGCTACAAGCGTATGTAACACCTTTTCCAACCCAAACGATAACCCGCTATGCCCGACATTAAACCTAGTTTTGACCACATTCTTCTCTACAAAGACGAGAATGGATGGCATCCGGAAAATTACGGCCCGGACAATGACCGATTGATTCCCGTCCACGGCGACCTCGGCGACGCAATCGCCGAAGGGCAGAATTGGTCGAACGAAAAATGTATGCAAGGCCGGGCGGTCTGGCTTGTTCGTGTCGAGTTTGTTCACCTTTTCCAACCCAAACGATAACCCGCTATGCCCGACTATACCGCAACATTCACGATTCACCTCACCGCCAGCATCACGGCCAAGGACGAAGATTCGGCATCTAAAAAAGCCGAACGCTTGTTTTCCCCGGCCGTCAAAAAGTTGGAGGCCCAACTCCCGCCCGGCATTGAGTGGGAGGTCAGCGACTACAACCCAGAAATAAACGAATACTAAAACCTATGGCCAAAAAAATGTTCTCATATCTTGAAACGATTACCTTCGTCGTCGAAATCGCCGCCGAAGACCAAAAAGAGGCGATGGAGGCCGGGAGCGACTTCGTCGAAGGCATCCTTGACCACGCCGATAAAGAATCCACTCATATCACCGGGCTCCGCAGTTTTGAGATTGAGCCGATGGGCGGGCCTAATGTGGAAGAACAATAAGATGCATTTCACAAGTGTCATTCATTTCTGGGCCGACCGGAGCCGGGTATCCGGTCCGGTGGAAGCCGCCGCCGCCGTTCGGATGGCCGTCGCCCGGGAATGCGAGGACGCCCGGGTTTATCTAGGCGAGGCCCCGGACGGGTTTTCTATGGCGGGCCTGTTTAGTGTTCGGGCCCGCAACTCCCCCCGGGCCGAGGATTCTACTTGGCTTGCATTTGCCCATCACGGCGGGGGTGACGAACTTTGCAATTATTACCACGCCGTTCGGTTGTTAGACCTAGACCTGTTGACCACATTGAATGGGTCTATCCCGGTCGAGGTTGACGCCGCCGAATTGTGCGGCAAAACATTGGAGGTTTTTAAGCCAACCCTCCCGGCGGGTTTAGAGTTGTCGGATACAATCGCCCAAGCCATTTGGGAGATTGGTAATCGGGAATATTGGGCGACTGAATTGTCCGAAGTGTTTTACGACCGATGCCAGATTGCCGACCGACGCATTAAGTCCGGGGAGGACCCGGTCGCCGCCCTCGCCGCCTATGACACATTAAACCCGGCCCTAGGTCGCCGGATGGGATTTGCTTCGTCTAGCATATTCAACGCCGACGCCCGGGAGTTATTTGCCGACGCCCCCGGGCTTCGGCGTCCGGTCCCGCCGCCGAAGCCGTCGACGGCCAAAGAAAACGCCGACTTGCATCGGGTCCTTTGGATTGCCTTCGTCGATTTCCATATCTAAAAAGTTTTGGGGCCTACGGGCTTCGGGTGCATAAAGAAAAGAAAGGCCGCAAGGCCGGGCGGGGCTTTTAATGGGGGCCCCGCCTTTTTCTTTTTGGCCGTTGACATTCGCCCGGCCCTTGTAATACAACGGCGGTCCTATGCATCCCGCAAATAACGGCCAGCCCGCCGATAAGGGCAAATCCCCCCGCCTCCGTTCATCCTACCCGACGAAAGAAATCCCCCACTTGTGGGCCAACGGAATCCATCGTTATATCTATTCCCGGTCGTCGTCGGTTCAGATTACCCCGGATTGCACCCGCCTCATTTCCTATGCGACCGCCGTCGCCGTCCGAACCGAGGTTTTCACCGCCCAAGGCGTCCGGGTTTACCTGTTCACCTCCCGGTCTTATTCGACGACGACCTCCCGGCTTTTGTCGCAAGCCCTTGCCGCAATCCCGCACAAGGTCCACTTTGTCCGGGACGAACATTGGGACGGCCGCCGGGAAACGATTAGCGAATGCCTAGGCGTCGCCGAAGGGACCCCGGTTGACCTCGGTTCAATTACCTTTGCCGTCCCCAATCTCGGTTCGGCCATTGGCTCCCCGGGCCGTCAATCCCACCGGGAAAACCTCGCCGCAATCGTCGACCGGGCGAAGGCCGAGGTTGCCAAGGCGTCAAAAGCCCGAGCCCGTTTTACTCCTATCCTCGCCGGGGAAATGTTCTCCCAAGCCCTTTGCTATTGGAGGACCTTCCTCGCCGACGAACCGGACCCGTTGACCGGGATTGACTTCGCCGGGATTGCGGCGGCGTTTGCCAAGTCGAAAGCCCGTCAGAATGCCGCCGAAGCCGCCGAGAGAGCCGCCCGACAGGATTACGAACGCCGGGAAGATAAGTGGATGGCCGAAGCCGCCGGAGCCCTCGGGGCGTTGGCCAAAGTGGTCCGGAAGTTTTTAGCAAACGGCGACCCGGCGACCGACGCCCGGGCGGCCGTCCTCGCCTATGAGGCCGGGCAAGAGATTGATGCCACGCCCTCGGCCGGGTTTGCGGACCTCGGCCTCGCCTTGTCTGAACTTATCCGAAAGGGCTCCGGGTCCGACGATGGCGGGGAGTTTTTTAACCTTGCCGTCAAACGAGTGAAGCCGTCGTTTAACTTCGCCGGATATGTTTCTCCTTATCCGTTGCCCCCGGCCCGTAAGGTTTTCGGGAAAGTTATCCGGGACCACGCCCCCCGCCTTTACCGGGTCCGGGACGCCGTCGGCCTTCCTTACCTTTCCTACGCCGAGGGCAGTAAGTTTAAACAATCGTTTGGCCGTGAACTTATCCGGGTCGTCGGGGCCGACCTCCGGACCTCATCCGGGGCGGCTGTCCCGCTTGCAATAGTCCGGGCCTTGTGGGCCCGCCACGGGGATGAGGTCCGGGCGGCGGCGGGCTTGCCTTGTGCGACTCACTTCCCGGAGGGCCGCAAGGCGTGGCTTTACACTTGGACCGGATACCAAACCGCCAACGCCCCCGCCTTCGCCTCCGGCTCCGGGTCGTCCCTGTTGGTAATCGGTTGCCACCTAGTCGGGGCCGAGGACCTTGTCCGGCTTGCCCGCCGCCTCGAGTGGCCGGACGCCGAATAACCTTTCCCGGGGGACAACCTCCCGGGGATGCATAGACAAGGGGGGCGGCCGCAAGGTCGTCCCCCTTCCCTTTTTAGGGGCTAAAAGTAGGGCCGGAAAACAGGCCGAAAAAAAGGCGATTAAATTCGCTTGTAATCCGGCGGGACCTTGTAATACATTGTCAGTCCTATGCAATACCGCACAAGCCCCGGCCCGGGTAATAAGGGCCGCCGCCTCGGGGCCGGACGCCCCGCCCACTCCGCAACCCTCGCCCTCGCCTTCCTCGGCCGGGGCCGCCCAAGCCGGGACAAAGCGAAGGCAACTTTCCGGGCCGTTGGCCGGGACGCCGCCATCGCCCTGCTCGCCCTCGACGACCTTGTCGCCTTCACCCGGCTGACAAGCCAAGCACCGGGCTCCCACTACTTCACCGCAAAGGCCGCATTCGCCGCCGTCCGCTTGCGTCGCCTAGTCGACGCAATTGAAGGGGGGGAAAAGTGAACTTCCCCGTTCACTCGGCCGCCCTCTCGACGGCCGAACTCCGCCGGGCGGCGGGCTTCCTCGGCCTCGGCCTTGGCCGTTGCAACCCCGGCGACGGGGCCAAGTGGCGGGTCGGCCCGGACGCCTTAACGAAGGGCCTCAAGTCCGGCCTTGGAATTGCCGACTTCAACGCCGTCGACGGCCCGGTCCTCCGGAGCAAAGCCGAGGCGGCCGCATACCTTAACGGGTTTGCCGCCGGGCTCGACCGGGGCCTCCCGGTTTACCGCCTTCGGGTTGCCCTATCCCTCGCCCTCGACGCCCTCGGCCACCCGGACCCGGTCCCGGTGTCTATGGCCGCCGACCTCATCCGGGAGGCGTTTGACCTCATCCCGGTTCACCCGGTCGTCGGATTAAGGGGGGAAGTAAAATGAACCCCTCCGGCTTTATCTACTTCGCCGACCTCTTTTGCCCGGCTTGTTCGGACGGGCTCCCGGACCGGGACCCGGAGGGCGGCCACAAGGGCCCGTTTTATTCGATTCAAGAATCGGACGCCCCTTGCAACTGTGGCAAATGCGGGGCCTTCATCCCGTCGACCTTAACGGATTACGGGGCCCGGGAATTGGCAACCCGCATCCGGGAAGCAAATAACGCCCTCCCGGAGCCCTTGCCCCCGGCCCTCGCCGAGTGGGCCGAGTTTCACAAGTGGGCCGAAGGCGTGGGCGACGCCCTCGCCGAACGGACGGCATTTGAGGACAGTCCGACAGTTATCATCCGGGGCTTTGTCTACCCCCTTGCGAACCCTCAACGCCTCGCCCTCATCCGGCTTGCGGCCCGTTGGAAAGTCGACCTAGTCGACTTAATAACCGGGGCGTGGCCCGAGGTCGGCAACCCGGCGACGGCTTGCCTAATGGTTTCCATACCGGGCAAGGGCATTGTCATTGGAATTGAAAAGGACGGCTATTCTCACTCCTAAATGACCGCCGCCCTTTACTTCCTCGCCCGGCTCTTTTGGCGGGTCGGCCTCCGGGACCTATCCGGTCGCCTTGCCTACCGGGCTTGGCTCCGGCAAGTCCGGGACCGGGGCGGTCCGTCCGTCCGGGATTAATCTCCCCTAGCCCTCGGCCACCCGGCCGGGGGCTTTTTGTTTCCTCTTGACCTCGACACCTAGGCCGTATTACAACGGCGGTCCTATGCATCCCGCAACCCCGGACGATAATCCCGCCGCCCCGTCCACGGCCCGCCCCCACCTCGACAACCTCGCCGCCGCCCTCGGCGTCCGGGTTCACCTCGGCTCCGGTCCTTACGACCTCGCCGTCCCGGTTCTCGACTTCCTCCGGTCGGACCTTTACCGGACTGTCCCCGGCGACATTACCTTCAACCGGGGCCTCGACGCCCTCCGGGAAGCCGTCGCCCGGGCCGCCTTCCTCGCCGACGGGCTCGACGAAAATGGCAAGCGTTGGCTTGCGGTCGACGCCGAGGTAAACCTCCAATTCTATAACTTTAAGGAGTGGGCCCTCGACGGCCAACCTCGGGAGCCGTGGCAGGAAGCCGCCCTCGCCGGGGCTTTTGTCGGCTTCCTCGCCCGGGAGGTCCGGGCCGCCGCCCGTATCCGGGACATTTATTGCACCGGGGCCGCCGTCCTCGATTGCGGCAACCCCTCCGGCTTCCCGTCCGTTACCCGGGTCTTACTTGCCGAAAAGGGCGAACCGGATGAGGCCCTCCCGGCGTCGCCCCCGGCCCGTTACCTTTCCGTTTATTCGCACGAGGTCCTCAACGGCGGCCCGGAGGAAGGCGGTTGGACTTGGCATAAAAAAATCCTCCGGGCGACTTTCGCCCTCCCGGAGCCGACTGACAACTTCGACCCGGCCGCCGCCCCGGCCGAATTGATTGCCGTCGCCCGGGCCGCCGCCGACGCCCTCGGCTTAACCCTCCCCGGCGACTCCGTCCCCACCCGGGACGGCGGGACCCGTCCGGCCCGTCCGGCTTCCTCTTGTGCCCCGGAGGTCGACGGGGTCCTAGTCGTCGAGCCCTTCCCCGGGTCGGATAACTGCACCGCCCCGGACCCGTGGGAATAACCCCGGCCCCCTAGGCCCTCAACCTGCCCCCGGACCTCCGGGGGCTTTTTGTGCCCGGACGGCCAAACCGGGCTTTTAGCCCTCCCCGGCCGAAAAAACCCCCTCGAGGTTTGGCCCTCCGGCCGTTTGACCGGGTGACCCGAACCCTACCCCTCCCCCTTTTCCGGTCCTCGCCCCGGGCCTATGCCTGGTGCCTTTAACGGATAGGGCTTGACCTTAACCCCGGCCCCGGTTTGATGGGCGGTCCTATGCATCCCGCAATCCCGGGCTCCCCCGCCGCCTCGCCCTCGGCCTCAACCGCAACCCCCCCGCCCGGATGGGCGGCCGTCGCCTCCCGGTTAACCTTCGCCCTTAACTCCCGGGCGTTTGGGACCGCCGAGGAAGGCCCGGCCTTTCGGGACGCCGTCGCCGCCGTTATAGACCTCGGCCGGGTCTATGCCGACGCCCTCGCCGAAGTCGACCGGGCCCTCGCCGCCCGGGAGTGGGAAGCCGAGGAAGCCGTCGCCGTGGCCGAGGCCCGCCTTCGCCTTGCCCGGGACGCCCGGTGCGACTTCATCCGGGCGGTCGGCTTTGCCGCCCAAGAGGGCGAGGCCCCGGCCAATCCGGCCGCCCGGTTTGAGGACCTTGCCGACCATAACCCGGCGGTCGGGCTCCTATTGAACCAATCCCTCGCCCTCGACCTCGGCCGGGAATTGATGGCCGCCGACTTCTCCCTCGGGCAAACGACCTCCGGCTGTCCCGGCCGCCGGGCAATCGCCCACGCCGCCGGGGCTCTCCGGCTTACCCGTCGCCCCCGCCCCCCGGCCTAACACCGGACACCGGACAAACCGCCCCACCTCGCCCCCGGACCTCCGGGGGCTTTTTGTGCCCGGGCTCCCGTTCACTTTGCGCTGATAGCGGATGAGGATTGACACCGGGACAAGGCCCGGCTTGGCTGTCGGTCCTATGC
>Ga0209107_10000290_pt1 | contig 30437 bp, 29 predicted proteins | sample LakErihyJuly2011_2_FD_187460 | JGI IMG/M metagenome (GOLD analysis project Ga0209107, IMG submission 187460) | Freshwater microbial communities from dead zone in Lake Erie, Canada - CCB hypolimnion July 2011 (SPAdes) (version 2) | ecosystem: Environmental > Aquatic > Freshwater > Lentic >...
TCGATCGTCCACCTGTGGATGATCGACCAGCACCTGGGCCGCCGCAGCGTGTCCGACTTCCAGCGCGGTGTGCTGGCGCTGCGCAAGCGCGAGATCCTGAGCGAGCGCCGCGCCCGCGCGGTGGCCGCCACGGCATCGGCCGACACCTCATCGGCTGACACGGTGGCCGGTGCGGCCCTGGCCGAGCCCGCCCCCGCCCCCGGCGCTGCGCCCGAGCCCCTGAAAAGCCGCGCCGACATCGCCAAAGCCGCGCGCCTGAGCAACAGCCAGGTCGTGCTGATCGAGAAAATCCAGAAGCAGGCCGCGCCCGAACTGGTGGCCGCGGTCAAGGCCGGCACCATCAGCATCAACGCCGCGGCGGCCGTGGCCAGCCTGCCCGCCGAAGAGCAGGCCTCGGCCGCGCTGGCCGGCAAGGACGAGCTCAAGCAGGCGGCCAAGCGCGTGCGCGAGGAAAAGCGCCGGGCCGTGGCGGCGTTGTTGGGCGAGGCCTCAGACGCCACCGCGGGCGGCGAGGCGCCTTGGGATGCCGATGCGGCCGATGCCGCCAACGCGGGCACCACCGTCCAGGCGCTGCAACGCCGCGTGGCCGAGCTCACGGCCGAGAACCAGGCCCTGCGCGCCGAAGTGGCGCGGCTGCAGGCCGAAGGTCAGGGCTGAGCGTCAGCCGCTCAGCAACGCCCCGAGCGCCGGCTGCGCGGGTTGAGCTTGTCCAGCTCGGTGATCTGCTGCTTGAGCAGGATCATCAGGGTGCGGGCGTCGTCCACGGCCAGCGAGATGCAGCTGGTGACGGTGTGCTCGTCGCGTGCGGGGCGGGGCAGCACGAGCGCATCGACGCCGATTTCGATCAGGCCCTTGTCGTGCTTCACGGATTTCAGGCGCTGGAGTTCGATGTCGTAGGTTTTCATGGGGCAGAGGTCCTGCAAGCGGGGAGGGGGGATTGTCGCCGCAAGCGCCTCACGGCTCAACGGCCACCACCCACCCCGCGCTCAGATTCAGCGCTCAGACTCAAAGTTCAGATGCTGCGCTGGTTGACCCGCGCCGACAGCGCCTCGGCGCTCTCGCGGCGCTCGCTGTAGCGGTCCACCAGGTAGGGCGAGACGTCGCGGGTGAGCAGGGTGAACTTCACCAGCTCTTCCATCACATCGACCACGCGCTCGTAATAGGCCGAGGGCTTCATGCGCCCGGCCTCGTCGAACTCCAGGAAGGCCTTGGCCACCGAGGACTGGTTGGGGATGGTGAGCATGCGCATCCAGCGGCCCAGGATGCGCATCTGGTTGACCGCGTTGAAGGACTGCGAGCCGCCCGAGACCTCCATCACCGCCAGCGTCTTGCCCTGGGTGGGGCGCACGGCCCCGGCCGACAGCGGGATCCAGTCGATCTGGGCCTTCATGATCCCGGTCATCGCGCCATGGCGCTCGGGCGAGGTCCACACCATGCCCTCGGACCAGGCCGCGGCCTCGCGCAACTCGGCCACCTTGGGGTGGGTGTCGGGGGCGCCATCGGGCAGGGGCAGGCCGGTCGGGTCGAAGACGCGCGTCTCGGCGCCCATGGCCTGCAGCAGGCGCTCGGCCTCCTGCGTCAGCAGCTTGCTGTACGAACGCTCGCGCAGCGAACCGTAGAGCAGCAGGATGCGCGGCGCGTGCGTGCTGCGGCCCACCCCGGCAAGGTGCTCGGCGAAGCGCTCGGTGCTGGGGCGGTCGAACAGGGAGGCGTCGAGGTTGGGCAGGTCGTGCACGCTGTTGGACGTATCCGGCGTGTGGGTCGGTGTCATGCGGGCTCCTTGGGGCCGAGTGCCGCGTGCAAGCCCACGCCGATGGCCGCGCCCACCAGTTGCGCCAGCACGAAGCCGGGGGCGCTGGCGGGTTCGATGCCGGCGAAGGTGTCGCTGAACATGCGCCCGAAAGCGGCGGCCGGGTTGGCGAAGGAGGTGGACGCGGTGAACCAATAGGCCGCGCCGATGTAGGCCGCCACCATGGCCGCGACCCGGCTGGCCGGCGCCCGCAAAATCACCAGCAGCAGGCCGGCCGTGGCCACGGCCTCGGCGATCCACTGGCCGTGGCCCGTGCGCACCTTGGCCGACCACTGCAGGATGGGCAGGTCGAACATCGCATGGGCCAGGAAGGCGCCCAGCATGGCGCCCAGCAACTGCGCCACGATGTAGGGCAGCAGGGCGCTGAAGGGCAGCTCACCTCGGAAGGCCATCACGGCCGACACCGCCGGGTTGAAGTGCGCGCCGCTGACCGGGCCGAACACCTCGATGAGGATGTAGAGCCCGCCCACCGTGGCCAGGGTGTTGGCCAAGAGGGCCAGGCCGTCGTTGCCCGCGCACAGGCGCTGGGCCATGATCCCGGAGCCGATCACCACGGCCAGCAGCAGCATCGTGCCCAGGGCTTCGCCCAGCAGGCGTCGAGAGAGGTTCAAGGGCATGTGCCGGCCTCAGCTCTTGTACAGGGCTTCAAGCTGGGCTTGCAGCTCGGCGTTGCCCATCGATTCGAGCGGCAGGGCCAGCAGCTGCAGCATGCGGTAGCCGATGGCCTGGCGGGTCAGCTCGAAGGCCTGGGGCTTCTTGTCGGGCTCGGCGTTGGACGGGTCGGGGTAGCCCCAGTGCACCTTCACCGGGCTGCCCGGCCAGTAGGGGCAGGTCTCGGCGGCGGCGCTGTCGCACACGGTGATGACGATGCGCATCTCCGGCGCGCCCGGGGCGACGAACTCGTCCCAGCTCTTGCTGCGCACCTCGGACACATCCACCCCGGCGTTCGTGAGGGCCTCCAGGGCGAAGGGGTTGACGCGGCCGCTAGGCGCGCTGCCGGCGCTGTAGGCGCGCACGTCCTTGCCCAACTGGCGGGCGAGGTGGTTCAACATGCCCTCGCTCAGCACGCTGCGGGCCGAGTTGTGGGTGCACAGGATCAGGACGTTGGTGGTCATGGTGTGGGCTGGGTGGGTGTCAGCAGTCGCAGGCGGTGACGTTGGGGACGGCGCAGTCCGTGCCCTCGCAGCAGTTCGCCGTGAGGAAGCCGAGCAGCGCGTTCATGCGCTCGAAGGCCGCGCGGTAGATCAGGTGGCGCCCGTCGCGGGTCTGGGTGACCAGGCCGGCGTGCGTCAGCTCCTTGAGGTGGAAGGAGAGGGTGTTGGCGGGGATGTCGAGGCGCGCCATCAGCACCCCGGGCGTCAAACCGCCTTGACCCGCGACCACCAGGGCGCGGAAAGCGCGCAGGCGGTGGGGTTGGGCGAGCGCCCCGAGGGCTTTGACGACGTCTTCATCTTGCATGATTCCATTTTACTTGAAGTGTTGGAGCGTTGACAAGCACGCGCCGTGCTGCGACCTGCGCGCGCCGGGTGGTTGGCTCGGCACACCGAGCTCGGCGCTCGGCCGTCCGAGCTTGGAACGCCGCGCGCCGAGATCGGGGCTCGGCGCGCGCACCTTTTTGCTGCACATACGGAGCTCAGAGCTCGGTGCATGCAGTTCAGAGCTCGGCGTGTGCACCTTTTTGCTCGGTGGGCCGAGTTCCAAGCTCGGCACGCCGAGCTCTGAGCTCCGCGCACGCACCTTTTTGCTGCACGCACCGAGCTCCGAACTCGGCTAACGCACCTATTTGGTGCAGCCATGCAGATCCGAGCTCGGCACGCCAGGCTTTTCACGCTGTTGCTGCGGCCCGTGGCCCCTATGGCCGCCATAGCCATTGCCACATTGAGGAAAACATCCCGGCCTCCTAGACTGCGTGCATCCCTTTCCAAGCCCCCCGATCACCCTCCAAGGAGACTGAGATGTCGAACGAAGCGAAATGCCCCTTCCACGCGGCGGCCGCCCAAGCCACCCAGGCCCAGCAGGGCGCCCGCGGCAACCGCGACTGGTGGCCCAATCAGCTCAACGTGGGCATCCTCCACCAGCACGGTGCGCAGTCCAGCCCCATGGCGGCCGACTTCGATTACGCCGAAGCCTTCCAGACGCTGGACCTCGACGCCGTCGTCGCCGACCTCAAGGCCCTGATGACCGACTCGCAGGACTGGTGGCCGGCCGACTACGGCCACTACGGCCCCCTCTTCATCCGCATGGCCTGGCACGCCGCCGGCACCTACCGCATCCAGGACGGCCGCGGCGGCGCCGGCACCGGCAACCAGCGCTTCGCCCCGCTCAACAGCTGGCCCGACAACGGCAACCTCGACAAGGCCCGTCGCCTGTTGTGGCCCATCAAGCAGAAATACGGCAGCAAGCTGTCCTGGGCCGACCTGTTCATCCTGACCGGCAACGTGGCGCTGGAGTCCATGGGCTTCAAGACCTTCGGTTTCGCCGGCGGCCGCCCCGACATCTGGGAGCCCGAGGCCGACATCAACTGGGGCCTGGAAGCCGAATGGCTGGCCACCAGCGACAAGGCCCACAGCCGCTACAGCGGTGACCGCGACCTCGCCAACCCCCTGGCCGCCGTGCAGATGGGCCTGATCTACGTGAACCCGGAAGGCCCGGACGGCAACCCTGACCCGGTGGCCTCGGCCCGCGACATCCGCGAAACCTTCGCCCGCATGGCCATGGACGACGAGGAAACCGTCGCCCTGGTGGCCGGCGGCCACACCTTCGGCAAGGCCCACGGCGCGGGTGACCCGTCCCTGGTCGGCCCCGAGCCCGAAGCGGCCCCCATCGAGGCCATGGGCCTGGGCTGGATCAACCAGTTCGGCTCCGGCAAGGGCGCGCACACCACCACCAGCGGCATTGAGGGCGCCTGGAAGCCCCAACCCACCACCTGGGACAACGGCTACTTCGACACCCTGTTCGGCCACGAGTGGGAGCTCACCAAGAGCCCCGCCGGCGCCCACCAGTGGAAGCCCCAAGGCAACGCCGGTGCCGGCACCGTGGTCGATGCCCACGACCCCAGCAAGTCCCACCAGCCCATGATGACCACGGCCGACCTGGCCCTGCGCTTCGACCCCGCCTACGAGAAGATCTCGCGCCGCTTCCACGCCAACCCGGCCGAGTTCGCCGATGCGTTTGCCCGCGCCTGGTTCAAGCTCACCCACCGCGACATGGGCCCGCGCGCCCGCTACCTGGGCAAGCTGGTGCCTGCCGAAGTGCTGGTCTGGCAAGACCCGGTGCCCGCCGTGAACCACCCGCTCATCGACGCCGCCGACGTCGCCAAGCTCAAGGCCGACGTGCTGGCCTCGGGCCTGAGCGTGTCGCAGCTGGTGGCCACGGCCTGGGCCTCGGCCTCGACCTTCCGCGGCAGCGACAAGCGCGGCGGTGCCAACGGCGCCCGCATCCGCCTGGCCCCGCAAAAAGACTGGGCCGTGAACCAGCCGGCGCAACTGGCGCTGGTGCTGGCCAAGCTGGAAGCCGTCCAGAAGGCCTTCAACGCGCAAGCCACGGGTGGCAAGCAGGTGTCCCTGGCCGACCTCATCGTGCTGGCGGGCAATGCCGGTGTCGAAGCCGCGGCCAAAGCCGCCGGCCAGAGCGTGACCGTGCCTTTCGCGCCGGGCCGCACCGACGCATCGCAGGACCAGACCGACGTCGCCTCGTTCGCCGTGCTGGAGCCCCAGGCCGACGGCTTCAGCAACTTCGCCAAGCCCGGCCTGGAAGGCGCCGTGGCCGAGCTGCTGATCGACAAGGCCCAGTTGCTGACGCTGACCGCGCCCGAGACGGCGGTGCTGGTGGCCGGCCTGCGCGTGCTGGGTGCGAACGTGGACGGCGCCCCGCACGGCGTGTTCACCCAGCGCCCGGGCACCCTGAGCAACGACTTCTTCGTCAACCTGCTGGACATGGGCACGGCCTGGCAGCGCACCGGTGCCGAAGGCGTGCTGGCCGGCCGAGATGCCCAGACCGGCGCCCCGAAGTGGACGGCCACCGTGGCCGACCTGGTGTTCGGCTCGAACTCGCAACTGCGCGCCGTGGCCGAGGTCTACGCCAGCAGCGACGCCAGCGCGAAGTTCGTGGCTGACTTCGTGGCCGCCTGGACCAAGGTGATGAACCTGGACCGCTTTGATCTGCGTTGATGTCTGCGTTGAAACCTGCCTTGAACCCTGAGTTGATCAGGGTTCAGCCCGCGCTCACACCGTCCCGAAGATGGCATTGGCGCGGGCAGCGCAGGTGATCTCACCCGCCGCGTTGGCCACCAGGCGTGCCTGCAGGCGCGCCTTCAGCGTGGCGGTGTGCTCGGCCGACAAGGCGGCCAGCTTGGCGCCCATGCTCGGCGCGCCTTGCACCGTTGCCCAGTAGTCGCCGAAGCTGGCGTAGGTGCGCTGCACGGTGATGTCCCGCGTGGCGATGTCGCGCAGGCCGGCACCGGCCCAGAGCTTTGCCAGCACGTCCATGTCGGACGCCTGCGGGCTGGGTGGCGTGGGCACGGCCACCCCCAGGGAGGTCAGTTCGTCTTGCAGCAGCGCATAGGGGAAGCCGCCGGCCGGCATGTCCCAGCTGTAGGCGGCGACCAGGCCACCCGGACGCACCACGCGCGCCATCTCGGCCACGCCCAGGGCCGGGTCGCTCAGGAAGAAGATGACCAGCGGCATGACCGCCACATCGAACTGCGCCGCGCCATAAGGCAAGGCCATGGCGTCGCCCTGCACGTACTCGGCCTGCGCCGTGCTGGCGCGTGCGCGGGCGAAGTCCAGCTGCTGCGCGGAAGGGTCGATGCCCGCCAGCGCCTGCGGCTGGCAGCGCTGCGCCACCAGCTCCGTGAAAGCGCCATTGCCACAGCCCACGTCCAGCCAACGCCCGCCGCTGGGCGCGTCCAGCCAGTCGATGAAAGCCTGGCCGACCTGCTGGCTCCACAGGCCCATGTAGCGCTCGTAGGCGGCGCCGTTGGTGAATTGGATGGTGGGGGGCGTGGTGGTGTTCATCGGGGAAACCGCTGGCTGGGGCAGCGCGTGTATGGGAATGAAGGTGTCGGATGTCAATTGGCCCGTGATTCCTGAGCCTTGAACTCCTTCAGCAGTTGCTGGATTTTGGTGTGAAACCTGCCGCCATGTTGGTCCAGCGACACCAAACAAGCATCGATGTCAGCCATGGCCTGTTTGCTGTAATTCAAGAGATAGGCTGTGGCCGTGCCCTTGTTGGTGAGGGGTGCACTCAGGGCAAAGTCGGCTTCGGTTTTGAACATCTCGGCCTGCACGGCCTCGCTGCCCATGGCTGCTTCTGCATGGATGAAATTCACCGCGGCGATCTCTCGCCACTTCTTGGCTTCTCCAGCGTCCTTGCTCGTCTTCTTGAAGATTTTCGCCTTCTGTGCACACCTGGCCCATTGCTGGCCCAGCGCGATGTCAGCCTCATTGGCTTGCCCCTGCGAGTGCATGAGGCAAGCCGCCAGGGCGATGTGATGAATCCTTTTCATGAGGCCTCACACGCGAGGGCGGCCAAGTCGCCGCGCCACACCCACCCCGATCACACCCAGCCCCCACAGCCACAGGCTGGACGGCTCGGGCACCGAGGTGATGGTGCGGGTGAAGCTGCAGGTGTCGCGCTTGTCGTACGGGCAGGCGTTGAAGCCGTTCGACGGGCCGAGGTAGGCGTTGAGCTGCGTGCCGTCGGTGGCCAGCCCCTGGACGTTGAAATTGAGGGCGGGCACCAGCGAGAACGTCACGGTGCCGGAGGTCACGCTGCCGTCCGGGATGAAGGCGCCCACCTGGAAGTCGCCCGTGAGCAAGCGGTCGCTGCCGGCCTGGCTGGTGAAGGGCCGGGCGTTGGTGCTCGACGGCGCGCCATAGAAGGACTCGAAGGTGTAGCCCGGCGGATCGCATCGGGGTGTGCAACTCCAGCCGGGGATGATGGTCAGGGACGTGTAGCTCGCGAACGTGTAGGTCTTGCGGGTGTTGGTCGAGAAGTCGTAAACGGTTTCCGTCTTGGGCAGGTCGGCCACGTCGAAGCCGAAGGGGAAGCCTGCCGCCGTGCCGATCTCGCGGTCCGCCGTGACCCGCACCCACATCTCGATGGGCGTGTTGGCCTCTGCAACGCCGGTTGGCTGCAGGTAAGACACGGTGATGTTCGGCCACGCCGCCAGCGCGCTGGACGAGGCGAGGGTCAGCGCCAGCAGGGCGCCTGTGGTTGTGTGTTTCATGGGTTCTCCCTTTCGTTTGGATTGTGTTTGGGTTGGGTTGATTGCGCCTTTGAGCACAAAGACTTGTTGAACCACGTGGCCCTGGCCACGGGGATGTAGTTGTCGAAATCACTTGGAGGGAGGAAGACTGGGCCTTGGCCGGATGCAAGTTCTTCTTCATCCTTCACCTTGGCCGCAAGTGTGTGGCTCAGCGTGGTGAGGCATTGCTCAAATTCGCCGTTGCGGTATTGGGCCAGTGCGATGTCGTTTCTGACCTGGTCGATCTCTTTCCAACTCATGAAGCTGGGGCAGTGTGAGATGAAGTCTTGAAGCGCTTGTGTTGCTTCACTGTACCGACGGGCCTTGTGCAAGTTGAGGGAGCTGTCGCGCTGCCTTTGCCTTGCGGCATCGGTGCATGCGGGCGGCGGCAAGCGGTACGTGCCATCAAACACCGCGCGCATGCCACAGTAGTCGCGACATGCTTCAGCGGTGAGCGCCTTCACCTCGATGGATGCACCCTTGGCCGAGAAGGCGATGTCACATCGAGGGACCGTTTTGTTGCCCGACCATGTGTCTGCCCGTCCCCGGGCCCCTGACAGCACGCCTGTCAGGCCGCACATGTGTCCATTCCCGCCCACCGTTTCGATCGCGAAAATGAGCTTCTTGCCTTCGCCCTTGCGGATGACAAGCGTGCCGCTGTCCTCGTCGAAGATGTATTTACCGGGGCGGAGGTCGGTGTTTGCCGGGCCGGCGAATGCGGTGCTGGTGATCAGCGCGACAGAAAACATAATTTGATGAAGCATGGGCGTTTTTCCTGACGGGTCTGTTGCGCTTCACTTGTCAGTGCTCGCCTGAATGCTCGGTGTGGCGAACGGTCATTGCTGCCACTCACTTGCAACGAGAACTTGTTTCAATAAATGGTTTAAGCCACTCTCGCTGCACCAACGAACGCTCATTCTCAAAGCCATTCTCTGTTTCACTCTTCAGATTCATGGTGCATTTTTTCAAAGTGGAGTCGTAGAAATATTCGGACCTGTACGCCCTGTTCGGCTTGGGTGTGAATGAGGCTGCGATAAAGCAGTCAATGCCGCTTGCAACGCCGGTGTGATAGGAGACAAAATAGGAGAATAGGGTGTTAGGTGCGATTTCTATTGTCTTGAATGATCCGGCGGGTATGCCTTTGTCACCTGTCATGAGTAGGGTGCCGCCGGAGCAGTTATCGTTGTTTTTGAACGTGTTGGCAAAAATTGGCCTGTCCGTGGCGTTCTTGATTGACAGCGTGGCGATATTCTCCCCCGCGGGAGGTTGGTAGTATGAATAGCAACCGCCAAGTTGAAGTGTGATAATGGCTGCTATCGCTATATGGTGAGTCTTCATTTTCGGCAAGGTTGTATGGGAGTTGACGATCCGGTCAGCCTGCACCGGAGCACGCAGCGTGGAGGCATCAACACAGGCCACGGCCAGTGTCCGCGTTGAACCGACAGTCAAGCTGAGGTACGTGGAAAAGTTGAACAAGTAGGCCCCTGTTGCGTCAGGTTCGATTTTTCCTGAAATTTATGCAAGAGACTGTGTGCCGTGCATCTAAAAGGCAGGGCGATCCAAGCCCGTCTTGCAGTCATTCGCCTGCTTGCTGACAGTGATGTACTCTTGTTGAGTCGTTGAATCATTGCGAAACGCCGCCGCGCTGGCTTGGCATTTCTTGTTCTCGAAATTCCAGTTGAATCTCAATTGATATGCGTTGTTTGGCTCTATTTTGAAAGTGATAGGCAGAACGCAGTCGTAGCCCGGCTTGATGGAAAAAAATGTGATGTTGATCGGCGCGCTCGCTTCTATGATCCTGTCGACCGTCGTGTCCGAATCTGTTGGCGATGCCGGCGGAAGGGTTTTGGTGGCGTCTGATTTGGTGGTCAGCACTTTTGATATGACAGCCAAAACCTCAGGTTTATCGCAGCTGCCATCTCGGTAATAAACAGCTCTAACGCCACCACCCAATAGGCCGAAAAATTGATGTGCGGAAATTCTGAGTTCTGCGGTTGCGCTTCCCGGGGCAGGGGTGTACTTCGTTGCGCAGCCCGTCATGAGAACTCCTGCCAGTATCAGAGTTTTTGATGTGCGTTTCATGGCGCTTGGTGAGTTTTTGGTTTCAGTGGATCACAGATGAATGGCCAGTTGTTTGGGCTGGGCTGTACTGATATGTACATGCGACTTAGCGACCAGTTGGTCGATTCTTGTTACGTCCAAAAGCTCGCGCCAGTAACGGTTTGAGGCCATGACGTCAAAACAGTGGGCATGCGTCTTACGCAGGGGTTTGAACGCAGCGGTCCGCGAGGCTCCACAAGCCCAGCCCCTACCCGACACCCATCCCGCCAGTGCCTGTCGCACATCGCGCCTCTCCCTGTTTGTTTCGCTGTTCGCCCTGTGCGGGCCGTTTTTGTTCTTTCGCGTGCCGCAGGTGTCGCCACCCACGTCGCGCGTGGCCAGTTTTGTAACACTTCGCCGCCTTTTTGCCCATCCTCCATCCGGTTCAGGGGCGGCCATCTCATCCAAAGCGACAGCGTTGGCACTTCAAGCGCCGCCCACGCCCCACCTTGACGCACGACTTGTCGCGAAAAGCGCGGGCCGTGTCGCGAAAAGCGACGACGCCGCCGCCCACAGCGGCAACGCTGTCGCAAAAAGAGCGGAAGTCCGCGCAAGCTGACAAAAATCCTGAGTCGCGGCGGGCCAGCCTTGTCGCGAAAAGCGAGTCCCGTGTCGCAAAAAGCGCGTCCACTGCCGCGCAAAGCGCATCGCACGCCCCTTTTTGGGGCACGGTTGCCGCTTGGCGGGTGTCGCTTGCCGCTCGAAGCGGCTCGCGTGCCACTTGAAGCGCCATGGCTGTCGCTTTTCGCGACAACGCCCCCGGTGCGTCCGCATCCCGCGTCGCACCGAGGGGCAGTTCTCGCCCGCTCAGCGCGTGACGATGGGGAAGGTGCCCGCCGGTTTGTCCATCCAGCCGAAGAAGCGGCCCAGTTCCAGGCGGCTGCCTTCGATCTTCGTGTCGCTGGAGGTCAGCAGGCTCAGGCCGCCCACCTGGCCGATCACCATGCGCACGAAGAAGGGGTGGGTCACGGTCAGGGTGGCGTCGGCATCGGGCGCGGGCGTCGCAGTCTTCGCACGAGCCCTGGGTGAGGTTGTTGTGGGCACAATAAAAGCATGCGTGTGACCTGTGGCTCAGGCAAAAGCAGCCGAAACGAAGCGCTGCAGCTCATTGAAGACACGCGCAAGGACCACAGCGAACAGCGCATCCAGGCGCTTGGCCACATAGGCGAACACCTGCACGTGATGGTGTTCACACCAAGAGACGGCGCGGTGCATGTGATCAGCCTGCGCCGGGCGAACCGCAGAGAAAGGACCCGTTATGCCGCGCAAGCCCAACCCTGAACTGGTGGACGAAGAGAATCCGGAACTGACCGATGCGTCCTTTGCAAAGGCTCGCCCCGCGTCGGACGTGTTGCCGGGTCTGTTTGGTGATGCAGCGGCGAAGGCCATGCTGAAGCCCAAGCGGGGCCGTCCTGTGTCGGCGATGCCGAAGGAGCACATCAACATCCGATTGGACGCGGACATCGTCGGTGCGTTCAAGGAGTCTGGGACGGGTTGGCAAACCAGGCTGAACAATGCGCTTCGTGAGTGGATTGAAACTCACCCCATGCAGAAAACCTGAGCCACAAGGGGGGGCTCAGGGCGCGCAGCTTTTTCTGGTGCGCCCACGAAAGAAGCCGCACAAGGCGGCTTCTCGGGGGCATCTGAGGCCGGGCCTCAGCGGCAATCGGTCGGCAGGTCAGTCCGCTTGCTGCGCAGCGATGCGGCGCTCCAGCTTCAGCATCTCGCGGGCCACCACGGCGGTGTCGGCGAAGTCCGAGAACACGCCGTCGATGCCCAGCTTGTAGAACTGCAGGTACTCGTTGATGGGGTTGCCCGCGTAGTCACCGGCCAGGCGGCGCTGCTCGTTGCGGAAGGTCCAGGTGTGCACCTTCAGGCCGGCGGCGTGGGCGCGCTCGATCAGGTCGGTGGGCTCGGCCAGCTTGAGCTTGGCTTCGCCGGGGCCGGTGCCTTGCGCGTCAGCCACGGTCGAAACGATGTAGCGCTTCCAGGGGCCGATGCCATAGGCGTAGCTGGCCACTTCCTTCAGGCCGGCGTCGGTCGTCAGGTGGCCGAAGGTGCGCGACAGCAGCTCAGGCTTGCCGGAGGCCGTCCAGTCGTAGGGGCGGTCAAAGGGCGCGGTGAAGTCCAGCGAACCATCGGGGTTGACGTCGTTGGCATCGATCAGCTGGATCAGGCGCACCGAGGTCAGCTTGCTCAGGGCGATCAGGTTGGCTTGCTCGAAGGACTGGATGAACACCGGGGCGTGGCGGTGGTTCCAGCCGGCTTGCGTCAGCACTTTCAGCAGGCGGCCTTCCAGCGGCAGGCCCAGGGCCTGGTGGTAGGTGGGGTGCTTGGTTTCGGGGTAGATGCCGATGACGCGGCCCTTCTCCAGGGTCTTGCGCTTGACCAGGGCGATGACCTCTTGCAGCGTCGGGATGGCCAGTTGGCCGTTGAACTGCTGGGGGCGCTCGCCGAAGGCTTGCTTGGCGCGCAGGGTCTTGATTTCGGCGAGGGTGAAGTCGGAGGCGAAGAAGCCTTCTTCCGGTGCGCCATCGACCACGGCGATGCGGCGGCGCGACGCGAACTCGGGGCGGTCGGCCACGTCTGTCGTGTTGATGATGTTGGGCTCGTGGCGGGCGATCAGGTGGCCGTCTTTCGTGGCGACCAGGTCGGGCTCGACGTAGTCGGCGCCCAGCTCGATGGCCAGGGCGTAGCTTTCCAGGGTGTGCTCGGGCAGGTAGCCGGAAGCGCCGCGGTGGCCGATGACCAGGGGCAGGGCTTGCGATTGACGCTCGGTGCGCTCGGCACGTTCGGCGCGCTCCAGGGCGCGGTCGGTGTCGGCGGCGTGGCCGGGGGCGGCGATGAACAAGGCGGCCGACAGGGCCAGCAGCTTGCGCAGGGGTTGCGACATGGGGGTCTCCTCGGTGTGAAAAGGTGAGTGCCACCTTAGGGCGCTTGCGTGACGCTTGGGTGTCTCCCAAGGGGCGCCGGGGGAGCCGTTTGGCGCGGGCACAATGACGCCCACACCCTCAGCTCAGGAGACACCCCTTGGCGCGCGCGCCAGCGACCCGACCCCCCTCTGCCAAGTCCGCGCCCACCGACGCCAAGGCCGCGCCGAAGGCCTCGGCGCCGCAGCTCGCCATGGCGCGCTTGGGGCTGGTGCGCGACATCGACCTGGCCCTGCACCTGCCCCTGCGCTACGAGGACGAAACCGCCATCACCCCGCTGCGCCAGGCGCGCGACGGCCAGACGGTGCAGGTCGAGGGTGTGGTCAGCGAGAACCGCGTCGAGATGCGCGGGCGCCGCCAGCTGCTCGTCAAACTCGACGACGGCACGGGCGAGTTGCAGCTGCGCTTCCTGAACTTCTATGGCTCGCAGCAAAAAGCCTGGGCGCCCGGCGTGCGCCTGCGCGTGCGCGGCGAGTTGCGCGTGGGCTTCTTCGGCCGCGAGATGGTCCACCCCACGGTGCGCACCGTCAGCGACGCCACCCCGCTGGCCACCTCGCTCACGCCCATCTACCCGGCCGGCGCCGGCCTGCCGCAAAGCTACCTGCGCAAGGCCGTCGAGGCCGGCCTGCGCCGCGCGCCACTCGACGAGGTGCTGCCCTCGGCCGTGGCGGCGATGCTGCCCGCGCACTGGCCCAGCCTGCGCCAGGCCTTGCAGCAGCTGCACTTCCCTGCGCCCGATGCGTCCATCGAGGCGCTCAGCGAGCACAGCCACCCGGCCTGGCAGCGCCTGCAGTTCGAGGAGTTGCTGGCCCAGCAGCTGTCGCGCCTGCAGGCCAAGGCCGAACGTGCCCACCTCCAAGCCCCGGTGCTGCCGCTGCGCACGGGCGGCCTGCACGAGAAGCTGTTGGGCGTGCTGCCCTTCGAGCTCACCGGTGCGCAGCGCCGCGTCTGCGAAGAAATCGCCATCGACCTGGCCCGCCCCCAGCCCATGCACCGCCTGTTGCAAGGCGATGTGGGCTCGGGCAAGACGGTGGTGGCGGCGCTGTCGGCGGCCATCGCCATGGAGGCCGGTTGGCAGTGCGCGCTGATGGCACCCACGGAAATCCTGGCCGAGCAGCACTTCCGCAAGCTGGTGGACTGGCTGGCGCCGCTGGGCGTGAAGGTGGCCTGGCTGACGGGCAGCCTCAAGCCCAAGGCCAAGCGCGAACAGCTCGCCGCCGTGGCCTCGGGCGAGGCCCAGCTCGTGGTCGGCACCCACGCCGTCATCCAGGACCAGGTCGAGTTCGCCCGATTGGGCCTGGCCCTCATCGACGAGCAGCACCGCTTCGGCGTGGCCCAGCGCCTGCAGCTGCGCCGCAAGCTGGAGGCCACCGACCTGGAGCCCCACCTGCTGATGATGAGCGCCACGCCCATCCCGCGCACCCTGGCCATGACCTACCTGGCCGACCTGGAGGTCAGCACCATCGACGAACTGCCGCCAGGCCGCACGCCCATCGTCACCAAGGTCTTCGCCGACACGCGCCGCGAGGAGGTCATCGAGCGCATCCGCGACGAGGTGGCCAAGGGCCGCCAGGTGTACTGGGTCTGCCCGCTGATCGACGAAACCGAAGCCACCGACGAGGCCGCCGACGTGGCCGCTGGCCGCAACAGCAACAAACGCCCGCCGCTGGACCTCAGCAACGTCACCCACACCCACATCGAACTCAGCGACGCCTTGCCTGGCTTCGGCGTGGGCCTGCTGCACGGTCGCCTGCCCGCCGCCGAGAAGGCCGAGGTGATGGACCGATTCTCAGGCGGGGCGCTCAGCGTGCTGGTGGCCACCACCGTCATCGAAGTGGGGGTGGACGTGCCCAATGCCAGCCTGATGGTGATCGAGCACGCCGAGCGCTTTGGCCTGAGCCAGCTGCACCAGTTGCGCGGCCGGGTGGGGCGGGGCGCGGTGGCCAGCGTGTGCGTGCTGCTCTATGCCTCGCCGCTGTCGGACTCGGGCAAGCAGCGCCTGCGCGCCATGGCCGAGACCACCGACGGCTTCGAGATCTCGCGGCGCGACCTCGACATCCGCGGGCCCGGCGAGTTCATGGGCTCACGCCAATCGGGCGCGGCCCTGCTGCGTTTCGCCAATGTGGGCGACCTGGCCGAGGACGGAGGGGAGGGGCAGGCCATGCTGGCGCGTGTGCAGCAAGCCGCGGCCGTGATGCTGCAGCACCACCCGGCGGCCGCGCAGCGCCACATCCACCGCTGGCTGGGACAGAAGGCCGAGTACCTCAAGGCCTGATCCAGGGCCTGACCCGCCGCCTGAACTGCGGGCCTGACTTGCACCACAATGCGTTCCCATGACGTTGACTGAACTCCGCTACATCGTGGCCGTCGCCCGCGAGCGCCATTTCGGGCGCGCCGCCGAAGCCTGTTTCGTGTCCCAGCCCACGCTGTCCGTGGCCGTCAAGAAGCTGGAAGAGGAGCTGGACGTCAAGCTCTTCGAGCGCGGCAGCAACGAAATCAGCGTCACGCCGCTGGGCGAGGAAATCATCCGCCAGGCCCAGTCGGTGCTGGAGCAGGCCCAGGCCATCAAGGAGATCGCCAAGCGCGGCAAGGACCCGCTGGCCGGTGCCCTGCGCCTGGGCGTGATCTACACCATCGGCCCCTACCTGCTGCCCGACCTCGTGCGTTCATGCATCGAGCACGTGCCACAGATGCCGCTGATGCTGCAGGAGAACTTCACCGTCAAGCTGTTGGAGATGCTGCGCGCCGGCGAGTTGGACTGCGCCATCCTGGCCGAGCCCTTCATCGACAGCAACCTGGCCATCGCGCCGCTGTACGACGAGCCCTTCCTCGTGGCCGTGCCGCGCACGCACCACCTGGCCTCGCGCCAAGCCATTGGCGCCGAGGAGCTCAAGCGCGAGACCATGCTGCTGCTGGGCGCGGGCCATTGCTTCCGCGACCACGTGCTGGAGGTCTGCCCGGAGTTCGCGCGGTTTTCGAGCGACGCCGAAGGCATCCGCAAGAGTTTCGAGGGCTCGTCCCTGGAAACCATCAAGCACATGGTGGCCGCCGGCATGGGCGTGACCGTGGTGCCCAGCCTGTCGGTGCCGAAAGAGCCGCACCCGCACCTGGTGCACATCCCCTTCGAGGAGCCGGCCCCCACGCGCCGCGTGGTGCTGGCCTGGCGGCGCAGCTTCACCCGCTACGAAGCGATCGCGGCCCTGCGCAACGCCATCTATGCCTGCCCGCTGGAGGGCGTCAGCCGCTTGAGCAGCTGATGCAGGCGGCTGATCAGGCCATGGGCGGGATGGACGCTTCGCCGTCTTCCTGGCCTGGCTGCGGCGACTCGAAGCAGTCCACCGTGGTGAAGTACAGCGAGGCGTAGAAGGCGCCCGCCAGACCGAGCGCACCGGCGAAGGCCAGGGCGTTGGCCAGGATGGGCACGGGGATGGCGCTCAGCAGCAGGCGGTCCAGCAGGCCCAGCGTGAACAGCGCGCCCAGCCAGCACAGGCCGTAAATGACGAAGGCACCCAGGTTGCGCCAGGTGGCCACGGCGCTGAAGAACAGCGCTTTGCCCACGGGCAGTCGCGCCCACAGCACCAGGGCCGGGGTGTGCCAGAACACCAGCGACACCGGCATCAGCAGGGCCATGCGCCAGAGCATGTCTTCCAGCACCACGGGGCTGACCACCAGCTCGGTGCTGTCCTGCATGGCGGCCATCGCGTCGGCCACGGCTTCGGCGCCCGGGCCCACCCAGGACGCCAGCAGCATCATCAGTTGCACGGCCGCGATGTAGGCGCCGCCGAGCTGCAGGAAGGTCTTGCGCGGGGCGTCGGGCGCGCGCACGGCCTCGATCAGCACGCCGGGCGTGACCCGCTCGCCCAGGATCGTGCGCCGCGTGGCCAGCATGAAGCCCATCCACACGACGGGCATGACGCCCACCACGAGCAGCGGCCCCAGCAAGGGCAGCGTGGCCAGCAGCAGGGCTGCGCCAATCAGCATGCCGACCAGGCCCATGAAGTTCATCGGCTGGCGGCGCAGGACCTGCAGGCCCTGGCGCATCCAGTTCAGGCCGCTGGAAGCGGGCACGATGCGCAGTTTCATGCCGATGCGCCTTGGTTGGAGGCTTGGCCTTGCGAACGCTGTGCGCGCAGGTAGGCCCAGGGCTGCTGGCGGCGCAGGCTCAGCACGCGCTCGAAATGGGCGGGGTCGTGGGGTTGGAGCATGGCGGCGTCGCGGGGCAGGTGGAAGTCCCACAGGCGCGACAGCCAAAAGCGCATGGCCGCCGAGCGCAGCAGGGACGGCAGCAATTGCAGCTCGGTGTCGGTCAAGGGGCGCACGGCGTCGTAGGCGGCAACGAAAGCCTGGGCGCGCTCGGTGTCGAGTGCGCCAGTGGCCAGGTCGATGCACCAGTCGTTGAGGCACACGGCGATGTCGAAGACGAAGGTGTCGCAGCCGGCGAAGTAGAAATCGAAGAAGCCCGACAGGGTGGGGCCGTCGAACATGACGTTGTCGCGGAACAGGTCGGCGTGGATGGGGCCTTGGGGCAGGGCCTGGTAAGCCGCCGATGCGGCCAGGTCTTGCTGGAAGGCCAGTTCGGTGTCGATCAGCTCGGTCTGGGCCGGGCTCAGGAAGGGCTTGACCACGGGCACGGTTTCGACCCACCAGCTCAGGCCGCGCAGGTTGGGTTGCTGCGCCGGGTAGTCCTGGCCGGCCAGGTGCATGCGCGCCAGCATGGCACCCACCTGGGCGCAATCGGCTGCCTGCGGCGCCATCTGGTTGCGGCCCTTCAGGCGCGTCACCACCGCGGCCGGCTTGCCCTTGAGGCTGAGCAGGATCTCGCCTTGCGCATTGGCCTGCGGCGCCGGCACGGGGATGCCACGGGCGGCCAGGTGCTGCATCAGGTTCAGGTAAAAGGGCAGCTGCTCGGCGTTCAGGCGCTCGAACAGGGTCAGCACATGGTCGCCCCGGTCGGTGTGGACGAAGTAGTTGGTGTTCTCGATGCCGGAGTGGATGCCTTGCAGGCTTTGCAGCGCACCCAGACCCAGGGTGGACAGCAGCGCGCCGGCTTCGGCGGGGGTGACTTCGGTGAAAACGGCCATGGGACGGTGTCGGGCAGGTTGCGCAGGGGTAATTTCTGACAGTGGGCGGGCGGGGTGCGTGAACCCTTCCCCCAAAGGAAGGTGCGGGCGCTCCCAATGTCCCTTCCCTTGGCGTAAACCCTCAGGATCGGGCCTCCGGCAAGCACAGGATTGTAGGAGTCGCTGTGGCAGACTCACCCGGATTCTGTCATCAGCGGACCACCGCAGAGACACACCCACCCAACCGATACCGAGGAAGCCCCTGTCATCATGAACGCGCCTGTCACTCGCTCGCCCCTCTCCCTGGCCTCTGTGGCGGCCGCTTTGCTGATGTCGGTCAGCGCCTCGGCCCAGGCGCAGATGTCGCCGCAGCTCCAGCCGGCCGATGCGCCGCTGGGCGTGTACGTGGGCGGCACCGCGGGCTTCGGCATCAACAACTGGCAGTGCGATGTCACCTGCGACCGCGCCACCTTCAGCGGCAAGATTTTCGCGGGCAAGCGCCTGACCCCCGGCCTGGCCGCCGAAGTGAACTACTTCATGTTCGGCAAAACCACGCGCACCAATGCCAACACGGCCGCCCAGGCCATGGGTTACGCCACCGAAGCGCGCACTGTTCGCGCTTTCACCCTCAACATCAACTGGGAAGTCGAGCTGATCCAGGACTTCACCAACCAGATCCGTTTTGGCTGGGCCGCCCTGGAGCAGACCAACGACCGCCTGCTGCTCAACAACACCATGGTGCGCAGCAAGCAGCACAACACCGCGCCCTACCTCGGCGCCGGCCTGGCCTACCGCCTGACGCGCGACGTCAAGCTGATCTCCACCGTGGACGCCTTCTTCAAGGGCCACAACAGCCAGTACCTGCTGTCCGTGGGTGGCATGGCCGAGTTCTGATTCCGGTCTGATCTCACCCCGACCGGCGCGCAAACCGCGGTCACAATCCGGGGCATGACTGCCCCGGACACCCCTCAGAGCCCCCCAGCCACACCCAGCCGCCCCACCCTGGTGCTGGTGGACGGCTCCAGCTACCTCTACCGCGCCTTCCACGCCATGCCCGACCTGCGCGGGCCCGGCGGCGTGGCCACCGGCGCCATCCACGGCGTGGTGAACATGATGGGCTGGCTGCGCGAGCACATCGATGCCGAGCACGCCGTCTGCGTGTTCGATGCCAAAGGCCCGACCTTCCGCGACGAGTGGTACCCCGAGTACAAGGCCCACCGCCCGCCGATGCCGGACGACCTGCGCTCGCAGATCGAACCCATCCACGAGGTCGTCAAGCTGCTGGGCTGGCCCGTGCTGGAGGTGCCCGGCATCGAAGCCGACGACGCCATCGGCACCCTGGCCCGCGTGGCGGCCGAATCGGGGCACCGGGTGGTCATCTCCACCGGCGACAAGGACCTGGCCCAACTGGTCAATCCCCACGTCTCGCTGATCAACACCATGGCCAAGCCGCCCGAGGTGCTGGACATCCCCGGCGTGGTGGCCAAGTTCGGCGTGCCGCCCGAGCTGATCATCGACTACCTCACCCTGATCGGTGACACGGTGGACAACGTGCCGGGCGTCGAGAAAGTCGGTCCCAAGACGGCCGTGAAGTGGTTGCAGGAGCACGGCTCGCTGGCCGCCATCATGGCCGCCGCCGGTGCGTTCAAGGGCGCAACGGGTGAGAACCTGCGCAAGGCGCTGGACTGGTTGCCGCAAGGCCGCCGCCTCATCACCGTCAAGCTGGACTGCGACCTCGACGGCCACGTGCCCGCCTGGCCCTCGCTGGACGCACTGGCGCTCAAGGCGCCGGACCTGCCCGGTTTGCTGGATTTCTACACGCGCTTCGGTTTCCGCAGCGCCAAGGTCGAGGTCGAGCGCTTGTTGCGGGGTGATGCGGCTGGCAGCGGCGCGACCGCCGTGGCCACATCGGCCAAATCCAGCAAAGCCACCAAAGCCAAGCCCAAGAGCGACACCGACACGGGCGACTTGTTCGGCGTTGCTGCCGATGCTTCAGCCGATGCCGATGGCGCCGCTGCCGATGCCCCGGCCGCGCCCCAAGGCGTGCAGATGGACACGCGCTACGACACCGTCCTCACCTGGCCCGTGTTCGATGCCTGGCGCGCCCGCATCTACGCGGCCGACGTGGTCGCTTTCGACACCGAAACCGATTCGCTGGAGCCCATGAAGGCGCGCGTTGTCGGGCTGTCGTTCAGCGACAAGGTGGGCCATGCTTGCTACATCCCGCTGCGCCACGAGGGCCCGGACGCGCCGCAGCAATTGCCGCTCGACGAGGTGCTGGCCAAGCTCAAGCCCTGGCTGGAGGCGGCCGACCGCAAGAAGATCGGCCAGAACATCAAGTACGACACCCATGTGCTGGCCAACCACGGCATCGCGGTGAAGGGCTATGTGCACGACACCATGCTCGAGAGCTATGTGCTGGAAGCCCACCGCAAGCACAACCTGGGCGACTTGGCTTTGCGCTACACCGGCCGCATGGGCCTGAGCTACGAAGATGTGGCGGGCAAGGGCGCGCAGCAGATCCCGTTCGCGCAGGTGGCCGTGGACCGCGCCTCGCACTACTCCTGCGAAGACAGCGACCTCACCCTGCACGTGCACCAGACCCTGTGGCCCAAGCTGGAGGCCGAGCCGGGCTTGAAAGACATCTACCAGCGCTTCGAGCTGCCCACCTCGCGCGTGCTGCAGCGCATCGAGCGCAATGGCGTGCTGATCGACAGCGGCTTGTTGCAGCAGCAAAGCCACGAGCTGGGTCAGCGCATCGTGCAGCTGGAACAGGAGGCCTACGAGCTGGCCGGCCAGCCCTTCAACCTGGGCTCGCCCAAGCAACTGGGCGAAATCCTCTTCGTGAAGCAGGGCCTGCCGGTGGTCAAGAAGACCGCCACGGGCGCGCCTTCGACCAACGAGGAGGTGCTGGAAAAACTCGCCGAAGACTACCCGCTGCCCGCGCGCATCCTCGAATACCGCGGCATGGCCAAGCTCAAGTCCACCTACACGGACAAGCTGCCGCTGATGGTCAATGCCGAAACGGGCCGGGTGCACACCAACTACGCGCAGGCCGTGGCCGTCACGGGGCGGCTGTCCAGCAACGACCCGAACTTGCAGAACATCCCGGTGCGCACGGCCGAGGGCCGCCGCATCCGCGAGGCCTTCATCGCGCCGCCGGGTCACTGCATCGTCAGCGCCGACTATTCGCAGATCGAGCTGCGCATCATGGCCCACATCTCGCAGGACGAGAACCTGCTGCGCGCCTTCGCTGAAGGGCAGGACGTGCACCGCGCCACCGCCAGCGAGGTGTTCGGCGTGCCGGTGGACGAGGTGTCGAGCGAGCAGCGCCGTTACGCCAAGGTCATCAATTTCGGCCTGATCTACGGCATGAGCGCCCACGGCCTGGCCAAGAACCTCGGCATCGAGCGATCGGCGGCATCGTCCTACATCGAGCGCTATTTCCACCGCTTCGCCGGCGTCAAGCGCTACATGGACGACACCCGCGCCCAGGCCAAGGCCCAGGGCTATGTGGAAACCGTGTTCGGCCGGCGCCTGTGGCTGCCCGAGATCAACAGTCCCAACGGCCCCAGCCGCGCCGGTGCCGAGCGGGCCGCCATCAACGCGCCCATGCAGGGCACGGCGGCCGACCTCATCAAGCTGGCCATGGTGGCCGTGCAGGACACGCTGGACGCCGAAGGCCGCGCCTCGAAAATCATCATGCAGGTGCACGACGAACTGGTGCTGGAGGTGCCCGAGGCAGAACTGGCGTGGGTCAAGGAGGCCGTGCCGCGCCTGATGGCCGGGGTGGCGCAGCTGCGGGTGCCGCTGGTGGCCGAGGTGGGGTCGGGGCCGAATTGGGAGTCGGCGCACTGAGTTGCGTCCGATGAAGGTGATGGCATTCGTCGAACTGTCATCATTTTCGTGTACCTCATTCCGTAGAATGAAGTGGCCGGCGTTATTCGGCTTCTTTTGCGTCAATGAACAACACGATCCCAACCCAGGTGCTGGACCAACCCCGCGTCAAGCTGCTCGGCCGCGAGCAGGCCATCCTCGAATTCAACCGCCGCGTGCTGGCCCAGGCCCAGCGGGAAGATGTCCCGCTGCTGGAGCGCCTGCGTTACATCTGCATCGTCTCGTCCAACCTCGACGAGTTTTTTGAAGTCCGCTACGCCGATGTCATCGAGGCCTCGCGCACGCCCGGCACCGGCATCAACGCCGCCTACATCACCGAGGTTTCGCGGGAGTCGCACCGCCTGGTCGAAGAGCAGTACCAGATCTTCAACGAGGTGGTGACGCCCAAGCTGCACGACGCCGGCATCCTCATCCTCAACCACGCCGACCGCAACGCCAACCAGCGCGAGTGGGTGGCCGATTTCTTCCGCCGCCAGGTGCGCCCGCTGCTGGTGCCCATCGGCCTGGACCCCGCGCACCCCTTCCCGCAGGTCGCCAACAAGACGCTGAATTTCATCGTGCGTCTGGGCGGCATGGACGCTTTCGGCCGCGACAACGACATCGCCATCGTGCGCATCCCGCGGGTGCTGCCACGCGTCATCGCCTTGCCCAAGGCGTTGATGCCGGAGGGGCAGCAGGGCTTCGTGCTGCTGTCCAGCGTCATCCGCGCGCACCTGGACGAGCTCTTCCCGGGCCGCGAGATCAAGGCGTTTTCGCAGTTCCGCCTGACGCGCGACTCCGACCTGGAGGTTGACGAAGACGACGTGACCGACCTGCGCGAGGCCCTGCGCTCCAAGATGAGCACGCGCCAGTTCGGCCAATCGGTGCGCCTGGAAGTGGTGCGCTCCTGCCCGTCCGACCTGTCCGACTTCCTGCTGGAGCAGTTCAGCCTGCCGCCGCAGGCCCTGTTCATGGTCAATGGCCCGGTCAACCTGGTGCGACTGACCCAGCTGATCGACCAGGCCGACGCCGACGCGCTGCGCTTTGCGCCCTACGAGCCCGCCTGGCCGGCCGAATTGCCGCAGCAAGGCCTGTTCGAGCACCTGCGCCACCACGACTGCCTGCTGCACCACCCCTTCCAGAGCTTCGATGTGGTCGTGCAGTTCCTGCGCGAAGCCGTCTACGACCCCGATGTGCTGGCCATCAAGCAGACCATCTACCGCACGGGCAGCGAGTCCGTGCTGATGGAGTTGCTGCTGGAAGCCGTGCGCCGTGGCAAGGAAGTGCTGGCCGTGGTGGAGCTCAAAGCCCGCTTCGACGAAGAGGCCAACATCAACTGGGCCGAGCGCCTTGAGGCCCTGGGCGCGCAGGTGGTGTACGGCATCGTCGGCCTGAAAACCCACGCCAAGATGATGCTGGTGACGCGCCGCGAAGGCGCGCGCCTGCGCCGCTACGCCCACCTGTCCACCGGCAACTACAACCCCAAGACCTCGCGGCTCTACACCGACGTGGGCTTCCTGACCAGCCAGCCGGACATGACGGCCGACGTGGACCGCGTCTTCCAGCAGCTCTCCAGCCTGACGCAGATGAAGTCCACGCGCCTGCTGCAGCTCGCGCCCTTCAGCCTGCAGGACCAGATGCTGCGCCTGATGGCGCGCTGTGCCGATGCCGCCCGCGCAGGGCGCCCGGCGCGCATCGTCGTCAAGTGCAATGCGCTGACCGACGAGCCGCTGGTGAATGCGCTGATCGAAGCCGGCCAGGCGGGCGTGGACATCGACCTCATCATCCGCGGCGCCTGCATCCTGCCGCCCGGCCTGGAAGGCCTGACCGACCGCATCCGCGTGCGTTCGGTGGTGGGGCGCATGCTGGAGCACACCCGCGTGCTGTACTTCCGCTGGGGCAGCGACGATTACGAAGAGGCCCTGTACCTGTCGAGCGCCGACTGGATGAACCGCAACATGACGCGGCGCATCGAGGCGGCTTGGCCGGTGCGCGACCCGGCGCTGCGCCAGCGCGTCATCGACGAATGCCTGGTGCCCTACCTGCTGGACGGCCGCGATGCCTGGCGCCAGCTCAGCGATGGCCGCTACGAGCGCATCAACGAGTCCGGCGGCCACAGCGCCCAGCGTGCCCTGATGGCGCGCCACCGCGGCCAAGTGTGAGCGGTCATGGCGGCGTGCCATGGTGTGATGACGCTGCCACGCGCTTGCCACAGGGCGTCCGTACACTGCGGCGCCAATGAAAAACCAAGGGAGGATGGGGCATGGACCTGATCCTGTGGCGCCACGCGCAGGCGCAAATGCTGTTGGCAGAAGATGGCGAATCGGTGCTGCCGTTCGAGCTGGAACGTGACCTGGCGCGCACGCTGACGCCCAAGGGCCAGCGCCAGGCCGAGCGCATGGCCGAGTGGCTCAACCAGCGCCTGCCCGACACCACCCGCGTGCTGGTGAGCCCGGCGCTGCGCACCCAGCAAACCGCCGCGGCCCTGGGCCGCAAGGTGCGCACGCTGGACACCCTCAACCCGCTGGCCAGCGTCGATGATCTGCTGGCCGCCGCGCGCTGGCCGGCCTCGCGCGACCCGGTGCTCATCGTGGGCCACCAGCCCACGCTGGGCTTGCTGGCGGCACGCCTGCTGACGGGCCAGGACCAGCCCTGGTCGGTGCGCAAAGGTGCCGTGTGGTGGTTGCGCTCGCGCGAGCGGGAAGGCGACGAGCAGGTGGTGCTGCACGCCGTGATGCCGCCCGACATGGCCTGAGCCTGGGCGCAAAGATGCGTGAAGCCTGAGGGGCTTGGGCGTGTGGCTGCGGGCGCCCTGTCCGAACAGGGATAATGCTGGTTCATGAACGCGCCCGACCTCTCTCCCCGCGCCACCGACGGCCGCTGGCACCACCAGCACCCTGTGCGCATCTACTGGGAAGACACCGACGCCGGCGGCATCGTCTTCTACGGCAACTACCTCAAGTTCATGGAGCGCGCCCGCACCGAGTGGCTGCGCGCCCTGGGCTTCGACCAGGAAGGCATGCGCCGCAGCGGCGAGGGCATGTTCGTCGTCGCCGACACGCAATTGCGCTACCTGCAGCCCGCCCGCCTCGACGACCTGCTCAACGTGACGGTGGCCGTGGTCGAGCGCGGCCGCGCCAGCGTCGTGTTCGCGCAGGAGGTCTGGCGCAACGGCACTTTGCTGGTCAGTGGCCGCATCCGCATCGGCTGGGTGCAGGCGGTGGTTGCCGATGCGGCCGAGCCGGTCTTGCGCCCGGGCCGCATCCCGCAACGCATCCTGGGCTGCCTGCCCGAGCCGCTGCCTGCGAACGCTGGCACCTCCACCCACACCCCAGCCTGAACCCCAGGCCGACCACGGAGCCCTCGCCCCATGAACCAAGACCTGTCGATCCTTCACCTGGTGCTGCACGCCAGCGTGGTGGTGCAGATCGTGATGGCCATCCTGATGCTGGTCTCGCTGACCAGCTGGAGCATCATCTTCGCCAAAGTGCTGGGCCTCAAGCGCGTGCGCCAGGACAACGATGCCTTTGACCGCGAATTCTGGGCTGGTCGCACCCTGCAGGAGCTCTTCCAGGACGCCAGCAGCGGCAACGGCCCGGCCTCGCCGCAAGAGCGCATCTTCGCCGCCGGCATGCGCGAGTTCATGAAGCAGCGCGAACGCCGCGTCACCGATGTCAACGTGCTGCTGGACGGCGCCCGCCGCGCCATGCGCGCCAGCTACCAGCGCGAGATGGACGTGGTCGAGTCCCGCCTGGACTTCCTCGGCTCGGTCGGCTCGGTCTCGCCGTACATCGGCCTGTTCGGCACGGTGTGGGGCATCATGCACGCCTTCACGGGGCTGTCCAACGTGCAGCAGGTCTCGCTGGCCACGGTGGCGCCCGGCATCGCCGAAGCGCTGGTGGCCACGGCCATCGGCCTGTTCGCCGCCATCCCCGCGGTGCTGGCCTACAACCGGTTTGCGCGAGACATCGACCGCATCGCCATCCAGATGGAGTCCTTCATCGAGGAGTTCTCCAACATCCTGGCGCGCAACGCTGCACCGGCGGTGCCGGCAGGCGTGGGTCAGCCCGATGCCGCAGCACTGGCCGCGGCCCTCGCCGCACGCCAGCCCCAGGGGCGCTGAACCATGGCCGAACTCAACGCCCGCGGCGGTGGCCGACGCCGGCGCACCCGCAACGAGATCAACATGGTGCCCTTCATCGACGTGATGCTGGTGCTGCTGATCATCTTCATGGTGAGCGCGCCGCTGCTGCCCACGGGCGTGGTGGACCTGCCCAGCATCGGCAAGGCCAAGCAGGCCCCGGAGAAGGTCGTCGAGGTGGTGCTCGATGACGACGAGCGCGTGCGCATGCGTGTCAACCGCGCCGAGTGGCAGCGCCTGTCGCTGAAGGAGTTGCCCGAGCAGGTCAAGGCCGTGCAGGCCGAGGCCGAAGGTGGCCCCACCGGCGTGCCCGTCATCATCAGCGCGCGCAAGGACATCCGCTACGAGTCCGTCGTGCACGTGATGGACGTGCTGCAACGCGCCGGTGTGGCCCGTGTGGGCCTGTCGGTGCGGACCACGGGAGGCTGAGGCGGTGGCAGCTGGTCTGGGCCATGACCCCATCGGTGCGGTCGCCATCAAGGGCGGGCCGGGCTGGCGTCCGCGCCAGGACGATCGCTGGGGCCCCGGCGTGTCGCTGGCCGTGCTGGCCCACCTGGGCCTGGTGCTCGCCCTGACCCTGGCGGTGAACTGGAAGGTGCAGACCGAGGTGGCCGTGGAGGCCGAGGTGTGGTCGGAGATCCCGCGCGCCGCCGGCCCGGCCGCCGCGCCGCCGCCTCCGCCGCCCGAGCCTGCCCCCGAGCCTCAACCCGTGCCGCAGCCACAGCCCGCCCCACAGGCCGAGCCCCGGGTCGAGGCCAAGCCCGACATCGTGGCCGAGCGCACGCCGCCCAAGAAAGAGGTCAAGGAGAAAAAGCGCAAGGAGCCGAAGGAGACCTTCGACACTACGCCGCCCAAGCCCAGCCGCAAGGCCGAGGCCAAACCTGAGCCCAAGCCGGAACCCAAAGCCAAGGCCGACGCGAAAACGCCGCCCAAAGCCGAAGCCAAGCCAGACAGCAAGCCCGACCCCAAGGCCGACAAGCAAAGCGCCGCCGAGCGCGAAGCCCTGCGCCAGGCCAACCTCGCACGGATGATGTCCGACCTCGGTGGCGGGCCGGGCGGGGCAGGGCGGGCTGCCGCATCGGCCGGGCCCAGCAAGAGCTACATCGGCCGGCTGATCGCGCGCATCAAGCCCAACGTCGTCTTCACCGACGCCATCAGCGGCAACCCGCTGGCCCAGGTCGAGGTGCGTTGCGCGCCCGATGGCCGCATCGTCTCGCGCAAGATCCTGGTGGCCTCGGGGGTGCCTGCCTGGGACGCCGCCGTGCTGCGCGCGCTCGACCGCACCGAGGTGCTGCCCCTCAACGAGCAGGGCCGCATCGAGCCGGTGATGCTGCTGGACTTCAAGCCGCTGGACTTCTGACGGCGGCGCTTTCACCGGCTTTCCACCGCTTTTCCGAGCTTCAGCCAGCGGGTGCTTTCATAGCATGACACGAGGGGCGGCCTGCGCGCCTTCCCGCCAACCTCGTGCCCCCTGGCCATGCCCGACACTTCCACGCCGTCACCTTCCGCCATGCCGCCGGCCCCCGTGCCCGTGGCCAGCCTGATGCCATCGCCCGACGCCGTCATCGACGCCAGTGGCGCGTCCTCGGGCTTCCGCTGGCCCACCCCGCCGTTCGCCAGCTACCCGCCCGCACGCGCCCAGATCGACCACGAGCCCTGCGAAATCGTCGGCCTCAACGGCCGGGTCATGAGCGGGCGCCTCATTTTCTTCGTGCCCGATGAGCAGGTGGCGCACATCCAGGTGCCGCCAGCGCGCACCACGATGCCGCTGCGCTTCACCCAGTTCCGCAGCCTGCAATTGCAGCGCGGCGTCCTGCCCGTGCAGGGCGCGGAAGGGCTGGCGGCCTTGCCCAGCGAGCTCGCGCAGCGGCCCGTCACCGACTACACCTTGCGCCTGCGCGGCGGGGGTGAGCTCAGCGGCCAGACCATCGGCTGGAGCGACACCGCCTTTGGCCTCTTCCTGTTCCCGCCGCAAGACGCGCACGGCGCCGTCTCCCGCCTGTTCGTGCCGCGCGAGGTCATCGAAGACGCGCAGTTCGGCCCGCCCATTGGCCAGGCCCTGGTGGCCGAGCAGGCCATCACCTCGGCCCAGGTGGACCAGGCCGTGGGCATGCAGGCCAGCCTGCGCAGCCAGAAGCTGGGCGACATCCTGCTCAACCAGCAAGTCGTCACACCGGACCAGTTGGTCGTGGCCCTGGAGCAGCAAAGCCGCATGCCCATGGTGCGCATCGGCGAGGCGCTCATCGCGCTGTCGCTCATCTCCGAAGACCAGCTCACCGACGCCCTGCGCCAGCAGCAGTCCGACCGCACTGTGCCCCTGGGCGAGCTGCTGGTGCGCCTGGGGTTGATCTCCCGGCACGACCTGCTGTCGGCCCTGGCCCGCAAGATGGGCTACCCGCTGGTGGACCTGCAGAAGTTCCCGGTCGACCCGCTGGCCCTGCACAAGGTGCCCTTCACCGTGGCGGCCCGCCTGCGCGCGGTGCCCCTGCTGCTGCGCGAAGGCGCGCTCATCGTCGCGGTGGAAGACCCCAGCCAGCGCCTGGTGCTGTCGGAGCTGGAGTTCATCACGCAGTGCAAGGTCGTGCCCGTGCTGGCGCCGCAAAGCCAGCTGGAATGGTGCATCCGCGAGTCCTATGCCAAGCTGGGGGCCGACGTCTCGGCCGTGTCCTTTTCGCTGGACCACGACATCCCGGCGCCCGAGCTGAACGACCCCTTCGCCGCCGACAAGCTCGTCGAGGACCTGGAGAAGGAAGGGCAGGGCATCGGCCTCGACGACAAGCCGATTGAACAAAGCGACAACTCCCTGGTGCGGCTCATCAACACCATGGTCATCGAGGCCCACCACCAGGGTGTCTCGGACATCCACATCGAGAGCTACGCCGGGCGTGACAAGGTCAAGATCCGCTTCCGCAAGGACGGCCAGCTGCTGCCTTATCTGGAGCTGCCGCCGAACTACCGCAGCGCCATCATCGCGCGCATCAAGATCATGTGCGACCTCGACATCTCCGAGAAGCGCAAGCCGCAGGACGGCAAGATCAACTTCGCCCGCTTCATGCCCCAGCACCGACTGGAGCTGCGCGTGGCCACCATCCCGACCAACAACGGCCTGGAAGACGTGGTGATGCGCATCTTGGCCTCGGCCAGGCCCCTGCCGCTGGACAAGATCGGCCTGAGCCCGGCCAACCTGGCGCGCTTCCAGCAGGCCATGGAGCGGCCTTACGGCATGGTGTTGTGCGTGGGGCCCACGGGCTCCGGCAAGACCACCACGCTGCACTCGGCGCTGAGCTTCATCAACGTGCCCGAACGCAAGATCTGGACGGCCGAAGACCCGGTCGAAATCACCCAGCCCGGCTTGCGACAAGTGCAGGTCAACCCCAAGATCGACTGGACCTTCGCCAAGGCCTTGCGTGCGTTGCTGCGCGCCGACCCGGACGTCATCATGGTCGGTGAAATGCGCGACACCGAGACCTCGCGCACGGCCATCGAAGCGGCGCTCACCGGCCACCTCGTGCTGTCCACCTTGCACACCAACAGCGCGCCGGAAACCGTCACCCGATTGCTCGACATGGGCATGGACCCTTTCAGCTTCGCCGACTCCCTGTTGGTGGTGCTGGCCCAGCGCCTGGTGCGCCGCCTGTGCCCTGCCTGCAAGGTGTCGGAGCCGGCCACGCACGAACAGGTGCAAGGGCTGCTCGACGAGTACCTGCACGTCTGTTCGCCCGAGCAGATGGGCATCACGCGCGACGGATTGCTGGCCGAGTGGCAAGGGCGTTTCGCCGTCGATGGCGCACTGCAGCATCACCACAGCGCGGGCTGCAACCACTGCAACCACACGGGCTTCAAGGGCCGGGTGGGCATCCACGAACTGATGGCCGTGAACGCCGACACACGGCGCCTGATCCAGACGGGGGCCAGCCCGGATGAACTTCAGGCACACGCCTTGCGTGAGGGCATGAGAACACTGCGACAGGATGGCATCGAGAAGGTGTTGACAGGGTTGACGAGCATGGAAGAAGTGCGGGCCACCAGCAACATCTGAATTGTTGTGTTCGTGTCGCACGCACTTCGGAAAAAAGGTGCAAGATAAGGGCAACGGGTCGCGTCATCTGGTGGGCGAAAGGCAGCTTTCTCCACCCACCTCGATGGGGCGATTTCCTTGATCTTTGGTGTGAAGGCGATGCTTGTGTGGTCGCGCCGGGTTCACCAGACGGGTAGGCCGGCGGATCACCAGGCATTGATGGACAGGTCAATGACTTGGAGGTCAGCATGGATG
>Ga0209107_10000291_pt1 | contig 30183 bp, 17 predicted proteins | sample LakErihyJuly2011_2_FD_187460 | JGI IMG/M metagenome (GOLD analysis project Ga0209107, IMG submission 187460) | Freshwater microbial communities from dead zone in Lake Erie, Canada - CCB hypolimnion July 2011 (SPAdes) (version 2) | ecosystem: Environmental > Aquatic > Freshwater > Lentic >...
AGATTATGCAGGGCGGCACCGAGCTCGCCATGGTACTCCTCAGATTTATCAGCTTCGAGGCGGCGGAGCAGGAACTCGACGACCATGGCCGAAACGAGATGACTACGCCGGCGAATCATGCGGTGTCGGGCGCCTGGCGTGAGTCGCTCCCAGATCTCTTCCAAGAGCGCCAGCAAGCGCATGTCGCCCAGCAACAGCAGGCCGGCGGCGACATCACCTTCGTCGTCGGAACCAGGCTTACCAAGTTTAGCCCGAACACCGCCGCAGCCATGGAAGGCGACGAACTTCGGGCCCGTCAGGGGGTCGCCCTTGTCTGGCGTCATCACCATCGCGAGATCCAGAGCGGCCCCGGAAGTGATCTGACCATCCGGATCCGCCGAGATGAAGCAAAGCAGCACGATGGAGCGGTGTTGTTGTCCGTTACTGAGGAACGTCGTCATCCGGGTCAGCAGCTGCTGACGGCGGGCCACGGCAGCCATCCCGACGTATCTCCGGTAGAACTTGAAGAGCTCGAAGATCATTTCGCCATCGAAGGTGGAGCCGTAGCACTTCAGCGTCTCCTCTAGGACAAACTCCGTCTCATTGAGATTCAGCCCGCCCCATTCCGCCTCGCTCGCGAAGAGCCGGAGTGCCTCTTCGGCATTACCTTTCAAGCCTGCGCGCATGCCGGGGGAGTCAGCCATAGGGCCATCATGTTCCGTCACCCATGGCTTCAATCCAATTATCGTGGACTTATCTTAGCACGCCATGGAGTCGTAATGAGATTGCTGACCCAGTGCCGGCGAATGATGCTCCGGACATGGAGTCCCTTACCTCTGTTCAGGCCGCCGGCCTGCTCTATGCCTTCTTCTGGCTGATGACCATCGCCAGCGCCGCGTGGATGACGCTGGTCATGGTCGGCATGGGGATTCACATCGAGGCGATCAGCCTCGGCTCGGTCGCTTCGTTCAAGCTCCGTCGGACCGGCCCAAAGGTCGTCATGGGGCTATTTCCCAGCGCCTCCGTCGGCACAAGTGAAGATGATGCCCAAAGAGCTCGCCTCCACTCCCTCGGCTGCAAGCTTCTGCATGGAGGCGGGCAGATCATCCTCTGGCTCGCGGCGGCCGTGTTACTGGCTGGACCAGGTGCGACCTTCGAACACTTAAAAGCCGTCGTAGTCGGCTTTTTCCCGTCCACCATTTCACCCTGGACACTCGGGCCGGAAGTCCTGCGGTCTTTCTGGGCTCACCTGCAAGCCTCACCCCGAGACGGACTGGCAATGTTTGCAGCTACCGCCCTCTGGCTGAACCTATTGCTCACGCTGTCCAGCCTCGTTAACCGCTACAGAGAAGGCGCCGACCAAGGCTCGGATACTCTCCGGGCCTACCTGTCCGTTTTCATTCCTGGCACCTTGGCCATCATTTGGCTCATAGCCTTCTTGCGGGCGATGTATCTGGGCTTTGCCGGGTAAACGGGACGAATTTCGCAAAAGGGTCAGGCTACTACCTAGTAGCCTGACCCTTTTGCAACTAGCGCCTGTCGCGGAAATCGTAGGGCGAACGTGCCGAGATGATTTCGTCGCCGACCCAGGAGACCACGAAGCGGAAACGCAGGATGGTCCCATTCGGTGCGCTGAGGTCATGATCGTAGATTCGGTCGCATTCGATGCAGGACTGCATCTCCAGGTTATAGGCAGCCTCCATCAGGTCCCATTCGTCTCCCTGGAAATCCTTCTCCGTCAGCACACGCTCGCCCTCCTCATACTTGGCGAGTAGACCCTGCAGTTCTGTCCAGCGGTCTGCTGTCACCTTGGACTCGAGCTCATACACGAAGTTACCCAAGTCCTCGGCCTCGGACAGAGGCATATCCACCCAGACGATACCTAGACTGCCCTCCGCGACTTCGACCCCGCAGGCCTTGATCAGCTCGCTTGCCCCCACTGAGGCGTAGGTCGACCCACCGGACGCCAAGTCCGCCGTGATCGCCGAAATGGCGTCACCCGGGGACATCGCATGTAAGCGCTCTAGATGGTTCATTACCTCAGGCTTACCCTGTATATCTTCACTGCAATCATGTTGCCGTTCTTCGACGACAGACGTGTGTCATAGATTAGTCCTACTAGAGAACCCACGAAAGCTAGCGCCGCTGCCAATTCATCCTTCGCCTTTAGGCTTAGCATCAAGGACCAGCGAGTCACGGCCTACCCACGCGCGCGCCCCCCGTTTTGTGAAATCAGCCTGAATCCTCCTAAAAGATTCGTATTAGCCTTGGTGATTATCATGCTGGCGGCTCCTTGCCATGGACACCCCCGCCACTCAGCCACCCAGCTTCTGGGCTAAGCTCTCCTTCATTCCTTTTCCGCTGATTCTGGCGGCCAACCTCATCCTGATCCTCTACCTCGCCGTTGAGCTCAAGGACTACGATGCCAAGAAGAAGGAGCTGGTCGACAAATCAGCACTACTGCAAGAGGCCGCCTCGCTGCGGGGCGAGATCTCCATCCTGCAATCGCAGAAGGGCGAACTCGACGCCGTCCGGAAAGAGCTGATGGTAACCCAGGCCCGCATCACCGAAGCCAAAGAAGTCATCGCCAAGGCGGAAGCCATCAACCAAAGCCTGGCCGGCCTGCGCACCGAAGAGGCCGCCTTGAACGTCCGTCTGGAAGATATCCGTAAGTCCATCACCGGACTCGTCGAAAGCCGTGCGAAGTTCGGCGAGGCGGAAAAAATCTCCGAGGGTCGTATCGCGAAAGCCGCCGCCGCGGCCGAAGAACTGTCGCTCACGCAAGCAAAGCTGACCAAGGCGCAGTCCGACCTGCTGAAGACGCAGAATAGCATCGATGAACTGGCCAAGACGAAGGCCCAATTGGAAGCGGTTAAGGCCGAACTCGCGCTAAAGAGCCCGGAGCTGGCCGCCGTGAGCGATGAGCTCAAGGAACAAGCCAAGTCCAAGAATCTCAACGCCGCCGAGCTGGCCAATCTCGAGCGCAAGAAGTTTGACCTTCGCCTGCTGGAGGAAGCCCGCGCTGAGCACCTGCGCCTCTCGGGAGAACGTACTAGCCTGAATACCGAAATTGCCACGCTGACCGGCCAAAAGGAAGCCTCGCAGAAGGAACTCGAAAAACTCTCCAAGAGCCTGGGCACCACCCAAGGCCAACTCCGCATCCTGCTTGGCCAAAAAGCCGACCTAGAAGCCGAACTCATCGCTCTCCGCGCCGCCATCCTAAAAAAGTAATCATGAACGACTCCTTCCTCATCCAAGCCGGCCTGTGGGGCACCGCCACCACGCTCTCCGCCTTGGCCACCACGCAGTACTTTAATTTCAAGCGCAAGGAACGCAATCTCCCGGCCGCGTGCGAGCTCGAGCATCTCGAGGCCGAACTCGCGCTGCGGCGCGAGGAGTGGCGCGCGGCCAATGAGGCCATCGGTCGAGCGCAGATTACGCTGACTCACGCGGAAGAGACCCGCAAGTGGATGAGTTCCCAGCAGGCCGAGCTCGTGCGGATCCAGGCTGACCGCAAGGCCCAGGAAGAACTCCGCGCCGAGGTCATTGCCCAATCCGAGAAACTCAAAGCCCTCATGGCTGAGCTCGCCCGCGCCGGCAAGGACGTGGCCGCCGAAGAAGCCAAGGTCGTCAGCCTCGCCACCCAGAAGGCTGAACTGACCGCCAGCGTGAATGGCCTGAACGCTCAGTTCGCGAAGCTCCAGCAAGACATCGCTGATCGCTCGCTCCAGCTCAACGGCATCCAGAACGATATCAACCTCCGCACCATCGACCTGGATCGCCTGAAGGACACCCAGGCGGCCACGGAAAATATCGCCGCCAAAGCCAAGGCCGCGCTCGATCAAACTATCAAAGAACTCGATGCCGCGAAACGCTCGCTCGCGGATACCGAGAACCAGAAGGTGGCCCTCGAGCAGGAGGTCATCCGACTCAAGGCCGAGCTCCAAAGCCTCGAAACCTGGCGGAACACCCTGACGGCGCTGCTGCAGAAGATCGAAGCGGACCTTAAGCGTGTCCATCCGCAGGCCTCGGGCGAGGATCGCTACCGCGATCTTTGGGAGCCCTTGCAGTTCGCGCCACTGCCGACGCGCACCATCCTCAAGCCCAAGGCCAAGGACGCCGAAACCTCCTCGCTTGAGACGACGGCCGCTTACCTCGAATCGCATGGCCTCCAGTATCCGAAGCGCGTCCTGCATGCTTTCCATGCCGCTCTCAAGACCGCGGACATGTCGCCGCTGGTCGTGCTGGCCGGCATCTCCGGTACCGGCAAGTCGCTGCTCCCCAAGCGCTACTCCGAGGCGATGGGCATCCACATGGTCTCCCTCGCCGTGCAGCCGCGCTGGGATAGCCCCCAGGACCTCTTCGGCTTCTTCAATCACCTCGAGGGTCGTTACAAGGCGACCGAGCTCGCGCGTGCGATGGTCCAGTTCGAGCGTTACAACCGGCCGACCTGGAAACTACCCACCGACTGGAATCACGGCCGTGAAGACCGTATGCTCCTCGTCCTGCTCGACGAAATGAACCTCGCCCGTGTCGAATACTACTTCTCCGAGTTCCTCAGTAAGCTGGAGACCCGGCGCTCGATCTTGAGCACGGAATCAGACCCTCGCAGCCGCGACCCGGTGGAAATCGCGCTCGACACGGGTAGCCTCCGCGAGGGTGAGCATAATATCCGCCTCTACCCGGGACGTAACCTCTTGTTCACCGGCACAATGAACGAAGACGAATCGACGCAGAGCCTTTCGGACAAGGTCCTCGACCGCGCGTGTGTGCTCCGCTTTGGCCGTCCGGCCAAGATGGCTTCGGCCCAAGCCCAGACGCCGCTGGCGGCGGAGAAGAACGGCCTGGCTTACGATACGTGGCGCCTCTGGTGCGAACCCGATCTCTCCTCGGCTGACGAGAAGAAGGTCAACACTTGGATCGGCGAACTCAACGATGCCATGGAGCAGATCGGCAAGCCGTTCGCCCACCGCGTCCATCAGGCCATTCTCTCCTACGCCGGCAACTACCCACGCGAAAGCAACCGCGTCCAGCTCGCGATGGCCGACCAGATCGAGCAGCGCATCATGCCCAAGCTCCGCGGCCTCGAACTCGAAGGCAACCAGGAGGCGCTCGATGCCATCAAGAAGGTCATCAAGCAGGCCGATGATGCTGCGCTGATGAAAGCCTTCGACGCGGCGGCCGAGCACCACTCCGGCACCTTCCTCTGGCGCGGCCTTGACCGGTCCAAGGGATGACCCAGAGTAGCCCCATCTTTGCCGACGAACCCTGGGGCTTCCTGCTATCCGGGGGCTTCCTGCCCGCCGTCGAAGCCAACGTCGACGGGGCGGGGACTCCTCGCATCCTAACGCCACTTAACTCCAAGCCCCCTCGTTGGGTCGATGGCGCTGGCTTCGCGCCCAAAGCCGGCATGGCCTTCCGATGGATGGGTAAGGACTTCCAAGCCTGGCATGTGCCGTGCAGCAACGCGGCCCGTGAAGGCCGCCATGACGTTGAGTTGCGCTGGACGATCGATCATGGCGACGCGCGTGCGCTGACCCAACGCGACTTGCTCCATCGTCCACCCGATCGCGCCGATGGCCACCAGACGGATGCCCTGCATCTGGATGCCATGATCAACTGGATGGTGCACACCTTTCAAGAACTAGGGCACACGGAGTTGGAAAAAGATGACTCCGACACCCCGGCGATGGTTCGACGTACCTGGGGAAAAGCCCAAGAGATCTGGATTGACCCTAAGTCGGATGAGCCGCGCATGGAGCTCATCATCAAGATGGCCCAGGACCGGAAGCTCGTCCTTGCCCTGCACGCCATCGGCGTGTCGCCGCGTCGCATCTTGATCCGCGTGCGTGAACCGACGCCCGTTGGACGCGTCCAAGAGATGGATCCAGCATGTATCCGGCATTACGCCAAGCTTCCCGGCAATTCCCCAGTCCAGAAAGCTGGCGCTCGCCAGCTTCTCCTCGCGGTCCAACGTCGTCCTTCGTTCGATACGCTCGAGAACAAAGTCGCCGCTTGGACCATGGCCGCCCTGCAGAAGCGGGCGGAATCTTGGCGCCGCAAGCAGACCAAGGTTGCCTTGACCGGAACGCGTGCCCGTGCCGTGGGTCAACTAGCGAAGGAGAACCAGCAGCTGCTCGAGTCCGAGAACCTCGTCGACATCAAGCATGCGGGCCTCGTTCACCCCGCTACCGCCAACTATCCCCTATCGATGGAGCCGCGCTACAAACTGGCCTACAAGGCTTACCGCGAACTCCTGCGCTACCAGAAGATCAAAGACGACGCCTGGACCTGGCGTCGCCCGCTCTGGTCCGAGACAGTTGGCCAGTTGGTTAATTGTTGCCTGCTCCGACTTTGGCCTGACGCCACCCTGAGTACGCCGTTCTACCGGAAGGAAGCCGACCGCGGGCGCTGGCTAGCAGCTCAGGCTTCCGCCGGCCCGTTCAAGACCCCTTGGGGCCACGCCTATCTCATCGATAGCCATGACCTTGAGTCCGCCAGCGCCGCATCCCTCCAGTCAATGCTGAGCGACGAAAGTAGTCTGCTCGCGAGCCTCGGTGCGACCGGTTGCGACTTGGCGCTCTGGTGGCCCGATAGGTCGGCCATCTTGCCAATCTGGGCGACCCTTTGGACCGACGATGCCAGCCGCTGGCAGGCTTCCCTCCCCCGCGCTGGGCAGGCCTTGGCTAAGTATGCCGCCCAACCAAACATCCCCGTCAAACATATCGGCGGCTTACTCGTGACGGCCCACGCCCAAGCCGATAGCGCCATGACCAGCGCGGACCAATCGTCCGGCAAGACCGTCCATGGACTTCGCATGCCGATGAACACCGGCCTGCTCGAGGCGGAAGCTTTTGCCCAGGTCATCTCCTCCCTGAACAAATCTCTGCAGGCCTCCACGGAGGCTCTTTTCCGATGAGCGACACAGGCCTCGGCTTAGATTTCCTCGGAGCAAAGCCATGGTCAGCAAAGATCATCCCGGGGCGACGCCGCAACGAACGACCTGAGGCCTTTCAGTCAGGACTACCGACGGCGCTCCTTCCCCTTCAACGTGGCGAAAAACCGCCGACGGGCCAGAGAGCCGATGAGCACCGCCGAGGGCGTGCCTTAGCTTGGCCGCCCGAAGCGCAGGTACCTCCGCTGGGGAATGCTGATAATGGATCCGGCCGAGTGCCGCTCTGCGCGCTTTTCGAGATGTTGTGTGCCGGCGAAAAACAATGGGGCAAGTTAATCGAGCAGCCAGTCGCCTGGCGTCCAGACGGCTCCACCGAAGTGGCCCTGAGCCCTTCCAAACTCATCGCCCAACAGGTCGACGCCTTCATCGAATCTGATCAGTGGATTGGGCTCGTCGTCCCAGACGCGCTCGGTGTCGGGGGACAACAGGCGCTACTCTCGGCGATCCGCACCAGCAACCTCGTCCTGGTACCACGTTCGATCGCCGCCGTGATGGGATACTGCCGAGCCCATGATGCGACGCTGCCCAAAGGGCACATCATCGTGATCGACACGAGTTTCGGAGCCTGGTCGGTCGCCAAGGTCCCGGTTGACAGCCGCCCAGGCCCGGACGGTGAAAGCTGGAATGTGCCCGTCAGCGACAGCCGCCTGCGCCGCAACAAGCTCGCACCAACTGGCTGGGGCATCCTCCGCAAGGGACTCTCGGCGACCACCGCTCAGACTCTGGGCGCCGGGTGGGCGAACGAAGCGCTGACCGGCAAGGCCAGGCTCTCTGTCGCCCTCACCGATCGACCACCAAAGCTGCCGGCCACGCCTTACGCATGGGAAGCGCCTTTGATGGGCGAAACCTCGCTCTCTAGGTCATTGCAAGAAATCGTCATCGCGGCCGCGTCGATCCAATGCGACAGCCCTTACAAAGCCTGCCGTGGCCTGATGGTCATCGGGCCGCTGGCTTCCACTCGCTTCGACGGCATCGTCTTGGCGGATCTACTCTCGGCCCGCATCGGCGAAGAACTTCTCGAGTCGGACGAAGAATCCATCGCCGCCGGGGCCGCCTGGGCCGCCGCCGGGGCCGCCAATGATTGGCCGACTTGGCTGGAGCAGATGGAATCACTCGAGCTCCACTACATTGGGGCCGACAGTCGAGGTAATCGCGAGAATCTGTGGAAAGAGGTTCTGCCGGAGAAGCTCATCGATGCCGGCAAGGACTACCGGAATCCGAAACCCATCGGCGGGCTCAAACTGGCGTCAGGAGCTGACATTATTCGCCTTATCCTGCGACGCCCGGAGGGCACCCAGACGGCGGACTGGACGTATCGAGAGGTCAGCACCAAGCCAGGCACTAAGCAGATCGACGACATTCCTCTGGAGGTCAACGTCCGGGCTCGACCAGGACAAGGCTTCGCCACCGTCACGGTCGCTTCGAAAACGCCTGGCCTCTTCGAAAGCGTGCTCGACTGGCAGGGTATGCGGGCTTGCGACGCCCCGAAGGAGCAGCCGCGTGGCTGCGTCGATCGAGCCGTTCAGCTCAAGGCGGTACCGGAGCTGTGGAGGAACTGCCAAAGCGACCTGCTCAAGCTACGCAAATGGCTCGATGAGGACGCGTCGGCTGACGACATCACCGAAGTCTGCAAAGATACGGTGAAGCGCCTAAATAAGGCGCTCTCCTCGGAAAGTTATCGGGAAGGATATCGCGTAAACGTACCCAAGGATGAATTCGTGCTCTACACCCCGATGGGACGCGAGGCGACTCCGCCGGGCGTATATCGCACTGACGGGGAGATGCTTCTGGCGCGCATCGCCGTCGCCATGCGGAAATGGATTCGACTGAACCCCTACGACCGACAGCCGCTTGGGTGGATCAAGAAGACCGCCGGTTGGTGGTATCTGGGCTGCCCTACGGGCTTCGTCGACGAAGCGATCGAAGACATCACCAGCCCTCACGCCACGGTCGATGAGGTCAGCCTCCATATCGCGGGCATGTGCATGTCGGAGCCGCATCATTTCCTAGATTTCTTCGAAGCTTTCCGCAGCAAGATGCCCAACTCAACCGGACCGAACAACTGGATGAAGGCGATGCGCAATCTGATCAAGTTTAACGAGAAAACCCTCCACGAAATCGATGACGAACAGGCCGAGGCGATATTCTGCATGTGCCTCGAAAAACTTCGCGAGGCCTATCATGGCCATCGGCCAATCATCACCTTCAATTCCCTCGAGGCACTTTTCTTCCTCCTGAAATACCGTCAGCGCAACTGGTCCTTCATCCCCCGGGATTCGGCAATCTATACAGAAGCCAAGGGCCTAGCCGAAGCAATCAAGCGAGGCACCACCAAGCTCAAGACGAAGAAATTAGCCGTGAAGTTCATCGAGTTCCTGGACTGGGAAGGGAACGACGACGGCATGGGTGGTATCTTCGAAGGCGACGACTAAGCTAAGGTCCAGCGGACAAGGAAGACCGGGGACAGCGACTCATTCGGGCTCAGGCGGAGCTTACTGGCCTTCAAGATGGCGGAGGACTTCTCTTCTAGCAGCAGTACCTGCTGCCGATATGCTTCATCTTCCCTCGTCATCCTGGCGCGCACCTTTGCCTTCTCTTCCTCGAGCACCAATGCCTGCTTGAAGTCTTTGCAGCGGGCGATTTCGCGGCCCAGTTCGATGAATTTATTCTCCAGCTCCACGTAATGCGTCCGGAATTTGGCCTGCTGGTCCGCCGTCCAAGCCTCGACCTTGGTGATTTCCTCCCGCATGAACTTGAAGTTACGCTCATCACGTCCTTGGCGCAGTTTGCTGGACGTAGCCTCTTCCGCAGTTTCTAGGCCGATAGCAGACCCAGAGGGGATTCCGCCAGACGAACCAGAGACCGACGCCTTTAGGTCGAAGAGAGAACGCGCGGCTTCTTCCGGCAACGCCTCGCCCGAATCCAGACACCCGGAGATCAATAGGTGGTCTTCCCCCGCGCTTCCCTGATAATCGTAAGACAGCTTACTCAGACGGAGCCAGCCGCCGCGGCCTCGGTAGTTCGTGAGGCTGGCGACCATCATCGCATGACCGGACAGGTCGAAAGTGAGCGAAGCTGTGGGCACGGCCGAGGCGAGGCCACGGTTGATGACTTCCAGGGCAAGAGGGTGGCCGACGCGGTAGACGTGGACCATCGCATTAGTGTCTTTGCTCAGCTCATAGGCGCCCAGCGGAGCCTCATCCAATGACAAGACCTTCTGCCGGAGGTGAAAGCGGTTGTTCTCGTCGTCGAAGTCGGCCGCATCCTTGAGGACGAAGCGGGTCAGTGACCAGAGCTTACGGGCAACGACATCCAAGGAGCGCTCTGCATCGACGCGGACTTTATCGATGACCGACTGGTCAAAGTTGGACATCAGGTCGACCTTGGCTTGTTTACGGGCGTCCTTGATCTGCTGGCCGTTCTCGGTCTCCAGCTTCTGGAATTCCGCCTGGATAGCCTCCGGGGTGCGGCAGGTCTGGATGATCTGCATCACCCGCCGCTCAAAACCCACGCCGGTGGCGTCGACCTGTCCGAGCACCTCGTCGGTCGCCCCGAAGACGGAATCGAAGACCATGAACTTAGACTGCAGCAGTTCGTAGACGCGCTGGTCGGCGGCGTTCGACTTGTTGATGAAATTAACTACGACGACGTCGCACTTCTGACCATAACGGTGACAACGGCCGATGCGCTGCTCGATGCGCTGCGGATTCCAGGGCAGGTCATAGTTGATGACCAGGTTACAGAACTGGAGATTGATACCTTCGGCCGCGGCCTCGGTCGCAATCATGATATCGGCGCTATTCCGGAAGTAGTCCACCAGCGCCGCACGCATGTCCGCGCCCTTCGAGCCGGAGGCCTGCCCCGGATTATCGGACAACCAGCGGGCGTAGATCGCCTTCGAGTGGTCGTCGGAGTTCGAGCCATTGAACAGCACCACCCTCCCCTTGTACTCGGACTGCTCCAACTCCGTGAGGATGTAGGACTGGGTGCGCTTGGATTCCGTGAAGATGATGGCCTTTTTATGAATCGTCGCCTGCCCTTCCTGAGCCTGGGCGGCCGCCGCGAAGCCGGCATCAAGGGCCGTCAGCAGCACCTTGCCCTTGGAGTTGCGGCTGACGGAGCCAGCCAGCTGGGCGTACTCCTTCAGTTTCACCAGTTCGAGCTTGGCCTCGGCCACCTCCGCGGGACTGAGCACGAGCTGTGCCTTCGGCACGCCGTCACCCTCTTCATCTTCCTCCCATTCGTCGATGAGGTCGGGCAGGTCGTCGACGTCCTCGGCGACCGTCGTCGTGACGTCGATGGCGCCCTGACCATGCTTGATCATCTGGTCCAACGACAGGCAAAGACCCTCCAAGGTGTGCGCGATGGCGAAGCTCGACGACGCCAGCAGTTTACGGAGCACCATGGTCATCAGCGCGCGCTGCTTGTCCGGCAGGGCGTAGAGACGAGGGCGGCGGAGGTACTCGTCGACCATCTCATAAAGGCGGACTTCATCCGGATTAGGCTCGAAGTCCTGAACGATGGCCCGGCGGTCCGTGAACTTAACGAACTGCTTCACATCGCGTCGGAGCGAGCGCTTGCAGACCTTTAGCAAACGTTCGCGCAGTTCGGCGGCCGCGGTTTCGTCTAAAGGACCAGAAGCGTACCGCGCCTTGAAGCCTTCGAGGGAGCCGAACTGATATTCATCGATGATGCTGACCAGGCCGTAGAGCTCGAGGAGCGAGTTCTGCAGGGGGGTCGCGGTCAGCAGCACCTTGAAGAACGGCTCGAGTGCCTGCTTGATTGCCTGAGCCTGCTTGCTGCCCTTTTTATAGACGTTGCGGAGGCGGTGCGCTTCGTCGACTACGACCATGTCCCAGAAGCCCGGCCCGCCGGTCTTGGGATTGATGTAATGGGCGTTCTTCGCCGCGAAGTTATAGGAGACGATGACGATGGCCTCTTGGCGGAACGGGTTGAAGTTTCCCTGTTGGGCTTGGAGCTTGATGTCCTTGTTCTCCAGGATGACGGACGGGAGGTGGAACTTGTCCATCAGCTCCACGCTCCACTGCTTACGGAGGTTCGCCGGCACGATGATCAACAGGCGACGCTTTCGTTCGGCCCACTTCTGCGCCAGCAAGAGGCTGGCCTCGATTGTCTTACCTAGACCGACTTCGTCCGCGAGGATGGCCCCGGCAGCGATGGGAGAACGGACGGCGAACATCGCCGCCGCGACCTGGTGGGGGTTGAGGTCGACCTTGGCATCGCTCAAGGCGCGGGCGAACGTCTCCGGCGAGCCGATTTCGGCGCGGCGCTCGAGTTCCATCGCCCAAAGCTTGGCATGATACGGGGTGCTCATCCTGCCCCTATTCCCAAGCGGATTGCCCCAAGGGTCAACCCCAAGGGGGGTCCTAAATTTTCTCAGACCGTATCCAGCCTACTACAGGACGACTGGGACAGCTCGGTCCAGTAAGTGTAGCAGTGTTCTGACTCCGCATTCAACACCGCCCCCTGAAATGACCTTAATATTGGGGTCTAAGGAATTCTATTAGTTTGCGACGGATTACCGTGCGGCGGAGATTGATCGCATGAGCCATGCCTGCCGTTCGTTAATCGCCTTCATCTGCTTGGCTACGTTAGCAGGCTGTGGTCAGAAACCCGAGGCGCCCCGCGCCGCCGCCACCGCTAGACCCGCGTCTACGAGCCCGACACAGGGGCAAGCTAAGCCACCTCGTCCGGCCCAAGAGGTCGCCTTTATCCGTGAATGCTTGGCCGTCGGTCTGCGGCCGACCATCCTGCTGGAGCTCGAAAGCAAGGCGCTGGCGGAGGCCCAAGGCCAGGCGAAGGCGAGCGGGCCGACCAAGGCTCAGCTGAAAGATCTCCGCGATAGTTTTAGCGCCGCGGCAGCCAGGCTGAATGAAATGGCGGCCTCGCCGGCGGCGGGCCGCAAAGCCCCACTTGCGCAGCTCCTGGCGGATACGCGTGCCAAGCAAGCGGCCAACTGCAGCCGCCTGCCGGATGATTGGCTCCACCGCGAAGGGGCCGTATTGATACTGGCAGATTTATTCAAGATCACCGCCCAGACACCCAATCAACAAGAGAAAGATCGTAGGGCCGACGAGTACGCCAAGCAGAACTGGCCGAACCTCTTCAACCTCCCCGTGCAGCAGAAAGCCGCGCTAGATGAAATCCTCAAGACCGAACAAGAGTTTCAGCAAGTGGTCATCGGCTTAAACGAAGACCCGGAGCTAAAGGTAATCCAGCGAGAAGCCATTACCGAAGTCGTGAGCGGCCTGGAGGCCCGGGCTAAGAAGACCGCGAGCTTAATGACCCCGGTACGCTTTTATGAGACCTTGATTGGCCATCAGTTCCGGCCGAATGCCGGCAGGCTCGAGGCAGGAGAAATGGTGAAGCTAGTTATCTTGGAACAGAGATTTGTCGGACATTGCATCGTCTCCTCGATTCGCCTCGACCTACGCGGTAACCGCAGCGGCCAGACGGCTTCGTTGAAGCTGAACGTCGTCCATCGGACCTACGCCAACGGGCAACCGGCTCTACTGCAGGTTATTGAGAACTAATTGGCTAGGCCACGCACGAGCGGCGCCAGATGAACTCGGCGAGGTGACCCATGCCCTTAACGTCGTGCTGGGTATTCTTGATGAGATTCTTCCAGCTGATGCGGAAGGCTTGCGGTAGCTGTCCGTAGAGTGATGGCCGATGGTTCCGAGCCACCCTGCCGAGCCACTGGGCATGATTCAGGCATCGATGTTATTAGTTAAGATATTGATAAAGAAGGGGTTATGCGTCCAAGCGACCATCCCTGTGATTTTGTGGTGCGTCGGAAGGGGTCTGGCGAGTTGAGCGGCGGCGGCGGCGAGGCGACAACATCCCACATGACCTCACCACGCGATAACTCCGCTAACCAGCAGAATGCCAACAAGGGCACGACCGGCACGAACAAGGCCTATGATAAGAACCAGGGTAACCGTGGCTGGCAGCTGAATCCGCAGAACCCAGCCAGCCGCGGCAAAGGTGCCGCGAAGAAGTAATTTTCCCCACCCCACGATCATGAGTTACCTCCTGAAGACCCTGTTCGGCCAGAATGACGAAGGCGCAGCCAATGTCACCACGCCGAACGTTCCGACCGCCGTCCCGCCAGCCCTGCCGGCGATACCGGCTAAACCGCTCGACGAAAAGATTCCGTCGCTGCTCGCCCAGATGACCCGAGGCCTAGTCGCCCGCGAAGAGCAGGCGAGCATGCTCCTCCTCGCCGCGCTCGCCGGCGAGAACTCGCTCCTCTTCGGCCCTCCCGGCACCGGCAAGAGCCTGCTCGCCCGCCGCCTCAAAGACTGCTTCGCCGAAGCCAAGTACTTCGAATGCCTCTTGACCAAATTCAGCATGCCCGAGGAAGTCTTCGGCCCGATCTCGCTCAAGGCGCTCGAGCAGGATCGCTATGAACGCGTCTACAGCCGCCACCTCCCGGCCGCGCAGATCGGCTTCATCGACGAGACCTTCAAGGCCAACAGCGCGATCCTGAACTCGATGTTGACCATCCTCAACGAGCGCGAGTTCGACACGGGCTCCGGCCGCGTGCAGACCCAGCTGCGTTCGGTCGTCGGGGCCAGCAATGAGCTACCGCGCGAACCTGAGCTCATGGCGCTCTATGACCGCTTCATCGTGCGCTTGGCCGTCGGCCGCCTCAACGATGACGAACTCCTTCGGATGTTCGCGCGCCAAGCCGACGCCCAGCCGCTCGCGCCGTTGGCCGCTGATCAGCTCACGGCGACGGACCTTCAAGCCCTCGCGACCGCGGTCGGCCAGGTGCAGGTCCCGGAAGAAGTCGACCAGCTCTTGGTTAATCTCCGCACCGCCTGCGCCGGCCAGAATCCGCCCATCGACATCTCCGAACGCCGCCTCTTAAAGATGCGCGAGCTGCTCAAGGTCGCCGCCGCGACTTCGCAACGGGCAGAGGTCGCCTTGGTCGATACCTGGGTGCTTCGTCATTGCGCCTGGCAGGCGGCCGACCAGGCCCGCTGGGTCGCTACTTGGCTCGATCAGCAGATGGAAGCCGAGCCCGTCGACTTCTCCGAAATCCAAGATCAGGTGCAGATGGAGGAACAAGCCTTGCGGAATAACGAGGCCAAGAGCCGCAGCGGTAATCACTTCACCGAATCGGAGATCAACGCCTTCAAGGCGAACGTGCAGGAGATTGCCGAACTCGCCGACGACGCTAAGTCCGAAATCGTCGAACGCCTCGCCGGCGTCCATCAATCCATCAACCGGAGCCCCTGGGTGCCGGCGAGCTATGCGGAGATCGTGACCAAAGGGCTCCAGGCCAACCTCCGTGGCATCGAGACCATCATCAGTAAAGCCGACCGTATCTTGGAAGAATATCGCCGCATGCCGCGCATCGAGGACCACGTCGCCGCCTGATGAGTCGCCGCGCCAAAACCTCCAGCCTATCCCGGCTGGCTAAACACGGGTCCCATTGGGTCGGGCGACTACCGAAGTCGTACCGCGACGCCATCGCCCAGGCGAGTTTGGTCGACAGCGTCGGGGCCACTGCGAGCGGCTTACTTGCCTGGCGCGATGCCCTGCTGCAAGGCAAGACGCCCACAGCGGGCAGGTGGCCCACCGGCGCGCTTGGTCAGCACCTGACGGAATGGTGCGAGCAGAGCGGCGTCCTGACCCACTGCCGGGATAATCCGGAGTTGGTCGACATGGTCGTCCTGGCCCTGCTACAACTCATCCTCCAAGCCCAGCGCCGTGGCCTGCAGCAGATCGAGCAACTCATGCGCACCTGGTTCCAACAAGAGCGCGCCCTGCGGGCCCGACGCGCCATGGCCTCCGGTAATCCGGCGGATGGAGTCGGGCCTTCACCCGCGGAAATCGATGCACATCGACAACATGTCGCGAACGTCGTCGAGACGGATAACGGCCATTGGTTGCGAAGCAGCCTGGACCAGACCTGGAAGGAACGCATCCGCGCCTGGAATTCCGTCGAAGAAGTCTTCGGTGAACTCGGCCGCAAATTGCGCCTCGGCTGGGACCTCTCTAAAGGCGTGCTCCAGCATACCGGCTGGGAGCAGGTCGCCAAAATCCATGAGCTGATCAAGAAACTGCCGCAGGTCGGCGAAGTGGCCCGGACCATCGGCCGTCTAAGGGAATCCGACAATGCCGTGATCACTGAGACGCGCCCGATCGTCAAAGCCGTCTCCCGCGTCGTCGAAGAACTCCAGCGCGTCCGCCAGCCGGACGTTCGGGAGGAAACGGAAGGCGTACATCGTTCCGCCGACCTGCCGCGCATGTTGCCATCCGAAACCATGCTGATGAGGCATCCCATCGGACGGAAGCTCTGGCAGGCCCGGTTCGCCGAACACTCCCTGGCCACATATCAGGTCAGCGGCTACGGTCATGAAATCGTCAGACATACCGAGACCGAATACGTCGAGAGCACAGAAACCATCCAGCGTAAGCTCGACCGCGGACCGGTCATCGTCTGCTTGGATACCTCGGGTTCGATGCAGGGCGTGCCGGAAACGGTCGCCAAAGCGATCAGCTTCGAACTCATGCGCCTGGCCGCCGGTGAGCAGCGCAAGTGCTACCTCTATACCTTCAGCGGACCGCGCGACCTCGAAGGCCGCGAGCTTTCCTTGGATCAAAACGGTCTCAAAAGCATCGTCGACCTCCTCTCGATGTCCTTCAACGGCGGGACCGACATCTCCTCCCCGATGCGGGCCGCCATGACGAAGGTTGCCGAAGCGGGCTGGGAGCGTGCTGACGTCATCTTGGTCTCCGACGGCGAATTCTCCGTGCCATCGGATATCCTGACGATGGTCAACGAAGCCAAGCAGACCAAGGCGCTTCGCGTCCATGGACTCATCGTGGCCCAGCGTGGCTACGGTGAGCAGGCTATGGGGCAGCTCTGTCAGCCGCTCCACTACTTCTCGGATTGGAACAGCGTGCGGGGATTCTGAGCAGCGGGCCTACTGGCTAACTTGGTCGGCTTGCTTCTACCCTGAAGCATCCCACAGTCGGCTGGGAAGCCGCCCACCCCATGCCCCGTAAGTCCGCGTCACCGCCCAAGGCCATCCGGCTGCAGAAGACCCTGAAACAGACGCTGCGACGGTGCGTCTATCGGCGCTGGGAGGCGGAGGTCAAAGGCACGGTGCTGATCACGAAGACGACGGCCCTGGAGCGGTTGTATCGCGGCAATACGCCCTACCCTATCGGGACGCCAAAGATTGCGCGGAGAAAGTGCGCGAGCCCAAGCCTAGCCCAAGCCGCCTTAAAGTCATCGATCCGACGTCGTCGTTCCACGGGCTACTCCGCCGGCTAAAGAGAGTTACTCGAAATACGCGGCCTCGCCCTCGAGGCTCGCGGCCTCCTCTGAACGGCCAAGCCCGTGGAGAACCTTGGCCCGGTTACGAAGGTAGAGAGGATAATGCGGGCTGGAGACCAGTACCGCGAAAACCTGCGGGAGATAGCTGAAGTAGGTCGTGTCGACCTGAAGCACCTTCTTCCCGTCCTGCATGACGGTTTTCAGGAAGCGCTGATTAGCCTGTAGGGTGTATTCCACCCAGAGCTCTCCGAAGGGTTCGGTCTCTGGGATCGCGGGGGCGTCCGGGGCGTCCGCTTGCCGCGAGAGATCCCTGAAAAGCGCCTGGATGGCGAGTTCGTACGTGGCCTGCGCCTTCTCCCCTTGGCCCATCTTCTCGTAAGTGAAAGCGGCGCTATTGTACGCCAAGTGATAATCTGGGTTCAGCGTGCTCGCCTGCCCGAAGGTGGCCAGCGCGGGCTCAAAACGTCCAGCGAGCTGCTGCACGATGCCGAGCGCTAAATAGACTGGGGGCTCTTTATCGTATAAAGCCAGGGACTTCACCAAGGCCGCCTCGGCCTGGACGAGGTCACCCATGAACCGATAGGCCTGACCCAAAAGGTACCAGGGATTCCACTCCGTGGGGTGGGCACTGAGGTAACGCTGCAGCAGCGCAAGCGCCCGGGCGTAATCTCGTCGAGCGAAGCAGTCGTGGATTTCGTCCATAAAATCAGCGGAGGTCCGTGAGGAACTCGGAGGCGGGGTGGACGCCGGAGACGAAGAGGTAATCGCGGGCGCGGGTGCAGGCGACGTAGAGGAGATGGCGCTCGAGTTCGTAGGCTTCCTTGAGGTCGCCGGGGTCGCTGATGGCCGCGAGGCGCGCGGGCGAAGGGATCACGTCATCATCGCAAGCGATGACGGCGACGGCCCGATATTCGAGTCCCTTGGCCAGATGCATGGTCGAGAGATTCAGTGAACCGACCAAAGTGGCGAGGCGCTGATCGAGCACAACGGCAGGGACGCCGAGAGCCTGGGCGATGGCCTGAGCTCGGGGCAGTTGAGCCTCATCCCGGAACATGATAGCCATCTCGTGCGGCTTGACGCCGGACTCGAGACGTTCCTTGAGGAAGGCGACGGCGGCGGCCTGCTCTTCGGCTTGATCGTCGAACACGCTGATGGTCGGGTCGGGGCCGCCGAAAGCGGAAATGGTCTTAGATCGATCCACGCGCTCGCCGTCGGCATCTACGATGGCGGACTCGAGCAGGCGGTCGGCGGTCTTCCGGATCTGCTGCGAGGTGCGGTAGTTGACTCGCAGTGTCTTAGTCCGTCCGCGGAGGTCGATGCCCAGGGACTTCCAGCTGAAGGGCTGCTGGAAGATGCGCTGACCGATGTCACCGGTGAAGAAGAGCGCGTTCGCCCGGCCGCGACCCAGCGTGGCCAGGAAGCGGACCTGGCCTTGGTTGAGGTCCTGACATTCGTCGACGATGACGTGGTCGACCGGCGAACCCGGGCTTTGCTCCAACGCAACGACTAGCCGGTGGTACAGCCCGGCCTGCGTAGTCGCGCCAGCGGCCTGCAGTTTGGCCCAGACTTGGGCGAAGATGGCCCAGAGGGCCTGACGACGTTCGGCGTTGAGTCGGACCTTACGGCCGAGACGTTCCGCAGACTGGTACTGCTCGAGGGTGGTCAGTTGTTGGGCGTCGATGACGTCTTCCCATTCATTGAGTAGAAAGAGCGGGCGCAGCTTGGCATCACCAGCGGCCTTGCAAACTTCCGTGATCCAACCCGCGATCGTCTCGCGGGAAGTCAGGTTAAACTCGCCGACGTGGAGTTTATAGAGTCGCTGGGCGTAGTCGTCGACGCTGGCGACTTCGACGCGTTCGCCCAGGCGCGGACGATCGGCGAGGAGCTTGCGGAGGCGCGCATGGAGGAAGCCGGCGAGCGCGGGCGAGAGGGTCGTCAGGAGGACGCGGGTATCGTCGCTCAAGCGGAGCAGGTGGTTGACGCGGTGGAGGGCGACGATCGTCTTGCCCGTACCAGCGGAGCCCGAGATGCGGACCGGGCCGGCGTAATGGGCGTCGACCAGCTCCTGCTGGTTGGGATGCAGGAAGATCTGCCACTTCTCCCACTGACCGGAAAGCACCGCCTCGAGCTGCTCCTGGGAGTTGACCCGCACCACCGAGCCATAGACCACGGGGGGCGGCGGCTCGACCGGGGCAACCGAAGCGATCGGCGCGGACGGGGCAGCCAAGGCTTCGGTCGCGGCGGCGATGACCTCTTCGGAAGGCAGTTCGATCTTCTCCTCGGCGAAGACGACCTTCGCGGAGGCAACGTCGGCGTGGGATACGCCGCGCTCTATCTCGGACGCGGCGCGGGTGGGCGCGGTCGGCGACAGGCTATCCATCAAAGCCTCCATCACGACGATCGGCAGGCCTAAATTGAAGATCGAATCTTCGTCGGCGGCCCTGATGTCGTCGAAGTCGCCCGGCGAAGCGCCCGTGGCGGCCAGGGCATCGTCGCTGTACTTTGCGTAGGGACGCTTGGCTTCCGGCTCGGCGGCGACCGTGGTGCGGAGGACGACCGTTTCCTCCTTCATCTTGAAGACCTTCCAGTTCTTCGTCCGGTCATCAAACTTGAAGACCCGGTTCTCACCCCAGGCATACGCCTTGTCGTGGTGATCCACGTAGAGCAGGGTCATCCGGCCGTTCTGCTGGTGCAGGATGATGCGGATACCCCGAGTGACGCGACAGGACCAGAGGTTCTTGTCGCGGGCTTTGTCGAGGCGGTGCAGGTTGGTGCCCTGCCCCTTGGGGTTCAGGGCCAACTCAAGGATGGTAGCCTTGATCAGCTGCTGTTCATCGGCCGTCAGCTTAAGCGACGCCTCCAGGAACCCCTCTTCGATGTCAGGCCACTGTACCATGCTTACTCGACCTTGAAGATACGCATCACCTCGTCGCCGAGGTGATTGATGACCTTGACCGCGATCCGCTTGGACTTCGGCTTCGGGAAGGGGCGTGAGGTGTCGCTATGCAGCGTTTCCCAGGCGGCCTGATCGATCTCGGCCTTGAGGGTCTTCTTGAGCGAATCGTAAGGGTCGTTGGCGCCCAGGAAGTAGGCATGGCGGACGAAGAAGCTCTCCTCGTTGTAGTCCGTGTCGATGAACCAGCAGGCGATCTCATCGGTGTTGCTCGACTCGACCTTGCCGGACTGCGGCTTGAAGACGTCGACACCCTTGATCTTGATGCGCACTTGGCCGTCGGCCTCGGTGAGCAGGTCGATGTCGGGTTCACCGAAGATGACGAACAGGTTGCCCTTACCGGTGCTCTTCAGGTCCGCCGCCATGTGGAGGTCGGCATTCATGCGGGCCTTCAGGATCTGCAGGGAGCCAATCTTCGTCAGGTCGGTCGTGTGAGCGTCGTAGCTGAACGCGCAGGCGATGAGGGCGTCGAACTTCGCGTCCGCCGCTTCCTTCGCCGCCGCGACCAAGTCGACGCGTTGTACCGTGCCGAATTCCGGCCCGATGAAGATCGCCACCCGCTTCGCCTTGTCGCCTTCTTGGTAATAGCCTTCGGCGCAGATGTACGTACCGGCCCAAGGAGCCAGCGAGCTGAAGTTGATCTTGTCTTCCTTGTGGGCCTGCTGGACGCCGGCCGTCCGGAGATTCTCCAGGATCAGTTCAGCGAAGTTCTTCTTCGCCGTGAAGCCCAGGCGCGATTCCGTCAGATCAATCGCATCGCCCTCTTCGTTGACCGTCAGCGTGCGGTGCGGCGTCAGGCTCTCGACCGTAAACGGACCAGCCACGCGGACCTTCTTCTTATCCTCATAGGGCCTGTCGTAGAGATACTCGAACTCCGCCTTAGCGGCGATGGAGGCATCGATCTCTTTTTGGCGACCGATGCGGCCCTGCCACCAGTCAGCGTGGAGCTGCTTAGCCTTAGCCGACCAGGTAGAGTCTGCTTCGCGGGGGATTTCCCACTCTTGCCAAGACTTCTTTAGCGCCGCATTCAGCTCTTCGCGAAGCGGCTCGAGAGTCTTCTGCCAGTTATCCCAAATCACGTCGATCTCCGTATTGTTAGCGATAGACTTGAGCGTAATGTGCGGCACACGCTCGTAAACAAAGCCATGGCGTAGATTGCTATGCGTGGCTTGGTTGCTAGGCATGGTTCGCGAAACCTCAGCTTCCTTGATCTGTCCGTCGCGCGTATCGGCCAAAAGGTAGAATGGATACCTGGCTCCCATCACGCGGGAACGTGCCAATGCAAGCGCGACACGCGAGGTGTCGATAGTAATCCAGCGACGACCCCACTGCTCGGCAACATATGCAGTGGTTCCTGAACCGCAGGTTGGGTCGAGCACGAGATCGCCTGGGTCTGAAGCCATCAAGATGCATCTTCGCACTACATCGGCCGTAGTCTGCACAACATATACCTTTGCTTCTCCAAAACCACCGGCACGAACATCATCCCAATAGTTTGTCACTCTAACAATTGGGTAATCGTCTCCATACATTCTGTAACGAATATAACTGCCAACCACACACAGACGATTAGCCTTATTTAGCCTGTCCATCCCTGCTTGTGGGGTTCTCCAAAAATACCCTTTCAAAGCCGCGAATGATGACCCGTTATGCCCATAAACATAGTTTGTCGTCTGGCCTCCACTGTCAGAGTAAATGCTCGACGGCATAAACCTTCTGTGATCGCGAGGAATTGTAGTTGGCGAATCCAATTCAGCCTGACTTAAACGCCGGTAGTTACAGTTATCCACAGAGGCCATGTTGTACTGCTCTTCTAGCGTCTGGGCCGAACGGAAATTAAACAAATGCCTCACCTTTGTTGCTTCATTATTTTTGACGTACCAAAGGATATAGTCGCCCGAAGCGTCTAAGAACTTTGAGCCCTTTCCTGTTGTCTTTAAAAAGTATATTTGTGCGGCGAAGTTCTCATCGCCAAACACTTCGTCCATTAATGACCGCATTCGATGTAAGTTTATGTCGCTTATCTGAACAAAAATAGACCCCGAGTCGGTCAGTAAATCACGCGCGACAGTGAGTCGGTCTCTCAGATATGTCATGTAACTATGAATGCCATCGCGCCAGGTGTCGCGAAAGGCCTTCACCTGCTCGGGCTCCCGAGTGATGTGGTCGGATTTGCCATCCTTTACGTCGCGGCTCGTGGTGGACCACTGGAAGTTGCTGTTGAACTTGATACCGTAGGGCGGGTCGAAGTAGATGCACTGAACCTTGCCGCGGAGGCCTTCGCGCTCGGCAAGCGAGGCCATGACCTGCAGCGAATCGCCGAGGATCATGCGGTTGGCCCAATTGGCGTCATGCTGGTAGAACTCAGTCTTGTCGGCGTCCTTGGGCAGGCCGTCGAAGTCCTGGAAGAGATCGCCGAAGAGGCCGTCCGCTTCGGCGGCCCGCTCCTTGGAGCGGCGTAGGAGGTCGTCGATCAGGGCCTTGGGGTGGACCTTCTCCTGGATGTAGAGCGGCGGGGTCGGGACGACGAGGTCGCTCCAATCATGCTGATCCTTGCCCCGCCAGACCAGTTGCGGGTCGAGGTCGGGGTTGCGCGGGTAGCGCAGCTCTTTCGGACCTGCGGCCGGGTCCTTGTGCAGCGACTGGAGTTCGGCGGTCGGGATGTTCTTCCGCTTGTCTGCGTCGTGCGTGAAATGGGTGACCGCCTTGTCGGCGGCGGCTTTCTTAGGTTTGGCCATGAGAGGGAGTAATCAGGAAACGGGTTGGGTGGCAGTGGTAATCATCTGGGCGAAACTCTCCGCGACCTTGGCCTTGAAGTCGGCTTCGACCTCGAAGAGCTCGGTGAGTTCGCAGAACGCCCAGCGGCCGTGGACCTTGAGGTTGTTCACGCCGGGGATCCAGTAGACCTCCATGGTGGATTTCTTGTCTTTGGCCTCTTCACCGCGGTAACCCTTGATCTCGACGATCAGGTTCAGCAGGTCGTCGGGGCCGCGACCATCGTCGACGCGGACGATGAAGTCGGGGAAATACTTCCGGCTGACGCCGGCATGGAGGTACGGCACCTCGAAGTTGAGGCCTTGGTTCTTCACGTAGGAGTGGACCTTCGGGTGGTCTTCGGCGACGCGGCAGAATTCCGCCTCCCACTCGCTATCGTAGATGACGTAGTTGACGTGCGAGCGGCGGGGGTCGGTCTCCCAGGCGCTGTCGGTCTTGGTGGAATTGAAGTTCACCGCGCGGCTGCTGCCCTGGGGCACCCAGGGATCAAGCACGGCGAGGAGGGGACGCTCCCCCTGAAAGGCACGCGTGATGCCGGCCGCGATCCGGTCACAGGCCATATCCGCGAGCTGCAAGTAAAGCAGCTGCGCTTCGTAGGTGTCGCCGTGGCATTCGAGGTGATGGTCGAGCCACTGCGTCACGATGCGCTTGAGCTTGCCGAAAAGATGCAGTTCCGGGGAGTCGCCGGCGTCGCGATACTTCGTCTCGATGAGGCGCTGGGTCAGGCGATAGATGACCGTCGAGTGACGGACGTCTTGCAGGTGTTCAATCGTCATGTTGGCATCCTGGCCGATGATGCCCTTGTTCTGGGTGATCGTCGGGCCGACCAAGTCGGGCGTGAGCACCAGAGTGGAGTCTTCGGTGAAGGTGGCCTTCAGGTTATCCTCGGGGAGATCGACGCGATAGCCCTTCACGCGGGGGAACTTGATCTCTAAGGCATCGCGCTCCGGCGAGACCGCCTTCACCTGGATGGTCGGCTTCGGCGGCTTCGGTACCGCGATGACCGGCTTAGCCGTAAAATTGAAGGGGATGCCAAAGACGTCGGCATACTCGACATCGTAGAGCCCCTCGGAGTTAAGGGCATAAGACTGACGACGGAGGGCGCGGCCAATGACCTGCTCGCAGAGGAGCTGGGTGCCGAAGGCACGGATACCCAGGACGTGCGTGACGGTATTGGCGTCCCAGCCTTCGGTGAGCATCGAGACCGAGACCACGCAACGGATGCCGGAGCCCAGCTGGCCGGACTTACCGACCGTGTTCATCACCTCGCGGAGCAGTTCTTCATCCGTGATGGACTCCGCGGCGCGCGGGTTGCCCGTCCGCTCGACGATGTCACGGCGGAAGCGCTCAATCTCGCCTGAGAACATCTTACGGAAGTCCGGGTCGATGGCTTCGCCGGAGTCGAGTTGCTCACTGTCAATCAGGAGCGTGTTGAGACGGGGAAGCGGGTTGCCCGTGTTCTCGTCGAAGTTATTGAACAGCGGCAGACGGCCGTGCTCCAGGCGCTCCGTGCCATCGGCGTTAGGCTTGTAGTGACCCGAGACGTAATCGTAGACCAACTTCGAGATCGCCGTGTTCTGGCAGACGATGATGAAGCAAGGCGGCACGCCGATCTTGCGCTCCTCCCAGAGCTTGAAGGTCTTTTCGTAGTGGCCGTAGAGCGATTGCATCGCCGTCTGGAGCATGGCCGGCAGCTGCAGCGGATCGATGCCGCCGGCGTCGGCCCGATTCTTCTTCGGCATGTCGTTACGGATATTGACCCAAAGATCGCGATACTTCGGCATCTCGTCGTTGGCGATGTTCTCGGCGACCGGCACACGCGGTAGTTTCACGATGCCGCACTCGATGGCGTCCATCAGCGAGAAATCGCTCATCGTCCAGGGGAAGAGCGTGCCTTCGGCGTAACCCGAGCCGCTGATGAAGAACGGTGTGGCGGAAAGGTCGTAGACGGCGCGGAGACCCAGTTTGCGCTTCACGGCCTCGAGGCCAGCGGCCCAGAGGCGGGCGGCCTTGTTCTGCTTCTCCGCTTCTTTGGCCTGCTCGCCGTCGAGCTCCGCATCGTCTTCTTCGGCCGGCTTCTCGCGGTAGCAGTGGTGGGCTTCGTCGTTGATGACCACGATATTCTTGAGGCCCATCAGGTCGGGCATTACGCGCTGGATCATCTGCCCTTCGGACTCGAGGGTGTTCAGGTCTTCACCGTTACGCCCCTTGAGGAGCGCGCGGCCGCCGGCGGAGAGCTCAACGCGTTCGCGCAGCTTAAAGGAGTGGTAGTTCGTGATGACGATCTTCGCACGCTTCACGTCGCCCATCAGATCCTGCGGGACGATCTCGCGGCGCTCGTAGTAGTTATCCGGATCGTTCGGCTGCAGGACGCGCAGACGGTCACGGATGGTCAGGCCCGGGGCGACCAGGAGGAAGCCGCGGGTGAAATGGTCGCTCGTCGGGCGGCGGGCGGCATTGATCGCCTGCCAGGCGATGAGCATCGCCATCACCGTCGTCTTGCCGGCGCCCGTCGCCAGTTTGAAGCAGACACGCGGCAGGATGGTGGCTAAGTCGGCATCATTCTCATAGGCATCTCGGTTGGCCGTGTTCAGGTAGGCCAGGATGCGCTTACCGCCTTCGGTCATCCGCGCGACTTCCGTGAGCCAGATAGCGACTTCGACCGCTTCGATCTGACAGAAGAACGGGCGCTGGTTACTGAAGGGGAAGGTGCGCCAGTGGCGCAGGAGCTGGGCCGTCTCCGGGGTGACGTTCCAGGACGCTTCCGGCAAGGCGCGCCAGATGTCGACGTAACTGCGGATTTCGTTGATCAGCGACGTCTGGTCGTACTGCTGCTTGGCATCGGCGCCGCCGGCGAGGGTGGGATTCAGCTTAAGCTCGGCCTGCTTACCCTTGGATGATTTGGCCGCCTTCTTGGACTTCGGAATCGGGGTGACGAACGAGGCCGGCCGGCGCTTCGGGATGATCTGGAGGGTCGGCTGGCCCGAGTCATCGAGCTCCCAATGCTGGGCCGGCTGGACGTAGGGGGAATTCAGGATCGGCTGGGTGAAAAACCGGTCGGCCTGGGCGGGAGAATCGGGCATGGACAAAGGGGGTGGCGGAAGCCAGCCCCAGCATCCCCGCGGAGGGCGCGGACGCAACCCATTCCCAGCCCGCGGCGAAAGAATCCGCCGACGAAATCCACCGAGCCCGTCGGCTCTGGTCGGTCTTATAAATAATACTGCAACCGGACCTGCGGCCCGTTTCCTCGAGCCATGCCCCTTCCCCTTTGCGGCGACACCACCTCGCAGGCCCAGCTCGAGAAGTTCCTGGCCCGCTGGCCCTTGGCCAAACTCCGGACGATGACCTTGGCCGAATACGCCACGTATGGCTCCAAGGATTGCTTCATCTACTGGTTAGAGGTCATCGCCCCCGGCGACACCGGCGGGGTCCACTTCAAATACGGCGTCTACGGTCGTGATCCCGCCACCGAGAAAAGTTCGAATGAGACTTACAGCTACGGGGAGACCTACGCCTGGGTGACCAAGCTGGGCGCCACGCCGGAGGAGGCGTATGCCAAGGTCAAAGCGGGCCTGGTGGCGATCGTCGAAGGAGCCGCTAACGGAGAGCTGCCCTCGATGGCCGAGCCACCTTTCGCCCCGACCGTCGCTTGGAAAATCGCCTTTTGCTATCAGAATCCGGCCAAACCGGTCGCAACGGCCTGCTTTAAGGAAGATTCCGTCCGGGAGTACGCACAGCGCCATAGCCTCTCCGGCCAAAGCATCGTAGACCTCCATCGACAGGTCATCGAGCGCGACGCTGGACAGCATAATCTCTATGAACTCGGCGGGGTCGTTTGGCGTAACCTAGCCCCGAGTAATCGCAGCTACTGGAACTATACCTACGACTTCGAAGGCGCCGCCGATGACGGCATCAACGACCTTCCCACCCTGCTGGCAGCGGGCGAAATCCGCTGCGACTGGGACACGGGCGAAACCTTGGAGGGATTAAACGCCGACGAGGACGAGGGTAAGCGCCAGGCCGCCGCCATGCTCATGGCCGCCGGGGACGAAAGCAAGGCAACGGGGACGCAGGCCGCGGAAGATGAGCTCAAAAAACGGCCGGCCCTAAACTTCTTCAAGATGGGCCTGAAAGTGGGCGCTGAACTCACGCTCATCGCCGATCCGACGAAGAAGGTGCTGGTGACCGGCGAGCGGACGGTCCGTCACGAGGGCCAAGACACCTCGCTCAGCGACGCTACACGTCAACTGCTCGACCTGCCCTACTACGTGGCACCGACGCCCCGGTGGACGCACCAAGGCCGTAAACTAAACGAGCTCTACGACGAAGCCCACCCGCGCAAGGTGCCCACCCAGACCGCGCTGATGTGCTGGCTCTTCGCGAAGCACATGCGGCCCGGCGATCTCGTCTTTGCCCGCAAGGCCAAGACCCAGGACTACGTCGCCGGCCTCGTCGTCGGCGATTACCGTTACGAACCGACGCGCGAGCGCTTCCAGCACGTGCGCAGCGTGCGCTGGCTGACCCAGAAAACGGTCGCGGTGCCGAAAGTCCACTACCTCATCACCAAGGCCGTCACGGACATCACCAAGTTCGCGAACGAGACCGCCATCCTGATCACCGCCCTTAACATCGACATGAGCAAACTCCCCGCCCCGACGCCTCCTGAAGCCCAGGAGGCAGACTCCCCCCAGCCCACCAACGTGATCTTCTACGGCCCGCCCGGCACCGGGAAGACCTATAAGACCAAGGAACACGCGATTCGCACGTGCATTGGCCCAGATCGCTACGCCGAAGACCATGCGGAAGGCGACTTCAAGCGCTTGCTGGAACGCGGTCAGGTCGAGTTCACCACGTTCCACCAGTCGTACGACTACGCGGACTTCGTCGTCGGGTTCAAGCCAGAGACCGTGGGCGAGACGATGGTCTTCAAGCCGAAGCCTGGCCTGCTGCTCCGCATCGCCAAGCGCGCCCGCGAGAACCCCGGACAGCAGTACTTGCTCATCATGGATGAAGTGAACCGCGGCAACATCAGTAAGATCTTCGGTGAGCTCATCACCCTGATCGAGAAAGATAAGCGCTCTGGCGGCGACTTCCCGCTCAGCGTCACCCTGCCCTGCGCCTGCCCGGGCTACCTGGAGGGAGAGAACCATGACCAGTTCAGCCTGCCGTCGAACGTACACTTCCTCGGTACGATGAATACCGCCGACCGCTCCATCGCCTTGCTCGACACCGCGCTCCGTCGCCGCTTCCGCTTCAAGGAGATGGCGCCGGACCCGACGTTGCTGCCGACTAATCTGAGTGGCATCAACCTCCGCACGCTCCTCGAAAAGCTGAACCTAGCGCTCCGCGTCAAACTGACGCGTGATCACCAAATCGGCCATGCCTGGCTGCCGATGACCACCGCCAAATACACCAGCCTTAAGCCGGCGCCGAGCGCGGAAGCCATCGCCCAGGAGATCAATGAGAAGATCATGCCGCTGATCGACGAGTGGTTTTACGAAAACCTGGACGACAAGAAGGTCGCGCTGAAAGGGTTGGCCAAGCCGAGCGCGGAGGATGCGGCTAAGTATATCGTGACCGCCACCACGCTCAAAGACTACACGAGCGCCTAATCTCCTGAGCGAACGCGTCCAGCTAACCGTCTCGGAATTCGAGGCCCTCCCCGTGACGGAACACGGGGGCGAGCAGGCTTTGTCGCGCGCGGAAGCGGACCAGCTCATCGGCCTGCGAACCCACTTCGGCTGCAAGAACAGCCGCGAATGGTTCCGCTTCCATAACAGTACGACGTTCAAGGCCGGCGGCTGGGTCGGCGTCATCGACCTCGGTCGCATCCAGATCACCGTCACGCCGAAGATCGACCGGGAAGGCCAAGCCGGCCAGATCGACCTGATCAAAGTACTGATTGGCGCCGGCTGGGTCGAAGACGAGACCTACGGGCCGGCCAACCTCGAGCGGCATGACTTCTTGGAAATCTTCGCCCAGTGGTTCGCCCAGCGCCTCCATCGCGAAGCCACCCGCGGCCTGCCGCATAACTACGTCGCCCGCGAAGAAGCCCTCGGTACGTTACGCGGGCGCCTGAACATCGGACGCCAGATCATGGCCATCGCCGCAGGGCAAGCCACCTTGGCCTGCGACTACGATGCGTTCGAAGCCGATACGCCGCTGAACCAGACGCTGAAGGCCGGACTCCGGGCCGCGCTCAGCCTCAGCCGGACCACCGCCGTCCGGGCGCGCCTGCGCGACACGCTCGCTTTGCTGGACCACGTGAGTGACCGCTGGGTCACGCCGGAAATGGCGGGGCGCGTGCAGCTGCGACGTAATGAGCGCGCGTTCCGCCCGCTCCTGGCCTTGGCCCGACTCTTCCTCCAGAAAAAATCCCCGAAGATCCAGGGCGACGCCGACGGCTCCCGGGCCTTCGGCCTGATGTTCAGCATGTGGAAGCTCTACGAGGACTACGCCTTAGCCCAACTTAACCGTGCCCTCAAGGATCTCGCCGACCCGACCGGAGCGACCTATTTTGCCAAAGGCCAAGAGAGCTTACGGCATCTCGCCAAGTACCTTGAAAAGAAGCAAGTGGAGGACGCCTTCCAGGTAAAGCCGGACGTCATCATCTATCGGCAAGCAAGCAACGACGCCGAGCCAACCCCCATCCTCATCGCGGACACGAAATGGAAGGACCTCGAAGAAGATCAGGCCAAGGCAACCCTCGGGGTCGCTCAAGCCGACGCCTACCAGCTCTTCGCCTACTCGCATCTTTACACCAAGTCGGGCGAACCGCCACTTCCGCTGGCCCTCCTTTATCCGGCGGTCGGAGACATCAAAGGGTCGTTCAGCGGCCAGGCCACGCCGGCCGACCTGCTGGGTATGCTCGGCCAGCCGAAGCGCACATTCTACCTGGATAATGAGAATGAGGCCGCCAAAGTACCCAAGGATTTCGACGGAGTCCCCCTCCGCATCTTCGACTTCCCGCTGCCTTCGCTGGGTTAGCCAGGCCGGGGGCTTGCCAGCAGTGCCTGAGCGGCTATCCCTATCGCACGCATGAGTGAACTTAACCAGTTGATCGACCTAGTCCGGAAGTTCCGGGACGAGCGCGACTGGGCGCAGTTCCATAACGCCAAGGACCTGGCGGCCGGCCTGAGTATCGAAGCCGGGGAATTGCTCGAACAGTTTCTGTGGAAGCAGCCCCAGGAGGCCGATCCCGCC
>Ga0209107_10000292_pt1 | contig 30030 bp, 26 predicted proteins | sample LakErihyJuly2011_2_FD_187460 | JGI IMG/M metagenome (GOLD analysis project Ga0209107, IMG submission 187460) | Freshwater microbial communities from dead zone in Lake Erie, Canada - CCB hypolimnion July 2011 (SPAdes) (version 2) | ecosystem: Environmental > Aquatic > Freshwater > Lentic >...
CGACGCTCTTCCGATCTATTTCTGGATCAATCCAATTCATATACGCTGCCATCAAAATCATTGCCGTAACAAATGCAGATGAAGCCACCGTCAATTTAGATTTTCTATCAAATGCCAAACCAAAAAACATCGTTGCCCAAGCCACATAAATTATAGATTCATAAGCATTACTCCAAGGTGCGTGACCCGAAATATACCAACGTGCAATTAATCCTAATGTATGTAAAGCAAATAATAATCCAATTACAACGTGCATTATATTCACAGAAATCGCCATGAACTTATTGTCTTTGAATATTTTAACAATCGTAAGTAATAACATCAAAACGCCCGCCATCATATACAAATAAAATAGCTTTTTGAAAACGTCGTATTTATTATATACGATTTCAGCGGTGATTTTATCTTCACTTGGCATCACTTGAAATCCAAATTTTCGTTGGTATTTTTTGATTCCCTCCAAATAGAAATCAACATCTTTATAGGTGTTTGTTTCACTTGCGTTTTTCAACGAATTTAAATAAAGTGGAACAATTTGCGATGTAAATATCGAATCCATTCCTTTCAAACCAGCGTGATTTAGTTCTAAATGAGAAACCCATTTGTTATTTTCATCTTTTGGAATTGGAAATATACGCAAAATACTTCCTGATGTAGCTTGGTTTAATAGATTGACTTTTTTATCGGTTTCCACAAAATCTTTCTCGAAATTATTTGGATTTGCCACTTTATAAGCTTCATCTAAATAGGGCGATAATTTATAGTTTCCTTTAGCATCAAAAAAGGCGATAAAAGGAGCGTATTGTGCGGTTTTTTCGATGCCAATAATTTTACGAATACTGTCATTTCCAGCTTTTATGTAAATCAATGGGATTTCATACCAAGCAGTTGGAAATTGAGTCATTGACAAAAATACCTGGTCTGAATTCATTCCGTTATAGGCGTCTTTATGACTCACTTTTCGTAATAATTCTGACGAAAAAGTATTCAAAGGTTTCATTCTTCCGCCAGCATCTTGAATTACAAGTCGTCCAAATTTGGCTGCGTGTTCTTCTGAAACCTTAAATTTATGAATTAAAGAATCAATTTGTTTTACAGATATTTTCTCTTCCTTATGTTGTGAGAAAACGCTGCAACTCAACAATAACAATACAATCGTAATTAATTTAGACTTTCTCAATTTCACCACTTCTAATTTTCTTTTAATATCTGCAAAACGAGATTGTTTTGTAAATAGGATTGCCATTAATCCAAAATACAATAATATATAACCTATATATGTAATTAGAGAACCCCAAAAATCGTGGTTTACAGATAAAATAGTTCCTTTTTCATCTGGATCAAATGAAGATTGGAAAAAACGATATCCTTTATAATCTAATATATTATTCATAAAAATTTTAGCATCAAATTTTGAGGTAGAATCCTGAACGGTAACATCGCTTTCAAAAGCAGAAAAACTCTTTTCAGTTCCTGGATATTTAAGCGCTTTGAAGTCATTCAATTTAATTTTAAATGGCAAAATATAGGCTTTACTTCCATAGAAAAAAGTATATTCTAACTTCCCAATTTTCACCACTTTGGACTCGCCAATTGCTCCTTTTGTTCCCAAAAGCGTAACTTCTTTATCCTGTCCTTCCGCATTTATATTTAAAACCAAGGCATCTTCGTGCGTTTTGGCTTTGTAATCATTTTTTGCAGAATACCCAATAACACCTTTTATAGCTGGATCTGGAAATACAAATTGTGTTCCACCAACATTATACAATGAGCGCATCATCAACGGCTGAACAACATCTTTGGAAACAGTTCCTTTAAATTTATCAGCCATTCGCATAAATTGTCCTTCAAAAGGCGTTTGAATTGTAGATGATTTATCAGTTATCGTAATATTTGTAGCGCCTTTCACAAATTTATTCAATGAGAAAAGCATGTTATGAATATTTTGAACTTCGCCTTCTTTCAAAAAATGTTCGTGACGCGTTCCATCGCCGGATTCTACCATTTTAAAATACAAAACTCCTTTTGAATCTGGTTTGATAATTTGGTTGGCTCCCAATAAATAGTCTTTGTAAGAAATTTTAAAATCGGTCGTATCAAAATTACTATTTATAGAAAAATTATTATTGGTAACCGGCGAAAGCAATAACGATTTTTCAAAAACACGACGCTTCATTTGCCCTTGATAATCCCCATCTACAAAAACCGTAAGGAACATTTTATCGGAATAAAACTGATTTTCGGCAGCACCTTCCCGAATCGGCATCATTCCTTCATAACTAATATATCTGGTTATAAATGCGCCTGATAAAGTGAAAATAAATGAAACGTGAAGGATTAAAGTCGCCCATTTTTCTTTTCTTAAAAGTTGGTATCGTTTGATATTTCCTGCAAAATTGATAAGAAAAAAACCCATGATTGCTTCAAACCACCACGCATTATAAACCCAAATTCGAGCCGTATCGGTATTGTATTTGCTTTCGATAAAGGTGCCACAGATCATTGCAATTGCAAAAGACAAGAATAAAAAAGCCATTAATCGTGTCGAAAACAAAAAGGAGAATATTTTTTTATCCATTATAGATGTATTTTCTTAAAAGTGGTACAAAAGTAATCCAAATTTGTTGAATTAATAGTTTAGAGAACTGAATTAAGTTTTTTTTAGTACTATTTATAAAATATCTTAAAATCTAAATAGTTGAAAAAAAATCAATAATTTAGCCAAATGATAAAAGTGAGTATTATTGGTTCTGGAAACGTAGCGCAACATTTGATTGTAGCACTGCAAAATTCCATCATTAATGGTGCCGAAATTGAATTGGTTCAAGTTCTCACAAGACAAAAAACAACGTTATCTCATCTATTAGATTTCAATAAAATTACTGACGATTGGAGTACTTTGGCGGAAGCTGATTTATATATAATTGCAGTTTCAGACGATGCAATTTCAAATGTATCTGAACAAATTCCTTATAAAAATAAATTAGTTGTTCATACTTCTGGTGGAATTTCATTGGAAGCATTAGCATCAAATAATCGAAAAGGGGTTTTTTATCCATTGCAAACTTTTTCGAAGAATAAAGTTGTAAATTTCAAAACCATTCCTATTTGCATAGAAAGCCAAAATGCTTCCGATTTCCAATTATTACAAAAAGTAGCGCAATCCATCTCGGATTCAGTTTTTGCAATTAATTCCGAACAACGAAAAGCATTGCATGTAGCAGCAGTATTTGTATGCAATTTTAGCAATCATATGTATAAAATCGGAAATGATATTTGCATAGAAAACAATTTGCCTTTCGAAATATTAAGTCCTTTAATTCAAGAAACAGCTGAAAAAATTACGCAGCTATCGCCAAATGAAGCACAAACCGGGCCTGCAATTCGAAACGATAAAGAAACTATAAATGCTCATTTGACTTTTTTATCGGATGAAAAACAAAAAAATATTTATACTATATTAACCCAATCTATTCAAAATAATGGCAAAAAGTTATAAAGAAATAATGAATGATATTACTACATTTATATTCGATGTAGACGGCGTGCTTACGGATGGTTCAGTGCATATAACGCCAACAGGCGAAATGTTGAGAACGATGAATATTCGGGATGGTTTTGCTATGAAAGCAGCCATCGAAAGCGGCTATAATGTGTGTATAATTTCTGGCGGAAGCAATGAAGGCGTTCGTACTCGATTGAGAAATCTTGGCATTACAGCTATTTATATGGCAACCCCAAATAAAGTAGAAACCTTTGAAGAATATTGCGAATTATATACCATTTTACCAGAAAGCGTTTTATATATGGGCGATGATATTCCCGATTTTCACGTGATGCAATTGGTAGGATTACCAACGTGTCCGCAGGATTCAAGTCCCGAAATAAAAGCGATTTCAACTTATATTTCCCACAGAAATGGAGGAAAAGGAGCTGCTCGCGATGTAATTGAGCAAGTGATGAAAGTGCAAGGAAAATGGCATTTATATTACGACGGAAAACACGATTAATGACTTTTACACAAAATTTATAATGTTGAATTTATTTAAATTAATACGTTACCAAAACCTATTGATGCTTGCTTTTATGCAATTAATCTTTAGATATGGCTTTTTAAAACTTCAAAATATACCCCTGTCACTTGCTGATTGGCAATATCTTTTATTGGTGCTTTCGACTGTTTGCATAGCAGCTGGAGGCCATATTATTAATGCCATTTTTGACCAAGAAACAGATTCTGAAAATCGTCCTGAAGCTGCAATTATTGGAAAACACATCTCAGAAAGTAAAGGATATAATTTATATGTAGTCTTTACTTTTATAGGTGTTGCTATTGGTTTTTATTTGTCAAATGTGATCGATAGACCTAATTTTGCAATTATATTTATTCTAATTGCATCCACACTTTATTTATATGCTACAAGCTTAAAACAAAATTTGCTGATTGGAAATATCATCATTGCACTGCTACTTTCTACAAGTGTTCTAATCATTGGACTATTTGATTTATTACCTGCAATTTACGATGAAAATCAAGCTATAATGGGTTTGCTTTTTGGTATTTTAATTGATTATGCTGTTTTTACTTTTATCATCAATTTAATTCGTGAAATCGTAAAAGATATTGAAGATATAAATGGTGATTCTAATCAAGGAATGAATACTTTGCCAATATTCTTAGGAGTTCCCAAAGCTACTAAAGTAGTTTTTGCTTTAAGTTTTATTCCAATAATTTGCGTGTTTTACTACTTAAAAGTTTATATTTTTGATGGGAATTTGATTTTAAGTTCCATTTATGGATTGATTTTCATAGCAAGCCCTCTACTCTATTTTACGGTTAAAATTTGGTCTGCAAAAGAACCAAAAGACTTCCGTCATTTGAGTACAATCTTGAAATGGATTCTGTTTTTTGGCATTCTTTCAATTTTAGTAATCAGTCTAAACTTGAAAAATAATGCTTAAAGGAATTTTAAAAAATCATAAAATCATATTGGCTTCAGGTTCACCAAGAAGACAGCAATTTTTCAAAGATTTAGACTTAGATTTCGAAATTCGATTGAAAGATATTGAAGAGATTTATCCTGACACTTTAAAAGCAGCAGAAATCACCAACTTTTTAGCCGAATTAAAAGCCAATGCCTTTGAAGGAGAATTAAATGAAAATGAAATTTTAGTTACCAGCGACACGATTGTCTGGCACAATAATAATGCTTTAGGAAAACCAAAAGATTATGAAGATGCCTTTCAAATATTGAAATCTTTATCTAATGATTCACACGAGGTTATCACTTCCGTTTGTTTCAAAACAACAGAAAAAACAACCACTTTTCACGAAATTACCAAAGTCACGTTTAATGCTTTAAGCGATGATAGCATTCATTATTATTTGGAAAATTACAAGCCTTTTGATAAAGCTGGATCTTATGGAATACAAGAATGGATAGGTTTTATTGGCGTTTCAAAAATTGAAGGATCGTATGCCAATGTGATGGGAATGCCGACCGATAAAGTGTATGACTATTTACTTAAATTTGTATAATCAAAGTTCAAATTCTATTTTCACAGTATTTGTAATTATAAGAATCGAAAATTATTTGGAAATTTTAGTAGCTTTTAAATGATTCAAAAAAACTACTGTTTTTTTGTTTTATAATATAATTACAACGGAATCTCAATACTGTATTTTTTTTTGTTTTTATTTTCTAATTTAGAATCACGCAACCAAGGATTGTAAATCTTCAAGATTTTATAATTAATCCCTTGACTAATGGCCAAATCAGCCAAATTATTTACAGTACTATCAATTTCTATTTTTCTAGTAGGAAATAATTCGTATAATTCTTGTTTTGGAACGTCAAATCCAAATTTCTGTGGGTTTTTCATAATTTCCTTTAATGCCAATATTCTAAAAACATAACGCGAAGTCTCGTCATTTAACAATAAATCATAATAATTACCGACTTTTTGAATCTCAATTTGCTTAGTAACACCTGTCATTCCTCCATTATAAGAAGCCGCAGCCAAAGTCCAGGATCCAAATTTTGCTTTTGCAGCCAATAAATATTTACAAGCAGCTTCAGTTGATTTCTCCAAATGATACCGTTCGTCAACACAATCGTTAACTTCCATTCCTTTCTCCTTTGCGGTTTCAGGCATAAATTGCCAAACACCTCTTGCGCCCGCACTTGAAACTGCATTCAATAATGCGCTTTCAATTACTGCTAAATATTTAAAATCATCCGGAACTCCATTTTTTTTCAAAATAGGTTCGATAATTGGAAAGGAACGGTTCGCTCTTTTAAAAATTAAAATTGTAGATGCGTGTAAATTGGCATTAATTAACAATTCTCTGTCAAAACGCTCATTAACATCTGCAATGTTTAAAGGTGTGTTTTCTCCTGCAAAATCAATAGCTGTAGGAAAATAAAAGGCAGTTCCTTCGTGCGTAATTTTGTTTTTATTTTCATTAGAAATGGCAAATATCGAAATGCCACTTACAATAACAATTGAGGTAATAATTCCGGCTTTTTTAATCCAATTCATTTTATATTTATTAATAGTGTAAATCTACTAAAAATCAAACCGATTCTACTTCTTCATCCAAAATTATTTTAGGCAAATTAGTATTAAACCATTTGAATTTACTTAAAATCATTATGTGTGTTCCTCCTTTTACAACAATACATTTCTCTATATTTTTGATTGGAAAAACTTCATCTGCATCACCGTGAATATGAGTCACGTTCTTATCAGTTTCAGTTCTATCCCACAAAATTATTTTTTCGATTGCCCAATCCAAATATTTTTTATCTCGAACAGAAAGAAACTTTTTATACAATTCAAGTCTCTGTTTGACCTTATCTCCAAAAGAAAATTTAGCTAAATTTTCAATATTTGAAATCAGATTTGTTGGTAAAAGTTTATATGCCTTTGTAGTTTTAGCTACCTTAAAAGCTGTTGGAAATTCCAAATTAGTTTTTACACTTGAAATAATAATCAACTTTTTAACATCTAAAAATTTAGCCATTTCTTGAACTAAAATTCCACCAAAAGAAACACCAATTAATACTGGATTAATATGTAACACTTTTTTAGAAATTCTTTCTGCATATTCTGATAAAGATTCATGGGCTTCAGGTATTTCCCATTCCAATAGAATTATTTCAAAAACATCAATTGGAAGAGTAATTCTTTCAAAAATTGAAGAACTGGCTGCTAATCCTGGCATAAAATAAACTGGAATTTTACTCATTTAAAATGTTTTATCGCTATAAATTGAAACAATAGAAAATTATCACGAAATTTGTATAAAATTAAACATTAATTGGAAATAAAATCAGTTTCCTTTTTAATTATGAATAAATTATGACAACCCAATTATACAAAGCTTCAGAACGTGGAACCGCAAATTTTGGATGGTTAAACGCCAATTACTCCTTCTCTTTTGCTAATTATTTCAATCCACAAAGAATACAATTTGGAATGCTACGTGTTTTAAACGATGATACAATTGCTGCAGGCATGGGTTTCGGAACGCATCCTCACGAAAATATGGAAATCATCACCATTCCGCTTGAAGGTGCTTTGAAACACCAAGACAGTATGGGAAATGAAGGCACAATAAGCTATGGAGAAGTTCAAGTTATGAGTGCCGGAACTGGAATCCAACATTCTGAAGTCAATGCAAGTGCAACTGAGCAATTAAAATTATTACAACTGTGGGTTTTTCCAGACACCGAAAATGTAACCCCTAGATATGAACAAAAGTCTTTTGACCTTGAAAAAAATATAAACTCATTTGTAAATATTGTTTCACCAAAGGATTCAAATGACGGAAATGCTCTTTGGGTTCACCAAAAAACTTTTTTCAATTTAGGGGTTTTTGAATCTGGCAAAACGAATTACAAACTAAACTTCGCCAATAATAGCGTATATTTGTTTCTAATTGAGGGAGAAATTGTAGTTGATAATCAGATATTAACTGCAAAAGATGCCTTAGGAATATCAAATTTTAGTGAATTTGATATTGAAATTAATCAAAAAGCCAAGATTCTGATAATTGAAGTGCCAACCAAATAACCAAACTAACTTTATGGAAGCGGAAATTATGGAAATTAAAGACAATGCATTTTCAAGACAATTCGAAACTTTTTTAGATGAAAAAATGATTGCAATAGAATATTCTTTTCAAGAGAAAAAAATATTTCTAACAAAAATACAAACACCTGATAATTTTGACAATGAAGCTTTTATAAACGATTTTCTGAAAAACATTATGGAAATTGCCTATGAAAGAAAACTAAAAGTAGTGCCTATTTTACCTAAAATTGCTGTTTTTTTTAGAAAAAATACTACTTATAAAGATTTATTACCACCCGGGATTAAGATATAGTTTTACTTTTCAAAAACTCCAATCTCACACTCCCGTCTTCATCAATTTTGGTAAGATTAATTTCATTCAAAGTATTCACTAAATCAGGATTCCAAGGGGTTTTCACTTTTACATAATTTTCTGTAAAACCATGAATATAACCGCCTTTATTTTCACTTTCAAAAAGAACAATTCGGTTGGTTCCAAGTTGACTTTCATAAAAAGCACGGCGTTTTTTTACAGATAACCCACGTAACATTTTACTTCTTTTGGCTCGAACATTTGCAGGAACAACTCCTTCCATATCGGCAGCTTCAGTATTATCACGTTCAGAATACGTAAAAACGTGTAAATAAGAAATATCCATTTCATTCAAAAAATGATAGGTTTCAAGAAAATGTTCGTCTGTTTCACCAGGAAAACCTACAATAACGTCTACACCAATACAAGCGTGTGGCATCACTTCCCGAATTTTATTCACGCGCTCCGTATACACTTCTCGCAAGTAACGACGCTTCATTAATTTCAAAATTTCATTGCTTCCCGATTGCAACGGAATATGAAAATGCGGAACAAAAGTCCTACTTTTAGAAACAAAATCAATCGTTTCATTTTTCAATAAATTAGGCTCAATCGATGAAATTCGCAAGCGCTCAATTCCTTCAATTTTATCCAACTCCTGAACCAACTCTAAAAAAGTATGCTCGTGTTTTTTATTCCCAAATTCTCCTTTTCCATAATCCCCAATATTCACACCCGTTAAAACAATTTCCTTGATGTTTTGCTCCGAAATTTCCTTAGCATTTTTCAATACATTTTCTAACGCGTCACTTCTCGAAATCCCACGCGCCAAAGGAATTGTACAATACGTACATTTATAATCGCACCCATCTTGAACCTTCAAAAATGCTCGAGTTCTATCTCCAATCGAGTAACTTCCAACGTAAAAATCGGCTTCAGAAATCTCACAAGAATGCACTTCACCCCTATCATTTTTGGACAAATCATTAATATAATCGGTAATTTTAAACTTTTCTGTAGCACCCAAAACCAAATCCACTCCATCCACATCGGCTAATTCTTCCGGTTTTAATTGGGCATAACAACCAACAGCGGCAACAAACGCTTTATCATTCAATTTCATCGCTTTGCGCACTACTTGCTTGAATTGTTTGTCCGCATTTTCGGTAACGGAACAGGTATTTATCACATAAATATCGGCAACTTCTTCAAAATCGACACGGTCAAAACCTTCCTCCGTGAAATTCCTAGCAATAGTAGAAGTCTCCGAAAAATTCAGCTTGCAACCCAAGGTATAAAAAGCAACTTTTTTTCTATCCGTCATATTTGTTTTTTTGGGCGAATCCCTTTGGGTCGGGCTATTCGCTATATCCACGCAAAAATGCGTGGGATGCCGCTACTATCCCTTTCGCGAACTCCGTGCAAATTTACACACAATATTCCTTATAATGAAATCATATATACAATCAAAAAGCCACAACTGAAAGTTCAATTGTGGCTTTTATATATAATTCAACTTAATTTATTCTTTTCTCCACTTTTTAGATTCTTCAAAAACGTGTTCTAAAATGGCTTTGTCTTGTTCGGTAAATTCTACGTGTCTTCTGTCCATTACGATTTTTGCAACTTCAAAAGCTTTTTTGGTAAGATACGTTACAAATCCAGATGCGCCGCCCCAAGAAAAACTCGGAACAAAATTACGAGGAAAACCACTTCCGAAAATATTTGCACTCACGCCAACTACGGTTCCAGTGTTAAACATTGTATTAATCCCACATTTACTATGATCGCCCATCATTAAACCACAAAACTGAAGTCCTGTTTTGGCAAAATTTTCCGTTTCATAACTCCATAATTTCACTTCTTCATAATTATTTTTTAAATTAGAATTATTAGAATCCGCGCCAATATTACACCATTCTCCCAATACCGAATTCCCTAAAAACCCATCGTGTCCTTTGTTAGAATAACCAAACAAAACAGAATTATTTACTTCGCCACCAATCCTGCAATGCGGACCAACAGTTGTTGCACCATATACTTTAGTAGCCAATTTTACTTGCGCTTCCTCGCACAATGCAAACGGACCACGAATGACAGAACCTTCCATAATTTCAGAATTTTTTCCAATATATATTGGTCCTGTAGAGGCATTTAATGTTACAAATTCTAATTTTGCTCCTTCTTCAATAAAAATAGAGGATGGGGAAATTATATTAACACTTTTCGGAATGGGCTGAGAGATTCTGTCTTCTATTAAAAGCTCAAAATCTTCCCGAATTGCCGCATCGTTTTTGGCAAAAATATCCCAAGTATGTTCCAATTTCAAATAATCTCCATCGAATTCAATTATTTCATAAGTATCAAAATCTACTTCTTCTTGAGATTCTTGTGTGTAAAAAGCAATTACTTCATCGCCTTTGAAAACGGCTTGATTTCGCTCTAAATTACTAATTAATTCAACCAAAACTGGATTAGGCAAATACGATGCATTTATCATTACATTTTCTTCCAATTCTACCATTGGAAACTTTTCCGATAAATATTCTTCGGTTAAAGTAGTGGTTGTAGAACCTAAATATTTCTCCCATTTTTCACGAATTGTCAAAATTCCTATGCGAATATCGGCAACAGGACGTGTAAATGTGAAAGGCAATAATGCATTTCTGGAAGGTCCGTCAAAAAGGATATAATTCATAAAATTGGTTATTTGTTGATTTGTTTAATCGAAAATAGATTCCGAAAACTTTACCGCTTTTTATACTATTGACTTCAAAGTTACAAAGTTTAATAGAAAAAGGAAGAATTTGTCCATAAAAAAACCCCGCAATTTGCGAGGTTTTATATAATTTGAAAACAGATAACTATTATTTACCGTGTTTTGCGTATTTCGTTTTGAATTTATCAATACGTCCTGCAGTATCGATAAGTTTAGATTTACCTGTGTAAAAAGGGTGAGAAGTTCTTGAAATCTCCATTTTCACAACTGGATATTCAACACCTTCGTGAATGATAGTTTCTTTAGTATCTGCAGTAGATTTTGTAATAAAAACGTCTTCATTTGACATGTCTTTAAAAGCAACTAATCTGTAATTTTCTGGGTGTACACCTTTTTTCATCTTAAATCTTTTTTTATTTATTTCAATTATAATTTGCTTTGAAGCTTTTCATCTAATAGAAAAGGTATAAACACACTATAACTTTTTGTTTTAACTTTATTATTTTGAGTTTGCAAATTTACACTTATTTTTCAATAATCAAACCTTAGTTGCATTTTTTTTTATTTCAAGGAAAATGTAATTTTTATCTTAGGTAAATTGGGAATTGTTATATTTGTAGATTAATTTAAAACAATAGTATTATGGAAAAGAAAGTCTCGCCTTCAAAATCAGCTTTACAGTATGGTGCGTTATTTGGAATTTTAATGGTTTTAGAATTTGTAATCGTTTATGTTATGGATGTCGATCCAATTTCAAATCCAGCAGCTGGAATTGTCATTAACACATTGAATTACCTTGTATTTCCTGTAGGTATAATTACAATTGGTTGCATGAATTACAAGAAAAACTTAAATAATGGTTTTATTTCTTTTGGGGAATGTTTAAAAATTGGAGTTACAATTTGTTTGATAGCAGGATTAATATACGGTGTTTTCAGTGCTGTTTTTAATATAATATTTCCAGAATTTGTAGAAGATATTATGAAAAAAACGAGACAAGTAATGTTACAACAAAATCCAAATATGACTTCTGAACAAGTGGGAATGGCAATTTCAATGACGAAAAAATTCATGAATCCTGCAATTGTAATACCTGCAACTGTTGCTATGTTTTCATTTATGGGTTTAATATATTCATTAATAATTGGTGCATTTGTAAAAAATGACAATCCACAAAGTTTGTAGTTAAATGAATTTATCCATTATAATTCCACTTCTCAACGAAGAAGAATCGTTGCAAGAACTCCATAATTGGATTGTTTCTGTGATGAAATCCAACAATTATTCCTACGAAGTTATCTTTATCGATGATGGAAGCACCGACAGTTCTTGGTCGATTATTGAGCGTTTGTCTGCTGAAAATTCGAGTATTAAAGGAATTCGCTTTTTGAGAAACTATGGAAAATCACAGGCTTTGCACGCTGGATTTGCAAAAGCGCAAGGCGATGTTGTGATTACAATGGATGCCGATTTACAAGACAGTCCTGAAGAAATTCCAGGATTAATTGATATGATTACCAATCAAGAATTTGATTTGGTTTCAGGATGGAAAAAGAAGCGTTACGATGCTGTATTTGCTAAAAATTTACCTTCTAAATTATTCAATTGGGCGGCAAGAAAAACATCCGGCGTTCAGCTGAATGATTTTAATTGTGGCTTGAAAGCCTATAAAAACGTAGTCATAAAAAACATTGAAGTTTCGGGAGAAATGCACCGCTATATTCCAGTATTAGCAAAAAACGCAGGTTTTAGTAAAATTGGAGAAAAGGTAGTTTTGCACCAAGCCAGAAAATATGGCGAAACTAAATTTGGTATGGATCGCTTTATTAACGGCTTCTTGGATTTGATTACGATTTGGTTTCTTTCTCGTTTTGGAAAAAGACCGATGCATTTGTTTGGCGCTTTGGGATCTGTAATGTTTATGATTGGATTTTTATCAGCTGGATTTATTGGGTTTATGAAATTGTATAAATTGTATCATACTATGCCGTATGATTTGGTGACTAACAATCCTTGGTTTTACATTTCGTTGACCACAATGATTATAGGAACACAATTATTTTTGGCTGGATTTTTAGGGGAAATAATTTTGAGAACGAAGAATAACGAAGAGCGATATAAGGTTTCAAAGGAGACAAGATAAAATAACTTTAAGCAGAAAATTTACGGATTTAAACATACAAAGTTATGGAGTTAGAAGTTATTCAAAATAAAATATTTGAAGTACGAGGTTGTAAAGTGATGCTTGATTTTGACTTGGCACTGTTGTATAATGTTGAAAACAAAAGACTTAAAGCGTCTGTGAGAAGGAATTCAAATCGTTTCCCTGCAGATTTTATGTTTGAACTTACTGAAATTGAGTTCGCCAACTTGAGGACGAAATTTTCGTCCTCAAGTTATGGCGGATTAAGATATATGCCTTTTGCATTTACTGAACAAGGAATAGCAATGCTATCGAGTGTGTTAAATAGCGAAAAAGCAATTGAAGTAAACATTTCAATAATTAGAGCTTTTGTTACTTTTAGACAGTTTTCTTTAACTTATAGCGAATTAAAAGACAGAATTGCAGTAATAGAAAGTCAGTTTCCTGATATTTATAAAGCATTAAATTATTTAGTAGAAAAAGATGCAGTTTCAGAAAATAATAATGAAAGAAACAAAATAGGTTACAAGAAATAAAATTTAAGTTTAAAAAATAAAACTATTTATGGCTAGCCCTGATTGAAGTGTAAAGCCCACGCTTTTTAGCGTGGCTTGAAACGGAAAGCAGGAAATAGCTCCAAAAAAAATAAAAATGGATATACCACAAAATATTTTAAATGCCGTAAATGAATGGTTAACACCTATTTTCGACAAAGAAACTCATGATGAAATCAAAGAAATAATGACCTCATCACCTGAAAATTTAGAAGAGCGTTTTTATAAAAATTTAGAATTTGGAACGGGTGGAATGCGCGGAATTATGGGCGTTGGAACCAATAGAATCAACAAATATACGCTTGGGAAAAATACGCAAGGAATTTCAAATTATATGCAAAAAGTCTTTCCTGGAAAGAAATTGAAAGTTGCAATTGCATTTGATTGCCGTCATAATAGTCAATCTTTAGCGAAAGTGGTTGCAGATGTTTTTTCGGCAAATGGAATAAAAGTGTATTTATTTTCTGATTTGCGACCAACACCAGAATTGAGTTTTGCGCTGAAATATTTGGGTTGTCAAGCGGGAATTGTGCTTACTGCTTCGCATAATCCGCCAGAATATAATGGCTATAAAGTGTATTGGGAAGATGGCGGACAGCTTGTTCCACCTCAAGATGCGGCGATTATTAATGTAATTGAAGCATTGAAATATGACGAAATTAAATTTGAGGCAAACGAAGATTTGATAGAATATATAGATACGGAAATTGATGCAGCTTTTGTGAATTCATCGATTGCAAATGCAAGTTTTAATACTTCTGAAGCTGCAAAAAGTGATTTGAATATTGTTTTTACCTCATTGCACGGAACTTCTATAAAATCGGTTCCTGCAACTTTGGCGCAAGCGGGTTACACGAATGTAAATCTTGTTGAGGAACAATCAGAACCAAATGGTGATTTTCCAACGGTAAAATCTCCAAATCCTGAAGAGCCAGAAGCGTTGAAAATGGCATTGGAATTAGCTGATAAAATTCAAGCTGATATTGTGATTGGAACCGATCCAGACTGCGATAGATTGGGCGTTGCCGTGAGAAATAACGAAGGCAAAATGATGCTATTGAACGGAAATCAAACGATGATTTTGATGACGTCATTTTTATTGAAACAATGGCGGAAATCAGGCAAAATAACTGGAAAACAGTTTGTAGGTTCTACGATAGTTTCTACTCCGATGATGATGGAATTGGCAACTGCGTATGGCGTGGAATGCAAGGTGGGATTAACGGGATTCAAGTGGATTGCAAAAATGATTAAGGATTTTCCCGAATTGGAATTCATTGGCGGAGGCGAAGAAAGTTTTGGATTTATGGTTGGTGATGCGGTTCGCGATAAAGATGCGGTAGCTTCTACCCTACTGATTTGTGAAATTGCGGCTCAAGCCAAAGCAAAAGGCAGTTCTGTTTATAAAGAATTATTAGATTTATATGTAGATTATGGATTCTACAAAGAATTTTTGGTGTCAATTACCAAAAAAGGAATTGAAGGTTTGGCAGAAATAAACCAGATGATGGTGGATATGAGAACAAATCCTATGAAAGAAATTAACGGCGAACGCATCGTAATGATGGAAGATTATAAAACTTCGGTGGCAACTAATTTATTGACAGGCGAAACTGAAAATATGTCGATTCCGAAATCGGATGTATTAATTTATTATACTGAAAATGGGGCAAAAATTGCTGCAAGACCAAGCGGAACGGAACCGAAAATTAAGTTTTATGTGAGTGTGAATGCAGTACTTGAATCTGTTGCTGATTTTAATGAAGTAAATGCTATTTTGGATACTAAAATTAAGAGGATTTTAGAGGATTTAAAAATCAATTAATGAGTAATTTTAAGAAAATATTTCCCTTTGTACTGCCTTATAAAAAGTACGCCTATTTAAACATATTTTTTAATGTTTTGTATGCCATTTTTAGCACGCTTTCTTTTGTAGCATTAATTCCTATCTTGAAAGTTATCTTCAATGATAAAAAAGAAATTTTTCAAAAACCAGTTTATCATGGAATTACCCATTTAAAAAGTTTTTGCGAAAATTATCTTAACTATTATTTGACGGATTCAATTGACAAAAATGGTAGTTTTTATGTACTAATGATTATGATTATTTTTATCGTTATCATATTTATGCTGAAAAATTTATTCAACTATTGGGCAATGTATTTTAGCACTTTTATGAGAAATGGAATTTTAATGGATATGCGGATTTCCATTTACAAGAAAATAACAAGTTTGCCATTGGGATATTATTCAAAAACAACAAAAGGCGATGTGATTTCAAAAACCATTGCTGATGTAAACGAGATTAGTAATTCCTATCTGTCTATTTTGGAAATGGTAGTAAGAGAACCGCTTACCATTATTTTTACTCTTGCGACAATGTTATTTTTAAGTTTAAAATTAACGCTTTTTGTTCTGTTTTTCATTCCTATTTCTGGCTTTATTATTTCTAAAATTGGAAAATCGTTGAAAAAAAATTCGATAATAGTGCAAGAACAACAAGGCAAAATGCTTTCTATTTTAGAAGAAACCTTGACAGGATTGCGAGTTATAAAGTCTTTCACAGCAGAAAAAAAATTCAGATCTACTTTTAAAGAAACGAGTTTAACGTTCTATAAATATTCTAATATAGTTCTCAATCGACAGAATTTAGCTTCGCCAATGAGCGAATTTTTAGGGATTTTGGTCATTGGAATTTTACTCGTTTACGGTGGTTATTTGGTTTTTGTAGAAAAACAAATGGAAGCAGGTTTTTTTCTTGGTTACATAATGCTAGCATACAATATTCTAACTCCTGCAAAAGCAATATCTAAAGCTAGTTACGGACTCAAACGAGGAAATGCTTCAGCAGATCGTATTTTAGAGATTTTAGAACAAGAAAATCCAATTGTAAGTAAAATTGATGCAATTGAAAAAGACAACTTTGAATCTGAAATAAGCATCAAAAATATCACCTTTAAATACGAAGATGAAATTGTACTTAAGAATTTTTCATTGGAAGTAAAAAAAGGGGAAACTGTTGCTTTAGTTGGGCAATCGGGAAGTGGAAAAAGTACGATTGCGAATTTATTAACTCGTTTTTATGATGTAAATGAAGGCACAATTGAAATTGATTCCGTAGCTATAAAAGATATGAATTTGCAATCCTTGCGAGGATTAATGGGACTGGTAACGCAAGACAGTATTTTATTTAATGACACAATAAAAGCAAATATTTCATTAGGTAAATTAGATGCTACAGATGAAGAAATTATAGAAGCATTAAAAATTGCCAATGCGTATGAATTTGTAAAAGACTTGCCAAAAGGCATTTATACCAATATTGGCGACAGCGGAAACAAACTTTCGGGCGGTCAAAAACAACGATTGTCAATTGCTCGTGCTGTTTTGAAAAACCCACCAATAATGATTTTGGATGAAGCAACATCGGCTTTGGATACAGAAAGTGAAAAATTTGTACAAATAGCCTTAGAAAATATGATGCAAAATAGAACTTCAATTGTAATTGCGCATCGCCTTTCTACCATTCAAAAAGCAGACAAAATTGTAGTTTTGCATAAAGGCGAAATTGTAGAACAAGGCACACACGATGAATTAATTACAAGAAACGGGACGTATAACAAATTGGTTATTATGCAGAGTTTTGAGTGATATTTAATAAATAAAGGTTAAATCTTAAATAAATGTTCATTAACGACAAAAATATCAAGATTCCTGAAGACCCAAATACTATTGTTTGGAAGTATTTAGACTTGTCAAAATTTGTCGATTTATTGTTATATAAAAAATTATTTCTTTCGCGTTCTGACAAATTTGAAGATCAATATGAAGGAACTTTTAGCGAACCTACATTTGAAGAAATTCGGAAATTATCCATTAATAATCCTGAATTTTTAGATTATTATAAATCCCACCGTGAAAATGTAGTGATTAGCAGTTGGCATATCAACGAATATGAATCTTTTGCGATGTGGCAGATTTTCACACAAAAAAGCGAAGGATTGGCAATTCAATCTACTTTGGGACGAATTCAAGAGGCTTTGAAACTCGATACTACCTACAACCAACATATCGGCGAAGTGAATTATATCGATTATAAAAAAGAATATATTCCTTTTGACAATGCCTTTTTTCCTTTTCTATTCAAACGGAAAAGTTTCCAATACGAAAGAGAAATCCGAATTATTTCTGACGTTACAGAATTTGAATTGAAAATTGATAACGGTTTGAAAATCGATGTTGATATCAACCAATTAATCGAGAAAATTTATATCCATCCCAAATCTGAAAACTGGTATAAAAATTTAGTAATTGAATTGGTTCAAAGACTTGGATTTGATTTTACCATTGAAAAATCAGATTTAGAAAGTGAAATTCTAATTTAGAATCTTGCTGTGATTTTAAAATTAAAAACCCTTGTCGTCATATAATTTGGAATACCATATTGATTTTTCGTATAAACATCACGAACCCAAGTATTGGTAATTGCATTCAAATTATTAAATAAGTTGAAAATTTCCATTCCTACCGACAAATCTTTGAATTTTTTCAACCAATGTCCTTTCGGCAAATTCTTTTTATTATCAGTCAAAACTTTGAAGAATCCAACATCCGCTCGACGGTAATCACGCATTTTATTTTGATAAATATAAGGATCTGCATACGATGGCGAACCACCAGGAAGTCCAGTATTATACACTAAATTCAGGTACAATTTCACACTTGGAAGGTTCGGCATATAATCCTGAAACAAAATTCCAAATTTCAATCTTTGATCCGTTGGTCTAGGAATAAATCCTTTATTATCAATATTTTCTTCTGTTTTTAAATACCCAAAACTAAACCAAGATTCGGTTCCTGGAACAAATTCACCGTTCAAACGAACATCAAGTCCTTGTGCAAAAGCGGTTGCATTGTTATCGGCGGCATATCTAATTCTGACATTGTCCAAAGTATAGGGGTTTACATCGGTAAGAATTTTATAATAGGCTTCCGTAACCAACTTGAACGGGCGATTCCACATTTTAAAACTGTAATCATTACTCAATACAAAATGTATCGATTTTTGTGCTTTTACATTTGGAAGTACTGTCCCCGTTGAATCTCTAAGTTCTCGATAAGATGGTGGCTGAACATACAAACCAGTTGAAAATCGAAAAACCATATCTTTTTCCCAATCAGGTTTGATTGCAAATTGCCCTCTCGGACTGAATTCAATTTGATTTTTACCTTCAACATTTGCACCAGAAACTTTCCATTGGTGCAATCTGGCTCCTATATTTAACCAAACATCATGATTCCCTAATTTCGTTTTTCTATTCAATTGGGCATAACCAGAAAATCTATCTATTGTGGCAAAATTCAATGCTCTCACATTTTGAAATGGAACTAATGGTCCAATATAAGGATGATATGGCTGTTGATTTATTGGCAAATTCAAATTGGGTGGATTTATAGAAAACCCTGCAGAATCGATAACTTCCCACTCCACTACTCTATCACGAATATCTTCGCGGGTATATTTGAAGCCCCATTCAACCTGACTTTTTTTCAAATCGTGAAATCCTTTTACTTCCGCATTTACAATTAATGCGTCTAAATCATTTCGAGCGTGATTTAATTGTGTTCCGATGGCACGGCTAAAAGTTACCCCTCCAAAAGTTTCAGAACCAATATTACTATCCACTTCGCCCAAATAATAACCCGCATAAATATCAAAATATTCTTGTTCCAAAGTATGATAGGCAGACCCAATAAATTTTAAAGTAAAATTTTCGCTTGCTTTGAAAGTGGTTTTGAAGGCACCAAAAAAAGTATCGTATTTGTCTTTTTCTTGTCCTTCATAATATACTTGCAGGGCAATTGGCTCATCAATAGTTCCAAAATTAGTTTGTCTCGAAATGGGTTGGTAATTGTATTTATTTTGTGAAATATTACCCAAAAAACTCCATTGCCATTTGGTCGAAGCGTTATAAATTACATTCGTTTGAACATCGGCAAAAGTAGGTCTGAAATTAGTTTCTGTTTGTTGGCTGTTAACCAAAAGACTGTTATTTCTATAGCGAACACCCGTTATTGCTGACCATTTTTGATTTTTGGAAACGGCATCAACAGCTAAACTTCCTCCCAATAAACTTGCTTCTGCTGCAACGCCAAATTTTGTTGGACGACGGTACGTAATATCTAAAACGGATGATAATTTATCCCCGTATTTTGATTGAAATCCACCTGCCGAGAAATCCACATTCTGAACTAAATCGGTATTAGTAAAACTCAAACCTTCTTGCTGCCCCGAACGAACCAAGAACGGACGATAGACTTCAACTTCATTTACATAAACTAAATTTTCATCATAATTTCCACCTCGAACGGCATATTGTGTGCTCAATTCATTATTAGAATAAACGCCTGGCAATGTTTTCAAAATATTCTCAATTCCCGCGTTCGCACCAGGAATTCTTCTGATAACTTCGGGTTCAATTGTGGTAATTCCCTGAACTCGTTTTCTATTATTTGCAGTGATAATTACCTCGCCCATTTGCTCCGCTTTTTCATTCATCGTAACATTAAACTCAAAATCTTCATTGGATTTTAATTCCAATGTTGCCGTGGTTTTCTTTAGAGAAATGTGCGTAAAAACAAGTGTAATTTTCTTATTTGCAGGAACTGTCAATGAATAAAAACCATTGGAATTAGTAACCGTAGATTTAGATTGATAGGATATGTTTACATTTTCGACGGGATTGTTATTTTCGTCTAAAATAATTCCTTTTATTCTTGCATTTTGAGCAAAAACAAGGCTTCCGATAAATAAAAACAGTATAGTAATTAGTAGATTTTTGATTTTCAAGAGTTATTATTTTTTGATTTGACTTCTAAAAAATTGAGTTTCAAAGATAGTAGAATTTCCTACATTATCAGTAACAACAACTTTTAAATCGTTTTTTCCTTCTGCCACAATTCCATCATCAAAATTGTGAAACATTTTTTTTGTTTTATAATCGTATTCAAACAAAATCCAATTTCCATTCAAATAACCATCATATGATTTTATTCCCGATAACTCATCTTTTATACTTAATTCAAGAGTTTTTTTATCGCTAATCCACTTACCTTCAATACTTTTATGAATCTTAATTGTTGGCGATATAGTATCTTTTATCAAAATAAATTTACCCCAATTTTTGGTATAAGTTGTAAACGTGTTTTCTTTTAATTTGGTATAATTGTAATAGGTTTTATTGTCTAGTATTGAACCAATAAACATTTTTTCTTTGTCTTTTTGGGAAGAAATTGAATCATTCACTGACACCAAAAAATTGGAATGAACCGGAATAGTTTCATTATCCAATAACAAAGCGTTTTCCTTTTCGTCAAAATTAAGATAAAAATCATCGTAAAAAGTTCCTTTTGGAATATAATACGACCAATTTCCTTTTTCAAAATTATATTCTTTATTCGATTTAATGAAATACTTCGTTTTTTTGACTTTTAAAGTATCAATAGCTGATTCCAAAGAATTTTCAATGGGAATAGTGATTGTCGTTTTATTATTATTAAAATCAGATACTTCAATACGGCAAATTTGATTGATGTTTTGAAATACATTAATTACACCATTTTCTTCGTGTGGATTTATTATACTTAATGGAAATGGAGTTTTCATGAATAATTTTTGCACTCTTTGCCCCATGTTTTTATATCTTGGATAATCAATTAATGCGTTTATGTAGCGCATTTCATCAAAAGAATAGGTGTCAAATTGATAGTCGAAAACAGTTTTTCCATTTATAAAAACTTCTGCCTTGTAAATTCCATTTCTATCCCAAGACAAATTTGTCAAATCGTACGTGTTTATTCCAAATCCAATTTTACCATTGGCAAGTATTTTATCCGAAAAATAACTTCCGTCTTTTTGCAACGTTAAATTGAGCATAAATGGATTTCTAGATCTGTTAATTCTGGTGTTATCATCCAACGGATAAACCAAAACATTTGCAATAACTGGTTTTTGGGTGTCAGTTATTACCGAATCAAATCCAAAAAAAAGCGGATTGATTATTTTCTCGGTTTGGGAATCACGTATTTCAAAATGCAAATGTGGTCCATCCGAACCTCCGGTATTTCCTGATAACGCAATAATTTCACCTTTATTTATTGGCAATTGATTGGGTTTCAAGTATAAATCAATTTCATAGGATTTCTCTTTGTATTGGTTGGTTTTTAAATAGGATTCAATTGCAGGATTCAAAGATTTCAAATGTCCATAAACTGTAGTGTAACCATTTGGATGTGTTATATAAATTGCTTTTCCGTAACCAAAAGTAGAAATTTTAATTCTTGAAACGTAGCCATCGGCAGATGCAAAAACGTTCAAACCTTCCTTTTTTTGAGTTTTATAATCAAAGCCTGCATGAAAGTGATTTGGTCTTAATTCACCAAAATTACCTGATAATTGAGTTGGCACATCTAATGGTACTCCAAAATAATCTTTTGGATACTGATTTTGAGAAAAAACAGAGGCAGATAATAATACTAAAAAAAAAGAAATTTTCATTTTAAAGGTTTCTGCTAATTTACACAAAAAAAGAATAAAAGTTCAAATAATTTAGAGCGATAAGCACCTAAATTTCAAAATATTATAAAATTTTATTCCAATAGAAGTAAAATTTTTTAGAAAAAAGCACTTTAATTAAATAGGAATACTAACTTTGTAAATTAAGAAATGATTAAGTTTCATAATGAGTGAAATTGTAGAAATAGTTGATACTCTTGAAAGTAGTATAGGAAAGCTCTTTAGTAAAATAGATACTTTAGAGAAAGATACTCATATTTTGAAGGGAGAATTAAGCGAGTCTGCAACAATTATAAAAAAACAATCTGATTCGATTGAAGTGTTAAAAACACAATATAATTCACTTAAAATGGCGAATTCATTACTTGGCAGTGACGAAAATAAAAGAGATACAAAGCTAAAAATAAATTCATTAATTCGTGAAATTGATTACTGTATTGCTCAGTTATCTGATTAGTAAAAATTATGGATGAAAAGCTTAAAATTAAATTATCAATTGCAGACAGAGTTTATCCGTTAACGGTAGATATGTCTCAGGAGGAAGGATTAAGAAGTGCTTCCAAGAAGATTGATGTTATGATTAAGCAATTTGAAGAAAATTATGCGGTTCGTGATAAGCAAGATGTTTTGGCCATGTGTGCCTTACAATTTGCCTCTCAATTAGATCAAAAGCAAATTGACAAGTCAATCGATAATGAAGAAACTAACGAAAGACTGAAAAAAATTAATGATTTATTAGCAAAATATCTCGACAAATAAACACGTTCTTTTCAATAACTAAGATACTGCCTACATTAGTTCAATTTGGTAAACTCAACACTAACAATTTAGAATGAGCAAATCATCGTTACTATAGCACGTCACGCCCTGCGTGAAAGCTTGAACAACGAGTTAGCTCAAAACTTGTATTTCCGAGTTTATTCAAGCAATCTAATGTAGGCTTTTTTTATATATAAATTTTAACAAACATGGACAGTACATTAATTATAATTATTTCAGGTATAGCTGGAATTGCAGGTGGTTTTATCGTTTCAAAAATGATGGAAAAAAGCAATGTTTCGAGTTTAGTACACAATGCTAAAAAAGAAGCCGCATCCATTTTAAAAGACGCAAACCTTGAGGGAGAAAACATCAAAAAAGACAAAATTCTTCAAGCAAAAGAGAAATTTATTGAGCTAAAATCAGAACACGAAGAAGTAATTCTTGCTCGTGATAGAAAAGTAGCAGAAGTAGAAAAAAGAGTTCGTGATAAAGAATCACTAGTCTCTAACGAATTGGCAAAAGCCAAAAAAATTAACGACGATTTTGAAGCTAAAACAGTAGAATATACTTCAAAAGTTGAAGTTCTTGACAAAAAACAACAAGAAGTTGAAAAAATGCACAAGAGCCAGTTGAACCAATTGGAAGTAATTTCAGGTTTGTCAGCGGATGAAGCAAGAGACCAATTGATTGAAGGTTTGAAAGCCGAAGCCAAGACCAAAGCAATGTCTCACATTCAAGACACTATTGAAGAAGCAAAATTAACAGCACAACAAGAAGCCAAGAAAATCATCATTAATACCATTCAACGTGTTGGAACAGAGGAAGCTGTAGAAAATTGCGTTTCCGTTTTCAACATTGAATCTGACGATGTAAAAGGTAGAATTATTGGTCGTGAAGGTAGAAATATTAGAGCCTTAGAAGCTGCAACTGGAGTTGAAATCATTGTTGACGATACGCCTGAAGCAATTATATTATCTTGTTTCGACCCCGTAAGAAGAGAAATTGCTCGTTTAGCACTTCATAAATTAGTAACCGATGGAAGAATTCACCCAGCAAGAATTGAAGAAGTTGTAGCTAAAACTGCCAAACAAATTGACGATGAAATTATAGAAGTTGGAAAACGAACTGTAATCGATTTAGGAATTCACGGTTTGCACCCAGAATTGATAAAAGTGGTGGGTAGAATGAAATACCGTTCGTCTTACGGACAAAATTTATTGCAACACTCCCGCGAAGTTTCTAAACTTTGTGGAATCATGGCAGCCGAATTAGGATTGAACGTAAAATTGGCCAAAAGAGCTGGATTATTGCACGATATTGGAAAAGTTCCAGATGCAGAAAGCGATTTACCACACGCTTTATTAGGAATGCAATGGGCGGAAAAATACGGTGAAAAAGAAGAAGTTTGCAACGCAATTGGAGCGCATCACGACGAAATCGAAATGAAATCATTATTGTCTCCAATTATTCAAGTTTGTGATGCAATTTCTGGAGCACGCCCTGGAGCAAGACGACAAGTTTTAGATTCTTATATTCAACGTTTGAAAGACTTAGAAGAAGTTGCCTACGGATTCACTGGCGTTAAAAACGCTTATGCAATTCAAGCCGGTAGAGAATTACGTGTTATTGTTGAAAGCGAAAAAGTTTCTGACGATAATGCTGCCACTTTATCTTTTGAAATTTCACAAAAAATTCAAACTGAAATGACCTATCCTGGTCAAGTGAAAGTTACTGTAATTAGAGAAACAAGAGCGGTAAATATAGCAAAATAAAATCCCATCCTAGCCTTACCAATGGTAAGGAATTGATGAAATTAAAAAATATAAGACTTGCTAATTGGCAAGTCTTTTTTTTGAATTATTTTTAAATCTACCTATTTTTAGTAATTTATTTTGGGCGTGCCCTCGTTTTGAAAGTCATTGCGAAGTATGACGAAATCTCTATACTCGGTCGGGTGTTCCGCTGCAAGTCCTCGCCACGCTAAAAAGCTTGGCTGTGGGCTTTTCACTTCAACCCCTCACGCAAGCTTCAGATTTTTGATTTTTGATTCCAAATCAACGAATAACCAAATCAACAAATAAACCCAAATAAAACCTATTTTCTCGGGTGAAAAGAATTCATAATTTCTGATAAATGTTTTCTATCAAGATGCACGTATATTTCTGTGGTAGTAATAGATTCATGACCCAACATCAATTGAATAGAACGTAAATCAGCACCATTTTCTAATAAATGTGTTGCAAAGGAATGACGAAAGGTATGTGGGCTTATAATTTTATTCAAATCAATTTTTACTGCCAAATCTTTAATAATTGTGAAAATCATTGCACGAGTCAATTGACGACCTCTTCTATTCAGAAACAAAGTATCTTCATGTCCTTTTTGAATATTGAGATGGGTTCTAATAGCATTTTTATAAATATCAATGTAGTTTTGGGAATAAGAACCTATTGGAACAAAGCGCTGTTTATTGCCTTTTCCTGTAATTTTTATGAAACCTTCATCAAAAAACAAATCCGAGATTTTCAAGGAAACCAATTCTGAAACTCGAAGTCCGCATCCGTAAAGTGTTTCTAAAATGGCACGATTGCGTTCGCCTTCATTGGAACTCAAATCGATTGCCGCAATCAATCGGTCAATATCAATAATAGACAACGTATCTGGGAGTTTTCTGCCTATTCTTGGGGTTTCTATTAATTCTAACGGATTGTCTGTTCTGTAATCTTCAAATAACATATACGTAAAAAAACTTTTTAACCCTGAAATGATTCTGGCTTGGGAACGAGCATTTACTTCTTTTGCAACGCTGTAAATAAAAAGTTGTATTGTTTCTTCATTTATGTTGACTGGGGAAACGGAAATTGAATTTTCATCCAAAAAAAGACACAAACGCTCAATATCAAAAGTATAATTGTCTATTGTATTTTTAGACAAACCCCTTTCAATTCGCAAATACGATTGATAACTTTTTATATAAGACTTCCAATTCATGACTACAAAGGAAAACTATTTGCATAAAAAAACCTCCTAAATAAGGAGGTTTTTAAAATTTTAAATTGGTATTTGATTAGAATGCATATCCTAAACCAAAACCAAAGTTTGGTAAAACACCACTAGCTTTTAATGCAAATGTTCCACTTGAATCTGCATAATTAAAATTATTGAATGCAAGGCCTAAATTAAGATCTAAAGAAAATCCACTATCCCAAACCCATTGATAACCACCTTTAGCACCAGCTTTTATAGCACTGAATTTTATCTCCTCAGATGTACCACCTGAAAAATCATCCAAAGTAACTTTTCCAAAAGAATATCCAATTTGTCCACCACCGTAAAATCCTTTTAAAGATTCATCAAAGTAGTATCTGTATTGAACTTCTGTACCCATATTAGTGTATTTAGCACCCCCAAATGAGAATCCTCCATAACCAAGACCTAATAAAGCCGAAGTATGATCACCAACTTTGTGTTCAAAACTTAATAAATCTGTTCCGCCAAGAATTGATAAAGGGTTAGCCTTTATAATGTTTTCTTGTGCATTAGCAAAGCTAAATGCGAAAACTGCAGCAGCAGTTAAAATAATTTTTTTCATTTTTGTTTTTGTTTAAATTAATTAAGTAAATATATAAAAAAATGGATTTCAATTATTTATTTCTTGCTTTGTAGTTGTTACCAATTTATTTAACAAAAGCATAGATTTTAAGGAATATTTACTATAACCTTCAATCTTTACGAAAGCTGAAAATACTAAAATATCTATTAAAAAAAACCACGCCAATTGGCGTGGTTTAATTAATTTAATAACAATAATTAGAATTTGTAAATCAAACCTAAAGAAATATTAGACAAATCTAATCCTAATTGAGTTGAGTTAACTGCATCACCTCCGTCAGGAGTTACAGAAACGTAATTCAAAGCAGCAACATTTGCCATTAAAGCAAAATGACTTGATACAAAATATTTAATTCCATATCCTAAACTTAACCCAGTCAACTTGTAATCAAGAGCTGTCGTTGTTCCTGAACCAGTAGCTAGAGACAATCCAATATGAGAAGAAAATTGATTTCCCGCATTGAAATGATATGCTACACCAACACCAAAAGCGCTCGCTTTATCATCTCCCATTTTCTCTGTAGCAAATTCTGCAGATAATGAAATTTTGTCAGATATAAAATATCCAAAACTTGGGGAGAATGAATTACTAGAGTCACCGCCTCCACTTACAGATTCAGTACTAACAGAACCAGAAGCATAAAAATCTCCTTTTGCAAAGCCCATACCAGAATCTTTTTTGTCTTGTGCATTAGCAAAGCTAAATGCGAAAACTGCAGCAGCAGTTAAAATAATTTTTTTCATTTTTGTTTTTGTTTAAAATTAATAATAGTAAATTTATAAATTTATGTTAAAATAGATCTTCTTAATAAAATACACTTATTAACAACTTTATTAACAATTCAATAACTTAAAGATAATATTGGTGATTTAAATGTTGAAAACAAGTTAACAAGTCAATGATTTAGACACAATACGAATTCATTCAAAAATCATGAATTAATTAAAAAAAGTAATACAAATATCTTATTTTCTCTAATAATCCTTATTTTTACTGAAAAAATACTATGAAAATCATTATCATCAATGGACCAAATCTTAATCTTTTAGGAAAAAGAGAGCCAGAAATATATGGAAATCACACATTTGAAGCTTATTTTGATACTTTAAAAGCTAAATTCCCACAAATAGAGCTTACCTATTTTCAAAGTAACATAGAAGGAGAGTTGATTTCTAAAATTCAGGAAGTTGGTTTTTCTTATGATGGTATAGTTTTAAACGCTGCTGCATATACCCATACTTCAATTGGAATTGGCGATGCAGTAAAAGCAATTTCTACTCCTATTATAGAAGTTCATATTTCAAATACTTTTTCTAGGGAAACTTTTCGCCATCAATCTTATATTTCTCCAAATGCAAAAGGTGTAATTATAGGTTTTGGGATGAAGAGTTATGATTTGGCTTTGCAGTCTTTTTAATAGTTTATAGACGTTAGAAATTTCTGTGAGAAAAAAACTGTAACAATTATATCATCCATTCGTCGTTACTATATAAACCTATACCTACTATGAAAAAATTATTCTTACTCCTATTATTAGCCTCTTTCTCTGCTTTTGCTCAAATTAAAGGTACCGTTTCCGATGAAAAAGGAAATCCCCTACCCTTCGTTACTATTTTTTCTGCAAATACCTACAATGGAACCACCACAAACGATAGTGGAAAATATGAATTGAATATTAAAACTATTGGAAAGCAAACTATCGTATTTCAATATTTAGGATTTAAAACCAAAAAAATTTCAATTTCGGTCGAAAAGCTACCTTATATTTTAGATGTAAAATTAAACGAAGAAAGTTACACCTTGAATGAAGTTGTAATCAATCCAAAAGACAATCCTGCCAATGCGATAATTCGAAGTGCCATTGCCAGTAAAAAAGAAAACTCTGATAAAACTGGAAAGTTTAAAGCCGATTTTTATTCCAGAGGAATATTTAAAGTGAAAGATCTTCCAAAGAAAATATTTGGGAAAAAAATTGATCTTGGCGAACAAATGGGCGCTAATATTGACTCAACAGGAAGCGGCATTATTTACCTATCTGAAACGGTTTCTAACATAACATTTGAGAAACCCAATAATTTAAAGGAGAAAATCATCGCATCAAAAATTAGCGGAAACAATAATGGTTTTAGTTATAACACAGCAGAATCAGCTACTTATGATTTTTACAACAATACTTTAGAATTCGATATTAGCTTGATTTCGCCAATCGCAAACAACGCCTTCAATTATTATAAATTCAAGTTAGAAGGGACTTTTTTTGATGAAAATAATCAGCAAATTTGCAAAATTAAAGTCATTCCCAAACGAGATAAAGAGCCTGTTTTTGAAGGATACATCTATATTGTTGATGATACTTGGGCGATTTACGCATTGGATTTAGACATTAAAGGGTACCGAATGAAGAATGAATTTGTAGATACAATGACGTTAAAACAAAATTACAACTACAATTCAAAAAACAAAATTTGGGCAAAAAATTCACAAAGTTTGGCTTTCAATGTTGGGTTTTTTGGGATTAAATTCAACGGGAAATTCAATTATGTTTTTAGTAATTATGAATTCCAAGATTCTTTTGAGAAGAAAACTTTTAGTAATGAAATCTTGAGTTTTGAAGAAAATGCCAACAAAAAAGATTCTGTCTATTGGAATAAAAACAGACCCATTCCATTGACTGCTGAAGAAACAACTGATTATATCAAAAAAGATAGTATTTACAATGTTAGAAATTCCAAAACCTATTTGGATTCTATTGACAAAAAATATAATAAATTTAAAATTGTAGATATCATATCGGGTTATAGTTATAGAAACAGTTCTAAAAAAACAAATTTCAATTATGTTGGATTGCTTGATTTGAGTTCTCTAAGTTTCAACACCATTCAAGGTTACAGTATCTCTTCTGGATTTAATTTCAGAAAAAGAGATAAAGAAAAAGGCAGGAATACCGAAATAAGTACAACTGTAAATTATGGTTTTTCAGATACTCGATTGCGCATAACTGGAAAATACAACCACCGATTCAACAATCAGGATTATGCCTATTTGAATATTTCTGGCGGAACTAAAGTCAATCAGTTCAATGATAATCAGCCTATTAGTCCTTTTATAAATAGTACGAGTTCACTATTCTTTAAAAATAATTTTATGAAATTATATAATTTAGAATTTGCTCAAATTAATTATGGTAAAGATGTAGCAAATGGATTGAATTTAAGTGGAAAAATAGCCTATGAACAACGAAAACCATTATTGAACACAACCGATTTTGCAAT
>Ga0209107_10000294_pt1 | contig 29848 bp, 23 predicted proteins | sample LakErihyJuly2011_2_FD_187460 | JGI IMG/M metagenome (GOLD analysis project Ga0209107, IMG submission 187460) | Freshwater microbial communities from dead zone in Lake Erie, Canada - CCB hypolimnion July 2011 (SPAdes) (version 2) | ecosystem: Environmental > Aquatic > Freshwater > Lentic >...
GGGATGCAGGCGTTGGCGGGGTTGCTGCGCAGGTGTTGCAGGGCCTGGAAGTGGCCGTCGAGCAGCTGGCGGAGTTGTTCTGCCTGGCGCGGGTCGATCTGTGCGGACACCGCCAGCACATCGACGATGAGGCCGGGGAAGCGGCTGCTGTCCAGCAAGGGGCGGGCACCGAGGGCACGCAGGCGCGAGGCCATGGGCTCGAAGGTGATGACCGCGTCGATGTGTTGGTCGGTGTAGGCCGCGACGTGCTGGTCGGCCGTCAGGGGCACTTTGACCACGTCCGTGGGTGCCAGCTGAGCCGCTTCGAGTGCCCGTGACAGCATCAAGGCACCGACGCCCGTGGCCTCCACCCCGATGCGCTTGCCACGCAAGCTTGTCAGGCCGTCGATGCCTTCGCGGGCCATCAGGACATCGGCGCCGGCGGACTCGTCGAACACCAGCGCGGCGCGCACGTCCAGGCCGCCTTCGCGGGCCAGCAGCACTTCGTCGAGGGTGAGGGCCGCGGCGGCCACTTCGCCATTGAACAGGGCCATCATGCTGGCGGTGTTGGAGGGGAACTCCAGCAGCCGCACCGCGGATTCGGGCGCATGCCCCAGCTCTTGCGCCAGGAAGAGCGGTGAGTAGCCGATCCAGCCGTTGAGGGCCACGCGCAATGCGGGCGTGGCGGTGCTGCAAGCGGTCAGCCCTCCCAGTGGCGTCAACCACCGGCAACTGGCCCCGGCGCCTCCCAGCAACAGGTCTCGTCGATTCATGTGTCGCGCTATGCCCTCCGGGTCGCGACAAGCGCGGTGTGGGCCCTGTTTGTTCACATGGGGTGATTGTCACACCCCGGCAGGGGTTTTTTCATGTCGCGTGGCATGACCGATGTCAGCGCATGCCCCTTTTCATGTCAGTGGCATCCGGGCAGGCATCCGGCGCGGCTTGGGCTGCGTACAGGGATCAAGCGCTGCCATGTCGCAAGCGCTTCAGCCCCCTCACCAAGGACCCACCATGCCGACGATGACCCGTTTTGCCACCCGCACCGCCCTCGCTGCGGCAGCCATCGCCTCCTGTGCGGCGCTGACGCCTGCCTGGGCTTCCAGCCACCGAGAGGCGCCCTTCATCACCACGAGCCCGAAGGTGGATGGCACGGACTTCTACATGTTCATGAGCTACGAGTCGGGCCGCACGGATCACGTCACGTTGATTGCCAACTACCAGCCGCTGCAGGACGCGTACGGCGGCCCCAATTACTTCAAGCTGGACCCGAACGCGCTGTACGAAATCCACATCGACAACAACGGCGACGCGGTGGAAGACATCACCTTCCAGTTCCGCTTCAACAACACGCTGGCCAACGCAGGCAAGGGCGTGGAGCTGGACATCGGTGGTTCGATGGTGGCCATCCCCTTGACTCAGGCGGGCGCAGTGTCGGCTGTGTCGGACCCCAACCTCAACGTCGCGGAAACCTACGGTGTGACCGTGGTGCGCGGCGACCGCCGCAAGGGCAGCCGCGCTGCGCTGAGCAAGGCCTCGGGTGGCGCCACCACCTTCCAGAAGCCGGTGGACTACATCGGTGACAAGACGCTGGGCAACTCTGCGGCCTACGAGGCCTACGCCGCGCAGCACGTGCACACGGTCAACATCCCCGGCTGCGCGATGCCCGCCAAGGTGTTCGTGGGCCAACGCCAAGAGGGCTTTGCCGTCAACCTGGGCCCGATCTTCGACCTGGTCAACGCCACGCCCGCACAGATCCTGAACCCTTCGCTGAAGAACGCATTCGCTGCCAGCTCCATCCAGGACAAGAACGTCACGACGATGGCCTTGGAAGTGCACAAGTCCTGCCTGACGGCGGGCTCCGACCCGGTGGTGGGCGGCTGGACCACGGCCAGCGTGCGCCAGGCGCGCCTGATGGCCGCGGCACCTGCCGCAGGACACCAGACCTCGGACAAAAATGGCGGCGCCTGGGTGCAGGTTTCGCGCTTGGGCAACCCCCTGGTCAACGAGGTCGTGATCGGCCTGCGTGACAAGGACAAGTTCAACACCTCGAAGCCGAAAGACGACCTGCAGTTCGCCACCTATGTGACGAACCCGACCTTGCCTGCATTGCTGGGCCTGGTCCTGGCGAACAACACCGCCGCGCTGGCGCCCACCAACTTCCCGCGCACCGACCTGGTGGCCACCTTCCTGACGGGCATCACCGGGCTCAACCGCCCGGCCAACCTGACAGCCGCCTCGGAACAGCTGCGCCTGAACACGGGCGTGCCGGCGGTCGCCGTGGGCAGCCAGAACCGATTGGGCGCAGCAGGCGCCATCCTGGCGGCGGGCTCGGTGGGTGGCGCCACCGACCTGGCTGGCTTCCCCAACGGCCGTCGCCCCAAGGACGATGTGGTGGACATCGCGTTGGTGGCCACCATCGGGGGGCTGTGCGCCATCAACGAGGCCATCGACAGCACCAACAAGAACGGCTTGGCGCTCAACAGTGTGGTGGTGCCCAGGGTCGGCACGTTGACCTCCGATTGCACGACCGCTTCGCTGAGCGCGCTCGCCAAGGACACGAACTTCGGCAACCACGGCGTCAACATGCTGCCGAACGCCGCCAACGTCCACGACGGTGCCGACCAGGCTGCGGTGACCTTCCTGACGCGCTTCCCGTACCTGAACACGCCGAACTCCGGCTCGACCCCCCAGCAGTGAGGTGATGACCATGATGCGCATTGAAGTGTTCCGTCGCACGCCCGCCTGGCTGCCGGTGCTGGCCCTGGGTGTGCTCACTGCCTGCGGCGGTGGCGGCGACAACGTCAGGCCTGTGACTGCGGCCGTGGATGTGACGACCCAGGTGCCTGCTGCCGCAGCCACCGAAGCCGCGGCAGCCACGTCCTATGTCGCGGCCCTGTCCGACCAGCCTGCGGCCAAGACCGATGTCCTGGAGCCCGTGGCCGTGCCTGACATGCTGGCGACAGACGACACGGCCGAGCCCACCTGAGCCTGGGCTCCGGGCCAGGTGGGGCGAGCTCCCCTGGCCCTCACACGCCCCGCAAGGGGCATTTTTTCGACCCGAACGGACCATGCCCATGCACCGATGCTGGTTGGATGTGCGCCCCGCCTCATGGCGATCGATGGCGCTGGCATGGGCCGCAGGCTGCATGCTGCTGGGTGGCGTGGCGCAGGCTGCCGGCCTGTGGGTTCCCGCCCGAGACAACGAGGTGGTCGAGGTGCTGCGCGAGCGTTCCTTGACTGCGCAGGAGAAGGCCTGGCGCGCGTTGCGTGCCCAGGCCCGTGCCCAGCCTGGCGATGTGACGCTCGCGGTGGCGGTGGCCTCCCAGGCCATCCAGTGGTCTCGCCAGGATGGCGACCCGCGCTGGTTGGGGCAGGCGCAGGCCGCCCTCGGACACTGGTGGACCCAGGCCACGCCACCGCCCGAGGTGCGATTGCTGCGTGCCACGGTGCTGCAAAGCACACACGATTTCGATGCCGCCCTGCGCGACCTGCGTGCCTTGGCGCAACTGCCTGCCAGTGCCCTGGTGCCGGCGCAGCGCGCTCAAGCCTGGTTGACCTTGGCGTCGGTGCTGCAGGTGACGGCCCAGTACGACGAGGCCCAGCGCGCGTGCGAGGCGCTGGCCCAGGTGCCATCGCCCTGGCTGTCGCAAGCCTGCAGCCTGGAGCTGCGCAGCCACCGCGGCGAGGCCGACACGGCACAGCGCGGGCTGACGCAGCTTGCGCAGCAGGCACCGCGCGAGTGGTCGGGCCTCGTCCAGCTCATCCGTGCCGAACTCGCCGAGCGCCTGGGCCAGACTGACCAGGCGGCGCTGTTGTACCAGGCGCTGCTGCTGCGCCAAAGCGACGCTTACACCGAAGGCGCTTACGCCGACTTGCTGCTCGACCAGGGGCGTGCGTCCGAGGTGCTCGCCCTGCTCAAGGGCCGAGAGCGCAATGACGCGCTGCTGCTGCGTCTGGCCGAGGCCGGCGCCATGGTGAACGACCCCGCCAATGCCCAGCGCGTGGCCGCCTTGCGCGCCCGCTTTGCCGCCGCCCGAGAGCGGGGCGACAGCGTCCATCGGCGCGAGGAGGCCCGCTTCACCTTGCGCCTGCTGCGTCAGCCAGCCCAGGCCCTCCAGCTGGCGCAGCGCAACTGGGCGGTTCAGAAAGAACCGGCCGATGCCCGCATCTTGCTGGAGGCCGCCCGCGCGGCTGGCGTTGCGCAGCCTGCCGCCGACATGCGCGCCTTCATGCAGCGCTGGGGCTGGAGCGACCGCCGCCTGGAGGTGCTGCTGTGATGCGGCGCGTTTTCATGGCCTTTGCCGTGCCCCTTCTGGCCTGGGTCATCCCGCTGACGGCGCAGGCCCACAAGCCCAGCGACAGCTACCTCACGCTGACGGTGAGCGAGGCGGGGCGCATCGGTGTGAACTGGCACGTGGCCCTGCGGGACCTCGACAACGAACTCGCACTGGACGCCAACGACGATGGCCGGCTCACCTGGGGCGAGGTCCGCGCTCGGTGGGCAGACATGCGCCGCTTCGTGCAGACGCACCTGCGTCTGGTGCACGGCGGTGAGGCCTGCCTGCCCTTGCCGGACGAGGCCAAGGGCACCCCGCCTGCGCTGATCGAGCACACGGACGGGCGCTACGCCGTGTTCGCATGGTCTCAGCAGTGCGCGCTTGCGCCAGGCCATGCCTGGGCCGGCGTGACGCTGGACTACAGCCTGTTCGCCCTGACCGACCCGACCCACCGCGGCATCGTGCGCTGGCGTTGGCAGGCCTCAGGCGGTGTGCCACAGGAGATGGGCGTGGTGGTGCTCGGCGCCAACCGGGCCAGCCACGCGCAGACCTGGGCTCCTCGGGTTCCGGCCAATGCGGCGGTGCCAGGTGGCATGCCCGTGCCCACACCCGCTGACGCTCCGCGTGGCGCCATGGCCGCTTCCACCCCAGCGAGCGATGTGGCTGCGTTGCCTGAGGCCGGCGCGTTCAATGGCCTGTCGGCGTGGACCCAGGTCCAGCGCACCGTGCGCGATGGCATCGGGCACATCTCGGCAGGCACCGACCACATCCTCTTCCTGATTTTGCTGCTGCTGGTGGCGGTGTGGCAGCGTCAGGCCACGCCCGTCATGCACAGGCGCAGCCCCATGGCCGATTGGTCGCCACGCGGCCATTGGCAGAGCGCGTTGGGCGAGGTCTTGCGCCTGGTCACGGCGTTCACGGTGGCGCACTCCATCACCTTGGGGCTCGCCACGTTCGGCGTGATCTCGCCACCCTCGCGCTGGGTGGAATCGCTGATCGCGCTCAGTGTGTTGGTGGCGGCGGTGGACAACCTCTGGCCCGTCTTGCGTGCACCGCGCTGGGCCGTGGTGTTCGGCTTTGGCCTCGTCCACGGCTTCGGCTTTGCCGGCGCCATGCAGGACCTGGGCTTGTCCGCCCGCGACTTGGCCTGGCCGCTGTTGGGCTTCAACCTCGGTGTCGAGTTGGGTCAGTTGGCCTTGGTGGCCCTGGTGTTGCCGCTGTGCTTCGCCTTGCGTCGCACAGCTTTTTACCGTCTGGGCGTGGTGCTGCCGGGCTCCCTGGCCATTGGGCTGATGGCGCTGGTGTGGCTGGTCGAGCGCAGCACCGACCGCGTCATCCTGGGTTGGGGCGGCTGAGGCGGGTCCGCCTTGACTCAGCGACGCCGGTAGGTGACGAAGGCGAAGGGCCACTCGCCCGGCGCCTGCGCGGTGTGGGCCTCGCGCTGCACTTCGGTGAAAGCGCTGCGGTCCCAGTCGGGGAAGAAGGTGTCGGCCTCGAAGGCAGCATCGACCTCGGTCAGCACCAGCTCATCGGCACAGGGCAGGGCCTCTGCATAGAGCTGGCCGCCGCCCATCACGAAGGCCTTGGGCGCATCGGCCACCAGGGCCAGGGCCTCGGCCAGCGAGTGCGCGACCTCGGCGCCAGGCGCTTGCCAGGCGGTGTTGCGCGTGACGACGATGTTGCGGCGGCCGGGCAGGGGGCGGAAGCGCTCGGGCAGGGAGTCCCAGGTGCGCCGGCCCATCACCACCGGGCAGCCCATGGTGGCGGCGCGGAAGTGCTTCTGGTCGCGGCTGTCGTGCCACAGCAGGTCGTTGTCGCGGCCGATGGCACCGCGGCGTGCCACGGCAGCGATCAGGCTCAGGCAGGCGGGCTTCTTCATCGGTGTCGGCATCAGACGGCCACGGGTGCCTTGATGGCCGGGTGGTGCTGGTAGTCGCGCACTTCGAAGTCCTCGAAGGCGTAATCGAAGATCGAGTCTGGCTTGCGCTGGATGTGCAGCACCGGGTAAGGGTGGGGCGTGCGGCTGAGCTGCAGTTCGACCTGCTCGGTGTGGTTGCTGTAGATGTGGCAGTCGCCCCCGGTCCAGACGAAATCGCCCACGTCCAGGTCGCACTGTTGCGCCAGCATGTGCGTCAGCAGCGCGTAGGACGCGATGTTGAAGGGCACGCCCAGGAAGATGTCGGCGCTGCGCTGGTAGAGCTGGCAACTCAGTTTGCCCTTGCCGCCCGGTTCGGTGGCCGGGGCCACGTAGAACTGGAAGAAGGCGTGGCAAGGCGGCAGCGCCATCTGGTCGATCAGGCCCGGGTTCCAGGCGCTGACGATGATGCGGCGCGAGTCCGGTGTCTGCCGGAGCTGCTTGACGACCTCGCTGATCTGGTCCACATGGCCGCCGTCCGGCTTGGGCCAGTTGCGCCATTGCACGCCATAGACCGGGCCCAGCGAGCCGTCCTCGCGGGCCCACTCGTCCCAGATCGTGACGCCGTGGTCGTGGAGGTACTTGACGTTGTCGTCACCGCGCAGGAACCACAGCAATTCCACGATGATGGATTTGAGGTGCACCTTCTTGGTGGTGACCAGCGGGAAGCCTTCGGACAAATCAAACCGCATCTGGTGGCCGAACACGCTCTTCGTGCCGGTGCCGGTGCGGTCGGTCTTGAGCACGCCCGTGGTGTGCACGTGGCGCATGAAATCTTCGTACTGGCTGCGCACGGGGCGCAGCGCGAGGGGGGCGGTCGTCATGGGCGCATTTTAGGCGCTCGGCCAGTTCTTCAGGGCGGGGCGGACGCCAGCCGCAGCAGGCGCTCGTAGAACTGGATCATCTCCACGTGGTTGGCCACGCTGATGCGCTCGTTGCTGCCGTGGAAGCGCGGCATGTCGGGCGAGGTGGCGTGGATGGGCGCGAAGCGCAGCACTTCGTCGGCCACCTCGGTGAAATGGCGCGAGTCCGTGCCGCCGACCAGCAGGCCAGGCGCGACCACCACGTCCGGCTGCAACTCGCGCAGCGCGCGCGACACCCATCGCAAGCCTGGGCCCTCGCGCGGCGACACCGGCGAGGGCTCGTTGAACTCTGGGCCGACTTCCGCCGTGACGGGCAGGTCGGCCAGCACGCGGCGCACATGGGCCAGCACCTCGGCACGGCTGTCGCCGGGCAGCAGCCGGAAGTTGACGCTGGCCTGGGCCACGCCGGGCAAGACGTTGTCGCGCTCACCGGCACGGAACACGGTGGCCACGCCCGTGCTGCGCAGCATGGCGTTGCCAGCGGGCAGCTTTTCCAGCTGGCGCTCCACCAGGGGCGAGGTCAGCCACAGGTTGCTCAGCACCCAGCGCATGGCGCCGTCGGCCTGCGGGGCCACGGCTTCGAAGGTGGCGCGCGGCAGACCGCCGAAGTGCGTGGGCATGGGGTGGGCCTCGACGCGGGCCACGGCTTCCCCGAGGATGCCGATGGCGCTGCGCGGTGGCGGCATGCTGCTGTGGCCGCCGGCGCCTTGCGCGGTGAGCTTCACGGTCGCATAGCCCTTCTCGGCCAGACCGACCAGGGCCACGGGCTTGCTCACACCGGGCACCATGCCGTGCGTGATCAAAAGGCCCTCGTCCAGCACCAGGCCCAGCCTGATCCCTTGGGCCTTGAACTGCGCGGCGATGCGGGCCGCGCCATCGGCACCGCCCACTTCCTCATCGGCACCGAACACCAGGTAGAGGGTCTGCCTGGGTTGGAAGCCCGCTTTCAGCAGCGATTCCACCGCTTCCAGGATGGCCATCAGGCCGGCCTTGTCGTCCCAGGCGCCGCGGCCCCAGACGAAGCCGTCCTTGATTTGGCCGCCAAAGGGCAGGGCCGTCCATTGCGACGCGGTGCCCGGCGCCACCGGCACCACGTCCTGGTGGGCCATCAGCGCGATGGGCTTGGCTTTCGGATCGCTGCCTGGCCAGGTGAAGAGCAGGGCGTGGCGGCCCACCTCGGTGCGTTGCAGGCGCGCATGGACGGTGGGGAAGCTGCTGGCCAGGTGGCGGTGCAGGGCATGGAAGGCCTCGGCATGCGTGTCGTCGGCATCGGCCAGGGTGGCTTGCTGCACGGCCAGGCTCAGGCGCTGTGCGGCGGCCTGGGCGTCCACGGTCACACCGGCGCGGGGGGCCACGGCTTCTTGCGAGCGACCCAGCCGCCAGGTGTGCCAGGCCATCGTGGCGACCAGCGTCACCAGCAGCAGGAGCACGCCCAGCCCGAGGGTGACCAGCAGTCGGGGGAGGGCGACACCTCGGGCGGTGGACAGGGCGAAAAGGCGCATGGCGGCGGGGTGCTTGAGGGGGTGTCGGCGTGGGGCGGGTGAGGGGGCGTGTGAGGCGGCGAGAGACAGCCGCGCCGCCAGTGTGCGTCAACCCATGGCCTGCCCGCATCGGGCGCTTGCGGCCTTGACAGTTCGCCTTGATTTTGGGCTGGAACTCGGACAGCATCTTGACTGCCCGTGATGACACGAGGCGCCCATCATCCAAGGAGGACGAGAACCATGGAAATTCAGGAAATGATCGAAGCGGTGCAGCGCAAGCTGGGCATCGGTGTGGACGGCCGCGCAGGCGCTGAAACCTGGGGTGCCATTTACGCCGCCATCGTGAAGCCCAAGATCCAGGGGCTGCCGCCGGCGCAGGCCATCTCGCCGGTCGATGAGCGCAGCGAGAAAAACATCGCCACGCTGCTGCCGGAGGTCCAGCCCATGGCGCGCGCGCTGGTGCAGAAGGCGGCCGCCAACGGCATCCAGATCAAGGTCCTCAGCGGGCTGCGCAGCTACACCGAGCAGGACGCCCTGTACGCGCAAGGCCGCACCGCATCGGGCAACATCGTCACCAACGCCCGGGGCGGTTACTCCAACCACAACTTCGGCATCGCCTTCGACATCGGCGTGTTCGAGGGCAACCGCTACCTGGGGACCTCGCCCAAGTACAAAGCCGTCGGGGTGCTGGGCATGGACCTCGGACTGGAGTGGGGCGGCAGCTGGAAATCCATCGTGGACGAGCCGCACTTCCAGCTGCGTCCAAGCTGGGCGACTGACTTGCCCGAGCGCTCGATGCTGGCCGAACTGCGCAACCGCCTGAGCGCTGGCACCGAGGTTTATGCCTGAACTGGCGCTGCTGCGCGGGATGCGTGATGCGCTCCGAACGCTGCGTGGCGCGGAGGGCCGTCCATGCTCAAGGTGCGCGGTACACCAGCACCTTGAGTGAGCGCTCAGGCGACACGTCGGCGAACACCGCCGGGTTGGCCACCCGCTCGGCGAAAGCCAGCTCGGGCGCCAGGGCCTGCATCTGCTCCTGCAGGAAGGCCATGCCCAGCTCGGGCGCGTTCAGGCACAGCAAGGCATGCCCGCCAGGCGCGAGCAGGTCGGGCAAGCGGCGCATCAGGCGGGCGTAATCCTTCGTCGCCACAAAGCTGCCCTTCTGGTAGCTCGGCGGGTCCACGATGATCAGGTCGTAAGGCCCGGGTCTGCCCACCTTGCCCCAGGACTTGAAGATGTCGTGCACCAGGAAGCTGGCGCCGGCGGCCACCCCGTTGAGGTGGTGGTTCTGCTGGCCGATGCCCATGGCGCCATGGCTCATGTCCACATTGACGACCTGGCGTGCGCCGGCTTGCAGGGCCACCACGGAAAACGCGCAGGTGTAGGCGAACAGGTTGAGCACCTTCAGCCGCTCCCGCCGCGGGTGGGCCGCGACATGCTCGGCGACCCAGCGCCGCCCCTCGGCCATGTCCAGGAACAGGCCATGGTTCTGACCTCGCAACACGTGCACCTTGAACCGCGCGCCTTCGGCACTCACCACATGCGGCTCTGGCACCTCGCCAGCCATCAGGCGCGTCTCGGTGCGGCCTTCGTGCCGGCACTGGTACACCCAGCTCAAGGGCTGCTGCGGCGCCAGTTGCTGCCAGCGCTCGGACAGCGCGGCGTGGACGGCGGCCAGTTCATTGTCCGACGCGGGCTGGAACGAGGTCAGCACCCACACTGGTGGATACACGTCCAGCGACCACTGCTCGCAGCCTGGGTGCAGGCCGCCCCGGCCGTGGAAGATGCGTTGGGCGTCGGTGGGCAGGGCCGTCTGGGCGATGGCGTCGAGCAGGGCTTGCATGGTGGCGTGAGGCGGGAGGCTCGCATGGCGCGGTGGAGCGAGCGGCAGGGCCGCCGTGGGGTCGCTGCCGCACATCCGATGCGCGTTGGGGGTGTGAAGCCGGGAGTGTATGCAGCTTGGCACCTTGCGCGCGGGGTGATGCGCTTCAGTGCGCAGGCAGCGGACGGCGTGGACCGCCCAGGTGGCTCGGCTGGCCGGCTTGCGCCAGCGGCCTGTCGGGCTCAAACAGCGGCTTGCCGCTGGGTTGACGCGGCCTGTTGCGCGTCCCGATGCGCGCGCGGCCTTGCCACAGCGACACCTCGCCTTCCTTGAGCGGCACTTCGTCTTCCCGATGTGGCGTGCCGCCTCTCCGCCGTCGCACGCCGGCCTTTGTCAGTGGCACGCCGCGCCAATGGCCTCGTGCACGAGGCTCAGAACTTGGATGCACCGAGCCGATCAGTGCGGCGTGCCGAGCACATGGCTCGGCGCGCGAGCCCCAACGGCCGGGTGCTGGCACACACTGGGCGAAGGCCGAAGCTCAGGCACTCGGCGCATGGCTGGGGATGGGCGACGCCCCGCCCAGGGAGAGCGGCACGCCGCATGGGAAGCGTTGCGTATCGCCATGGCGGAGCGTCGTGCCACTGGCCCATGACGATGGGGCGGTCGACGTCGCCATCAATGAAGTACACCGAGCACCTCGGTGCCGGGGCGCGGTGTGAACACGGCGCGCCAGTCGGGGCCGGCCTGGCCTTGCAGCACGCGCACCCAGGTGTCGCTGTGGGCATCGCCCGGGGCGTTGATTGAATCAACACCCCACATCTGCCGGGACGTCCGGGAAATCACTTTCCTCGTTGACTGGCTTTGCCCTATTTTTTACTTTTTTGTTTGGTGAGGAGGCCGGTGCATACAGCGGTGTTGGCTCGTATGGATAGGTGCCCGACTTGGCCGGAGGGTCCGGGAAGGTTGGCACCTTCGTGGGCGGCACGGGGGCATGCCAGTCAAACCGCTTGGCCCACGCCTTGATGTCGGGGATCAGGCCGGGTGCATCGCCACCTGGGCAGTCGTGCAGGCAATACCAATTGCCCTCGTGCTGCCCGATGACGGGCTTGTTGTCGCCAAAGCGCGCCCAGCCCATGAACTCGCGGATGTGGCCCTTGGGCGGTTTGCCCCGCGCTCCAAGCTTGTAGCTGGTGACATCGATGTAGGGGCGTTCGCTGTCGTAGAGCTGGTAGGCCCACTCGCGGCAGCCGAAGAGGGGGGTGAATGAGTGTGGCTTGAACAGCTTGCCGTAGAGGTAGCTGTCGCTCTTCAAACTAAGCGGGTGCGGTGACTGATACTGATTGCAGTAGGCTGGCGCCCAATGGGTGCTGGTGTCGCCTATGCCGGTGAACCAATGAGCCATGTTATGGAAGCGGTCCTCCAAATCTTCACCGTCGGACAGGCCAAGCCTTCTCAGGCGGTTGATTCGCCCTCTGAGTGGTTTGCCTCTGCTGTGTGGCGAAGTGACCATGCCATCTTGGTCAAAAGACACCACCACCACAGCCAATTTTCGGTCGCCTGACAAATCGGGGACCTTGAGATTCACGAAATGGTCAGGATCAAACAGTTCTTCCCATGTGAAGAACCGGCGTTTGGGTTCGCTGTTGGCCTGCTCGAGGTTTTCTTCTTTCGATCCTTCTTTCGAAATGATCCAACCGCCGTGGGGCTTGACGTGAATGAACGTACGCATGCTCCAAGGTCGCTCAATCCAACTGAGGTCTCCCGGGCGCTCTTGCGCCGTTTCGGCTGACGGTTTTTGTGCCATGCCTGTGACATGCACCCACAGCAGGCAACAAATGAAGTGGCGCGCCAGTTTCAAAGAAGTTAAGGTCGTCACGGTCATCCCTGCAGAATTTTGGGCTCATAAACTGTCACGTGCAGGTGGTGTGCATGCAGTTCTTCGTTGGACAGCCCTTTGCGGCCAGGCGGCAGCGGCCTTTGCAGATTGGGCTCTGGCTCCTGCCCGTCTTTGGTGTTGGCATCCATGAACCAGGGGTCAAACAGTTGGGACACGCACTGGCACTGCAGCAGCGACGCACGAAACAGCCTGACCTTGGGTGGCTCATTGGCGTTGCGCTCCTTGTCCCACGCTCCTTGCGCCTTGTCTTGCGTGCGGCTCGTTTTGTCTTTGTCCTTCTCGGCTGCAGTCTTCCTCTGCTGAGCCTGCCTGCTTTGCTCCGCGCTCAAGCCCGGCGCGGAAGCAGCCTTCGTTGCCGCGACAAGTTCCGCATCAGCCTTCTTGTCTGCCACGGTGGCATCTTCATATTCCTTGAACAGCCTGACCTCGTCATCGCTCACATTGGGCGTGTCCTTGGCCTTGCCCAGGCGCAGTTCCTGACGGTTCATGGGCGTCGTGCCAACGTAATCGACATCCAAACCCAGGCCTGCCCGGTGCGCGATGGAGCCCAGCATGGGGCGCCAGCATGACGTCACTCGCAGGGTTTCAATGCCATGTTCGAGGGCGGCATTGAACAAGGCAGCGTAGCCGCCCGGATGCACGCGTGGCAGGCCATCCTTGAGCAAGTTGTAGGTGGTGATGTTCTGTTTTGGGTTGTCCGAGTCAATGAACTTGATCGTCAGGGCACGCGCTGCTTGCTCACCCAACGGCGGCTGATGGATCTGGAGCGCAGGGGTGTTCAGTCCGGCATAAATGCTTTTCACCGCTGACGTCACCTCGGGACTGGTTTGGGGTGGGAGCATGGCTTCGACCTCGCTGGGCGCATATTTGTGCGAGACCTTCATCCAGATGTCGCCGGTGAGTTTGGCCGTCATGTGCTGGACGGTGCGGCCGGTGCTCGCGTCTTTTGTGGCTTTGCCCGCTTCAGGCGCATCGGTGAAGGTCTGTTTGCCTGCCACCTCGGTGATGACGATCTCGACGTCGTTGTCGCCAACCATCACTTCGTAGACCGGATGTTGCCGGTACGCGGGGTGCGCGTCGCTGTTGAGGTACAGCGCGACGCTTTGGCCAGCATCGACCACCAATGGAATCTTGTCATCGGTGCGTTTGGGTCGGTCTTTGAAGGCTGCCAGTACCTTGCCATTGACCGCAACGGCGTAGGGCATCGACAGCGAGGTTCGGAACACGAAACGATAGGTCACCTTGCATGTCTTCTTGCATGGCGCATCGACCACCGAGTTGGGCTTGTCGTTGGTCAGGCAGGAAAAATCTGATTTCTGATCTTTGGCCATGCTTCAGCATTCCTCGTCGGCAGGAACATCGGGAAATTCATCGGCTGATGTCTGGTGCCACGTCAGTTTGATGTTCTCAGGTGTTGCGGTGGCGATGCGCTCAGTCCGCCCGTCTGTGTCTGTGACGCCTTGCAAGGTGACGCCGTCGGGCATCTTCACCATGTAAGGTTGTCCTGCGATGGGTTGCCCCGATAGCTTGGACACGGCGCGGATTTGTTCATCGAACAGTTTGACGCGGGAGTCGGGCAGCGCCTGAATGGCGGCATCCTCCGACCCACCCCCACCCCACTCATGCGTCGCCCCCTTGACCGTGAAACTCCCCGGGCACGTGAAAGTGATGTCCCCGCCTTGCAGGGTGATTTGGCTTTGCCCGGCGGTGAGGGTGATGCTGTCTTGGGCGAACACACGCACTTCATCGGTGGTGCTTTGCACCGTGATGTCCTGGTCGGCCAAGAGCTGCTGGGCGTCGGTGTGGGCGCGCAGGCTCAGGGTGGCGTTGGCGGCAATGGCCTGGATGCCACCTGTGTGGCTGTAGAGGCTGGTGGTCTGGCCGCTGACGGCGCTCAGCGTGTGCGCGGCCGTGAGGTGGGCGTCGCCCTGGGTGCTCAAGGAGGTGTCCTGGCCGCTGAAGAGGCTCAGGTGTTCGGCGCTGACGAGGGCCGCGCTGCTCGGGGTGTCAAGGTGAAGTTGGGCGCGGGCGAAGGCCTCGACGGGATCCTGCAAGGTGCGGCTGCCAGATTGGGCCTGGCGGGCATCCTGGCCGTTGAGGGTGGCGGGCAGCTTGCCGCTGGCGGTGGGGTCCATGGCGTCGGTGTGCGCCATCCAGGCTTGGCCGCTGTCACCGTGGCCGTCATGGTGGCTGCTCAGGCCGAGCGCGCCTTGCTGGCGGGCGCTGTCGCTGAGGGCCTGGCCCAGTTGTCGGCTGGTGCGCAGTTGGGCGACGGCCTCGCTGGCGTCCATCTGGGTGCTGGCCACGCTGCTGCCTTGCGCGGTGCGGGCGGCGGTGCTCAACAGCATGCCCTGGCCAGCGCGCACGACGGCCCAGCCCTCGGTGTGGCCGTAGAAGCCTTCGCCCAGCCAATGGCCGCGCCTGGTTTGTGAACCCTGGGCGTCGTGCCGCGCACTGTGTTGCACGAGGTGGCCAAGGCTGAGTTCGCTGTGGCCGTGGCTGGCCGAATAGCTCAGCAGGCGCATGCGCAGTTGGCCCTGGCGGTCGTCGATCAGCCATTGGTTGGCGCCAGACTGGCCGCCTTGCTCGTCGAGCAGGGGGTGGTGCCAGCCCGAGAGGGTGCCGGGGTGGTTGGCCTGGCTGCCTGCGCCCGCGGGCCAGGGCAGGGTGTGCGGGCCGTTGTGCAATTGGCCGATGACGATGGGGCGGTCGATGTCACCGTCGATGAAATCCACCAGCACCTCGGTGCTGGGGCGCGGTGTGAACACGGCGCCCCAGTCGGGGCCGGCCTGGTCTTGCAGCACGCGCACCCAGGTGCCGCTGCGCGCATCGCCCGGAGCGTGGCCGGTGGTTTGGCCCATCGGGGATGCTGGCGCTGCCAGGCCGCCTGCCAGGGGCGCGTCACCGGGCGTGCCGCGTTGCCATGGGAACTGGATGCGGATGCGGCCGTCGCGGTCGCTGTGGATGGCGGTGCTGCTGGCGTCGTTGCCGGAGGGGCCGGCCTCGCTGCTTGACGGCTGGGCCATGACCACGGCCGTTTGCAAGCCGGGCGATGGTGGTGCTGGAGGTGCAGCAGGCACCAGACGCAGGTGCACTGGCGCAGCCTGGAAGCTGTTGCGGTAGCTGCCGGCTTCGACGGTGGTGGCCGATGCCAGGGGGGCGGTGCGCACGCCCAGGTTGTTGGCCGCTTCGTGGGTGATGCCGATGACGCTGAACGCGTGGGTGCTGGACGTGTCGGTGCCGAAGGGGTTGCTGGTGAAGTGCTCGGACAGGGTGAAGGTGGCGCCCACGCTCAGCGCACGCACGGCGCCTTGGCCCTCGGCCATGTGCTGTTCCAGCAGGAGGGCGTCCAGCCAGGCTTGGGCGCGTGCGTTGGCAAGCTCGGGTGCGCCGTGTTGCGCGTCGGTGACCCGTCCGTCGGCAAACTGGCGCTCTCCGACGCCGACGTAACGTTCCAGCACGGGCACGCCGGGCGGGCGCTGCGGGTCGGGCAGGGCGCTGCTGCCGGTCACGCCGCTCAGTTGGCGTTCGTCCCAGGCGCCGAGGGTGATGGCGTTCGTGCCGGCCCGCCGGGCGGGTGCCCAGGCGGTGAGGGTGTCTTGTGCGAGGCCGTCGGGCGTGGCGCCCCGCATGCCGGGGCGGCTGAAGCGCAAGGTGCCCAGGTCTGGGCGTGTGGCCTGCGCATCGAAAATCACCAAGGTGTGGCGGGCGGGTGCCAGCAAGGTGCCTTCGCCATGGCCCTTGTCCTCCCCCTCGTGCGGGTCGTGGTCGATGCGCCAGCTCCAGCCTTCGCTGGCCATCAGGCGTTGGGCGAAGGCCCAGTCGGTTTCGCGGTACTGGGTGGTGATGGCGCGCACCGGGCCCGGCTGGCTCACGTCCAGGTGCAGGCGGGCTTGCGGGTGGGCCATGAGCACGGCCTGGACGATGTCGGCGGTGGTCTGGTCCTGGAAGATGCGGGTGTCGCGCCGCAAGCTGGCCCAGTGGGTGAAGTCGCGCAGTTGCAGCCGGTAGCGCGTCAGGCCACCATCGCTGCCCAGGTGCGCTGCGCGTGCGATGTGCCCATGCCAGGCGCGCCAGCGGCCATCGTGCAATTGCAGCTGCAGCGTGGTGGCGGTGCCCATGAGCGAGCTCAGGGGGATGCCGCTGTGCGTGCTGACGCAGTCGAGCTCTGCCAGGAAAGGGTGCTCGGCGTGGAGGGCCTCGTGCACGGTGCAGCGCTCAGGGATGAGCGTGCCGGACGGCAGGGCCGTGTCCAGTTGGAGCAGTCGCGTGTTTTGCGTCAAAGACAGCGCGGCACGGAGCTGCGCCAGCAAGCCGCTGGCGCCCTCCGGGAGGACCGCTGACAGGTCCTGGGTACCCCACATGAATCCACCTGAATGTTTTGTTCTGGCGCGGATTCTGTCTCAGGAAGGTGCTGGACCGGTCCCCCACGAAGGGGGCTCGGCGGGGGAGATTTGCAATCAGATGTTTCGCAGGTTTCGCAGGTTTCGCAGGTTTCGCAGGTTTCGCAGGCAGCGGCCTGCGTGGCGGTCAGCGCACGGTGCCGGCGGCGCTTTCGGGTTCGCGCAGGAAAATTTCCACGCGGCGGTTCTTGCCGCGGCCTTCCGCGGTCTCGTTGCTGGCGATGGGCTCGCGCTCACCGCGGCCGGCCACGTCGATGCGGCTGCGCGACACGCCGCGGTCTTCCAGGAAGTCACGCACGGTGTCGGCGCGTTCCAGGGAGAGCTTGTTGTTGAGCGTGTCGGAGCCGACGTTGTCGGTGTGGCCGACCACGCGTACCAGGGTGCCGGGGTTCTCTTTCAGGCCTTGCGAGAACTGCTGCAGCACTTCGCGCAATTCGGGCTTGAGCGCGGCGCTGCCGGTGGCGAAGGAGATGTCGCTGGGGATGTTGAGCTTGAGCTGGTTGTCCGGCGTGCGCACCACGTCCACGCCGGTGCCTTCGGTCGCGCGCTCCATGGCGCGGCGCTGGTCTTCCATGTGCTTGGACCACAGGTTGCCGGCGATGGCACCCGCTGCCGCACCGATGACGGCGCTCTTGCCGATGTTGTTGCCGCCGGTCATGGCGCCGATGGCCGCACCGGCGACCGCACCGAGGCCTGCGCCTTGGGCCGTGCCGCGCTCACGTGCGCCCATGTTCTCGCAACCGGCCAGCAGCATGGCCACGCCGGTGGCGGCGGCGACCAGGGTGACGCCACGGCGCGAAGGGCTGCGGGTGGCTTGGGAGGCGTTCAGGGGAGCGGGCATTCGAGCAAACATGGCAGGAACCTTTCGTTGTGAGGGACCGGGTATCAACGGGGCAAGGCCGGGTGCGGATGACGCCGGCAACAAGACTTCACACGGCGTCAAGCGAGGTCACACGACCTCAAGCCGCGATCTGGTCGAACTGCATCGATGCCAGTCGAGCATACAGGCCGTTGCGGGCCATGAGTTCGGCGTGGGTGCCAGCGTCCACGATGCGTCCGCCGTCCAGCACCACGATGCGGTCGGCATTGACCACCGTGCTCAGGCGGTGGGCGATGACCAGGGTGGTGCGGCCCTTCATGGCTTCTTCCAGGGCGGCCTGCACGGCGCGTTCGCTCTCGGTGTCGAGGGCGCTGGTGGCTTCGTCGAGCAGCAGCAGCGGGGCGTTCTTCAGGATGGCCCGCGCGATGCTGATGCGCTGGCGTTGGCCGCCCGACAGGCGCACGCCGCGCTCGCCCAGGAAGGTGGCGTAACCCTCGGGCAGCTTCTGGATGAAGTCGTGGGCGTGGGCTGCACGTGCAGCGGCCATGACCTGATCGTCGCTGGCGTCGGGGCGACCGTAGCGGATGTTCTCGATGGCGCTGGTCGAGAAGATGGTGCTGTCTTGCGGGACGATGCCGATGCGTTGGCGCAGGTCCTGCAGCGACAGCGCCGTGATGGGCACGCCGTCCAGCGTGATCTGGCCGGATTGGGGGTCGTAGAAGCGCAGCAGCAGCTGGAAGACGGTGGTTTTACCGGCGCCACTGGGGCCCACGAGCGCGATGGTTTCGCCCGGGGCGACGTCGAGCGTGACGTCGTCGAGCGCCTGTTGGCCGGGGCGCGAGGGGTAGCTGAAGCGCAGCTGTTGCAGGCTCAGGCGCGAGCCCTCGGTGGTGGCTGGCAAGGCGCGCGGCGAGGCGGGCGACTGGATGGGCGATTGGGCCGCGAGCAACTCCATCAGGCGCTCGGTGGCGCCCGCGGCGCGCAGGATGTCGCCATAGACCTCGGAGAGCGCCGCCACCGAGCTCAGCAGCAGGATCACATAGACCACGGTCTGGCCCAGGTGCCCGGCGCTGATGCGGCCGTCCATGACGGCCTGGGTGCCTTGGTACAGCCCCCACAGCAGCGCGCCGGTGGTGGCGGTGATGATGAAGGCCACGAGGATGGCGCGGGCGCGGATGCGGCGCTCGCCGGTGCGGAAGGCGCCTTCGGTGGCGTCGTCAAAGCGCTGGGCTTCGCGGCCCTCGGCGTTGTGGCTTTGCACCACGGGCACGGCGTTGAGCACCTCGGCGGCGATCGCGCTGGCATCGGCGATGCGGTCCTGGCTGGCGCGCGAGAGCTTGCGCACACGGCGGCCGTAGGCAATCGCCGGCAGCACGACGAGCACCAGGCCGCCCAGCACCTGCGCCATCACGAAGGGATTGGTGACGATGAGCATGGTCAAGGCGCCGACGGTCATGATGGCGTTGCGCAGGCCCATGGACACGCTGGTGCCCACCACGGTCTGGATGAGGGTGGTGTCGGCGGTCAGGCGCGAGAGCACCTCGCCGCTTTGCGTGGTTTCGAAGAACTCGGGGCTCTGGCGCAGCACGTGGGCGTAGACGGCGCGCTTGATGTCGGCCGTGATGCGCTCACCCAGCCAAGTGACGACGAAGTAGCGCGAGGCGGAGAACAGCCCCAGCGCCGCCCCCACGCCGAACAGCGCGAGGAAGTGCGTGCGCAGCGCCATGACGCGCTGGCCAGGGTCGGCCGAGACCATGCCCTGGTCGATGAGGGTGCGCAGCGCGATCGGCAGCACCAGCGTCGTGACGGCGGCCAGCACCAGGAACACGAAGGCCATGGCCATGCGGCTGCGGTACGGGCGCAGGAAGGGGCGCAGGCTGGCCAGGGCGCGGGGCGACTTGGCGGCAGGGGGCGTGGTGGAGCCAGACATGACGGCGGCCTTTGATCGACAAACGGGGCAAACAGGGCAAACGGGAAGGACTGCGCATTATCATGCCTTGACAATATTTGCGTAGGCAACTAAATTTCTGGCCATGGTCAAACGCTCGAACTCCGACCCCGCCAGCGCCCTTGCGGCCGCTGATCCGGCGGGCACGCCCACGGAAACTCCCCAGGGCGCGCCCCAAGGTGCACCCCAGAACGAGCCCATCTACGGCCCGGGCACCTTCACCCGCGAAAACAGCGTCGGCTACCTCATGCGGCGCGTCGTCCACCTGATGGTCAACGAGGTGGACCACCGCCTGGCCGATGGCGGGCTGACCCACGCACAGTGGACGCCGTTGTTCCTCATCCACCGCGGGCAGGCCAACACGCTGGCGGCCCTGGCGCGCGACCTGCAGCTGGATGCCGGTGCCCTGACGCGCACGCTCGACCGCCTGGAGGCCAAGGGCTTGTGCCGGCGCGATCGTTCGGCCGATGACCGCCGGGTGATCCACCTGACCCTGACCCCTGAGGGCGAGAAGGCCGCAGCCCCCGTGCCGGGCGTGCTGTGCGACGTTTCCAACACCATGCTGCAAGGCTTCTCCCGCGAGGAGTGGGAGACGCTGATGGGCTTCCTGCGCCGCATGGTGGCCAATGTGGAGACGCTCAAGGCCCCCTTGCCCACGACGGTGCCCGAGCGGCACCGCGAAGACTGAGCTCAGTCGCAGATGATTTCTGGAGAAACCATGCCGCATTTCCGTTTGCTGGCCACCGCCGTGCTGGCGACCCTGGTGTCGCTGGCGGGCTGTTCCACCGGGCAGGACATCCAGCCCCGCCTGACGGCGCTGGACGCCAAGACCTTGGGCGTCCAGGCCACCGAGCCCGCCCCCGTGGGCCAGGACCTCAGCCCCTGGTGGGAGGCCTATGGCGATGCCCGCCTGTCGGCCCTCGTCCAGCAGGCGCTGGCGGGCAACCCCAACATGCAGGCCGCAGCGGCCCGGCTGCAACGCGCGGCCGCCCAGGAACGCCTGACCCGTGGCGCTGACATGCCGCAGCTGGAAGCTTCCGCCGAACTGAGCCGCCAGCGCTTCACCGAGCATGGCCTGGTGCCACCGCCACTGGCGGGTTCGGTGCGCAACACCGGCACCCTGCAGCTGGCTGGCAGCTGGGAGCTCGACCTGTTCGGCAAGCAGCGCGCCGAGGTCCAGGCCAGCATCGGCCAGACCCGCGCCAGCGAGGCCGATGTGCAGGCCGCACGCGTGCTGCTGTCCTCGCAGGTGGCGCGCAGCTACGTGGCGCTGGGGCGTCTGCAAGCCCAGGCCGAGGTGCTGCGGCGCACGCTGGCCCAGCGCGATGACGTCCTGAAGCTGATCCGCCAGCGCGTGCAGGCCGGCCTGGACACCAGCGTCGAGCTGCGCCAGGGGCAGGGCGCCTTGCCCGATGCGCGCCTGCAGATCGAGGCGCTCAACGAGCAGATCATGCTCACGCGCCATGCCCTGGCGGTGCTGACAGGCCAGGCCCCGAACGCGCTCGACACGCTGGACGTGAAGCTCGACGCCATGCAGCAGCCCGCGCTGCCGCCGGCCGTGCCCATGGACCTGCTGGCCCGCCGCGCCGACGTGATGGCCGCGCGCTGGCGCGTCGAGGTCTCGCGCTACGACATCAAAGCCGCACGCGCGCTGTTCTATCCCAACATCGACCTGGTGGGCTACGCCGGCTACAACGCCATCGGCCTGGACCGCCTGCTCAAGCCGGGCAGCTGGCAATGGGGCCTGATGCCCGCGATCCACCTGCCCCTGTTCGACGGTGACCGCCGCCTGGCCAACCTGCAAGGCCGTGTTGCCGAGGAGGACGTGGCGGTGGCCAACTACAACCAGACCGTGCTGCAGGCGGTGCAAGAGTCGGTCGATCAGCTCGGCAGCCTGCAGGCCATCGCGCGCCAGCAAGCCGAGCAGCGCAGTGCGCAGGGCCACACCGAGGCGGCCTACGCCCTGGCCACCGAGCGCTACCGCGCCGGCCTGGGCAATTACCTCAACGTGCTGGCCGCCGAGACCGCCGTGCTCAACCAGCGCCGCCAGGCGGTGGACTTGCAGGCCCGCACCTTCGACACCCAGTTCAGCCTGGTGCGCGCCCTGGGCGGCAGCTTGCAGCCCGCTGCAACTGCATCGACCGCATCGACCGCATCCACATCCCCCAGCGAGGCCCAGACGCCGTCGCAGACCTTGCCCCAGAAGTCCGGAGACCCCGCATGAGCCAGCCCACCCCCACCGCTCCCGAGGCAGCCCCAGCCGCCGCACCCGGCCGCAAGAAGGCCCTGACCCTGGTGGCCGCCGCCGTGGTGCTCGGTGGCAGCGGCTATGGCGCGTACTACGCGCTGGTGGCCAACCACTTCGAGCACACCGACAACGCCTACGTGCAGGCCAATGTCGTGCAGATCACGCCCCAGGTGGCGGGCACGGTGGTGGCGATTGCCGCCGACGACACCGACAAGGTCAAGGCCGGCCAGGTGCTGGTCAAGCTCGACCAGGCCGATGCCCGCGTGGCGCTCGACCAGGCCCAGGCCCAACTGGCCCAGACCGTGCGCGAGGTGCGCACCCTGTTCGCCAACAACGGCAGCCTGGAGGCGCAGATCCGCCTGCGCCAGGCCGACGTGACCCGCACGCAGACCGAGGTGGCCCGTGCGCAGGACGACGTCAACCGCCGTGCGCCCCTGCTGGCCAGCGGTGCCGTGGGCAAGGAAGAGTACAACCACGCCACGGCGCAGCTGGCCGCGGCCCGCAGTGCCCAGGCCGGTGCCGAGTCGGCGCTGTCTGCCGCCCGCGAGCAGCTGATGTCCAACCAGTCGCTGACCGATGGCACGACCGTGGACCAGCACCCCAACGTGGCCCGCGCCGCCGCCCGCGTGCGCGAAACCTACCTGGCCTTGCAACGCGCTGCTTTGCCCGCGCCGGTCGATGGCTACGTCGCCAAGCGCAGCGTGCAGGTCGGCCAGCGCGTGCAGGCTGGCAGTCCGGTGATGGCGCTCGTGACGCTGGACCAGCCCTGGGTGGACGCCAACTTCAAGGAAAGCCAGCTGCAGCGCATCCGCATTGGCCAGCCGGCCACGCTGACGGCCGACGTCTATGGCCAGAAGGTGACCTACCACGGCAAGGTGGTGGGCCTGGGTGCGGGCACCGGCGCGGCTTTCTCGCTGCTGCCGGCGCAGAACGCCACGGGCAACTGGATCAAGGTGGTGCAGCGCGTGCCGGTGCGCTTGTCGCTGGACGAGGCCGAGGTCAAGGCGCACCCGCTGCGCGTGGGCCTGTCGATGGAGGTCGAGGTGGACGTGGCCCAGCAGGACGGCCCGGTGCTGGCGCAGAACCCGCGTGAACACGCGGTGGCACAGACCGCGGTGTTCGATGCGCTGCAGAAAGATGCCGATGCCCTGGTGCGCCGCATCATCGACGCCAACCTGGGCCGCGCCCGTGCTGCCCCTGCGGCACACGCTGTGGCACCCACCGCCGCCCGTCCCGGAGTCTGAGCGTGAGCGTGAGTGGGAACAACGGGCCCGCGCCCCTGCCGCCGCTGCAAGGCTCGTCGCTGCTGCTGGGCACCATCGCCCTGTCGCTGGCGACGTTCATGAACGTGCTGGATTCGTCGATCGCCAACGTCTCGCTGCCGGCCATCGCCGGTGACCTGGGCGTCAGCCCGACGCAGGGCACCTGGGTCATCACCAGCTTTGGCGTGTCCAACGCGATTTCGGTGCCACTGACGGGCTGGCTGACGCAGCGCTTTGGCGCGGTGCGGCTGTTCACCATGAGCGTGCTGCTGTTCGTGCTGGCCTCCTGGTTGTGCGGCCTGGCCTCGTCGCTGGAGATGCTGATCGGCTTCCGCGTGCTGCAGGGCCTGGTGGCCGGGCCGATGATCCCGCTGTCGCAGACCTTGCTGCTGTCCAGCTACCCACCGTCGAAAGCGGGGATGGCGCTGGCGATGTGGGCCATGACCACCCTGGTGGCGCCCGTGACCGGGCCTTTGCTGGGGGGCTGGATCACGGACAACATCACCTGGCCCTGGATTTTCTACATCAACGTGCCGGTGGGCCTGGGTGCGGCACTGGTGACCTGGCGCATCTACGCCAAGCGCGAGACGCCCATCCGCAAACTGCCCATCGACACGGTGGGGCTGGCGCTGCTGGTGGTCTGGGTGGGCGCGCTGCAGATCATGCTCGACAAGGGCAAGGAGCTGGACTGGTTCGAGAGCGGCCAGATCGTGGCGCTCACGGCCGTGGCGGCCATCGGCTTCGTCGTCTTCGTGATCTGGGAGCTGACGCAGGAGCACCCGGTGGTGGAGCTGCGCCTGTTCGCCAAGCGCAACTTCCTGTTCGGCGTGCTGGCGCTGTCGATTGGCTACGGCCTGTTCTTCGGCAACGTGGTGCTGCTGCCGCTGTGGCTGCAGCAGTACATGGGCTACACGGCCTCGGTGGCCGGCATGGCGGTGGCGCCGGTGGGCATCCTGGCCATCCTGCTGTCGCCGCTGGTGGGCAAGAACGTGACCCGGGTGGACCCGCGCATCCTGGCGACCGTGGCGTTCTCGGGCTTTGCGCTGGTGCTGTGGATGCGCTCGCACTTCACCGTGCAGGCCGACTTCAACACCATCATGGTGCCGACCATCCTGCAGGGCGCGGCCATCGCCTTCTTCTTCATCCCGCTGAGCGCCATCACGCTGTCGGGCCTGACGCCGGACCGCATCCCCTCGGCCTCGGGCCTGAGCAACTTCGTGCGCATCACGGCGGGCGCCATGGGCACCTCCCTGGTCACGACCATCTGGGACAACCGCGCCACGCTGCACCACGCCCACATCGTCGAGAAGATCACGCCCACCGATGGCACGGCGGTGGAGGGCATCGGCACCTTGATGTCCACTGGCATGAGCTTCGAGCAGGCCGCGGCGCAGATCAACCGGCTCATCGACCAGCAGGCCTTCACGCGGGCGGCCGACGACGTCTACCTGGCCTCGTCGATCTTGTTCCTGTGCCTGATCCCCATCGTGTGGCTGGCCAAGGTCAAGAAGGGCGGCGCGGCGGTGGATTCAGGGGCGCATTGATCAGGCTGGCACCTGGTAGTGCGCCTCGCCCATCAGGTCGATGCCGCAGGCCAGGTTCTCGGCCCACTGGATGAACTGCGGCACGGCCTCGCCCATCAGCGGGGCGCCGTGCTGTGGCGCGATCATGTCGATGCGCAGCTCGCGCACCATGCGGGCCCAGCAGCGCAGGATCTTGTTGGAGACCATGTAGCGGCGGTGGAAGGCCTCCATGCCGCGTGGCAGGGTGGCCAGCGAACTGATGGGTTTCGTGGCGTCGGGGCCGGTCTGCATGGACACGCCCAGGTCGCCCGAGAACAGGATGCGGCTGACCGGGTCGTAGAACTGGAAGTTGCCCTCGGCGTGCATGAAGTGCGCGGGCAGGGCGATGAGTTCGTGCCGGCCCACGGGGATGCGCATGCCCGGGTCGGGGATGCCGACGATGCGGCCGGTGGTTTTGCCGGGCTTGCAGAAGTGCGGCACGAAGCGCTCCCACAGCGTGGAGACGTAGAGCTTGGCGTCGGGCGTGGCCGTCATCCAGCGGTCGAGCGAGGCGATGATGTCCGGGTCGGCGTGCGAGGCCAGGATGGCCGAGAGCTTGGAGGGCGGGAAGTGCCGCGTCATGCCCAGGTAGAGCTCGCTGTAGGCCAGGTTGCCGCCCGGGTCGATGATGGCGCCGACATCGCCATCGACGATGAGGAACTGGTTGGCCTGCACCGCCTCGCCGCCTTCGTTGCCCAGGTCGGAAAACATCAGGCAGGCGTGGTTGGCGCTGCGGAACAACTCTTGTGGCATGGCGGCCTCCCGTCTTTGGATGCGCGAGCTTACGTCGCAGGCCTCGTGGGGAGGCTTAATCCAGATCAAGCCAAATCAAGCCAAGTGATGACCCTGGCCTGTCGGGTTCAGCGCGGTGGATGTGGCGGCGCTGCCGCCGTGAAGATGGCACAGGCTTGCTCGGCCAGGGCGTCGGCATCCAGGCCGCTGTCGCAGGCCAGCACGTGGCGCTGCGGCATGCTGCGCAGCCACGTCACCTGCCGCTTGGCGAGCTGGCGGGTGGCGGCGATGCCGCGCTCGGTGAGCTCGGCCAGGGTGCGCTGGTCGCGCAGGTCGAGGCCGGCGTCGAGTGCCTCCCAAACCTGGCGGTAGCCCACGCAGCGCATCGAGGGCAGATCGGCATCGAGGTCGCCACGCGCACGCAGGCGCACGACCTCGTCGATGAAGCCCGCGGCCATCATCTGCTCGAAACGCAGGGCGATGCGGCGGTGCAACCAGGCGCGGTCTTGGGGCTCCAGCGAGACCAGCGTGGCCGGTGTGCCCGATGTGCCCGATGTGCCCGATGTGCCCGATGTGGCAGCACCCGCGCCGTGCAGCTTTTGCTGGAAGGCCGACAGCGGCTGCCCGGTGGCCACCCAGACCTCGATGGCGCGCTGGATGCGCTGGGTGTCGCCCGGGGCCAGGCGCGCGGCAGTGATGGGGTCCACCTGTTGCAGCTCGGCGTGCAGGGCGAGGCTGCCTTGCGCCTTCATGCGCGCATCGACCTCGGCGCGCACCTCGGGCGGGATGGCGGGCATCTCGTCCATGCCTTCGAGCAAAGCCTTCAGGTAGAGCATGGTGCCGCCCACCAGCAGCGGGGTGCGGCCACGGGCGCGGATGTCGGCCGCGGCGGCCAGGGCATCGGCCACGAAGCGCGCGGCGCTGTAGCGCTCGGTGGCATCGACGATGTCGATGAGGTGGTGCGGCACCTGGGCCATCTCGGCGGCCGAGGGCTTGGCCGTGCCGATGTCCATGCCGCGGTAGATCAGGGCCGAATCGACGCTGACGATTTCGATGGGCTGGGTGGCACCCTCCTGTCGGCTCAGGCGCTCTGCCAGGGCCAGGGCCACCGCAGTTTTGCCGCAGGCGGTCGGGCCGGTGAGCACCCAGAGCGGGGCGGCAGCGTCGGTGGCGGTCGTCGTGTTCATGGCGATGTCAGAGGCTCGGGCGTGCGCGGCATGGGTGCCACCAGGCCGTGGCGCTGCACGCGGCGCAAGGCCGTCCAGGCGGTCAGGGCGCCACCGAGGGCCACGCCCAGGGTCAGTGGGTGGATGGTGCCCGTCCAGCCCGGCAGGCTGCTCCACCACGACAACACCGCGCCGACCAGGAAGGCGACGAGGCAGAGCACGAAGCCCGACAGCGCCGAGGCCGCACCCGCGCGCGTCGGGAAGGCCGCGACCACGCCGGTCTGGCCGCAGGGCTGGTGGATGCCGTGCGCGAAGGTGTAGACCCACAAGCCCGGCAGCAGGCCCAGGGCCACGACGTGGCCGCCCAGCCCCACCTGCCACAGTGAGACGCCGGCCATCCACACGCCGCCAGCCAGCGAGCACCAGCCGCCCAGGCGCACGGTGCCCAGCAGGCCGCCGCGTGGCAAGACCTTGCGGCAGACCACGGTGCCACTGAGGTAGGCCAGCGAGGTCGAGGCCATGACGAGGCCACAGCCCGTGCCGCTGAGGTGCAGCACCTGGATGAAGACGAAGGGCGCCAGCGCCAGGAACACGTACAGCCCGCCGTAGGTGCTGGCCGTCAGCAGGGCGTGGGCGCGGAAGGTCGGGTGGGCGGCGATGCCCAGCCACTGGCGCCCCATGGCCAGCCAGTCCAGCCGCTGCTGGCGGTGTTCGAGCGGCAGGGTTTCGGGCAGGCGCAGCCACACGAACAGCCAGATCGCCAGGCCGGCCACGGCCATCAGGGACATGGTCGGGCGCCAGCCGATGTGGGTGACGGTCAGGCCACCGATGACGGGCCCCAGCAGCGCCAGCAGGCCGAGCACGCTCATGCCCTTGGCCATCACGCGGGCGCCATCTTCCGGGGCGTAGAGGTCGCGCACCATGGCGCGTCCGCACACCACCGCGGCCGAGAGGCAGGCCCCTTGCGCCACGCGCGCCAGCAGCATCACCCCGATGCTGGGCGCCAGCGCCGTGGCCACGCTGGCCAGCACGTACAGGCCGAGGCCCCAGCGCAGCACGGGCTGGCGGCCGAAGCGGTCGGCGATCGGGCCCCAGACCAGCTGGCCGATGCCGAAGGCGAGGATGAGCAGGGACAGCGTCCATTGCGCCGAGGCCGCGTTCACGCCCAGCCCGGCCTGCATCTGCGGCAGGGCGGGCAGGTAGAGGTCGGTGGTCAGCGGCTGCAGGCCCGTGAGCAGGCCCACGGCGGCGACGACGACCCAGGGCGCCAGGCCCAGGCGCCGCGTCGCTTCAGAAGCGCTCATCGGGTCGCAGGTAGCGCCATTGGCCAGCGGGCAGCTTGCCCAGCACCACGCTGCCCATGCGCACGCGCTTGAGGCCGACCACCTTGAGGCCGACCAACTCGCACATGCGGCGGATCTGGCGCTTGCGGCCTTCGCGCAGCACCACGCGCAGCTGTTGCTCGTTCTGCCACGACACCTGCGCGTGCTTGAGCGGCTTGCCGTCGAGCTCCAGGCCGAAGCGCAGCGCTTCGATGGCCTCGGGCGGCGTCACGGCCATCACGTTCTCGGCTTCGGGCTGTTCGAGCAGCTGCACGCGCACCAGGTATTCCTTCTCGACGCCCGAGTCCTCGCCGATGAGGGCCTTGGCCACGCGGCCATCTTGCGTCAGCACGAGCAGGCCGGTGGAGTCGATGTCCAGGCGGCCGGCAGGCGCGAGGTGGCGGTGGTGGGCGCGGTTGAACTGGATGGGCAGCTTGTCGTCGGCCCAGCGGTTCTGCGGCTGGATGAGCACGACGGCGGGCTCGTAGCCATCTTCGGCCTGGCCGCTGACGTAGCCGATGGGCTTGTGCAGCAGGATGGTGACGCGCTGCGTTTGCTGTTCACGGGCCTGCGGGTCGATGTCGATGTGCACGGTGGGCAGCACGCGCGTGCCCAGCTCGGCGACTTCGCCATCCACGCGCACCCAGCCGGCGTCGATCCACTCGTCGGCTTCGCGCCGCGAGGCCAGGCCGCGCTCGCTCATGAGCTTGGACAGGCGCAGGCGGCCGTCGGACTCGGCGGCTTCCTGGCGCGGCGCGTCGTGGGCGGGTGCGTGTGGTCGCTGGTGTGGATCCTGGTAGGACCCGCTGTCGCGGCGCGAGGACGTGGTGCCCAGGCGGCGTTGGTCCTGGCGGGCCGGGGGGTAGGCGTCACGCGGGTCGCGGTCGTAGCGCGGCTCGCCCCAGCGCTCGGGGGCGCGGTCTTGTGGGTGATCTGGCCCACGGTTCGGCCCGCGGTCGGGTCCACGCTCCTGGGGACGGTCTGGCCAGCGCTCTGGCGGCCGGCCAGGGTCGCGTGCGTCCCGGGGATCTCGCGGCACGCGCGGGTCACGGGCATCGCGGTTGTCGCGTGTATCGCGTGGATCCCGGCGGCGCTCGTCGCCACGCGGGCGGTCCGGGCCGGGGCCACGGTCTTGCCACTGGCCTGGGCCGCGGGCGGCGGCTTCGGCGCGTGCCTGCTCGGCTTCGGCCGCTGTCATGCGCTTGCGCGGTGCCGTGCCACTGCCACGCACCGGGGGCTTGCGCCCGCCGAATTCAGGCTGTTGGGAAGGGGTGTTGCTGTCGGCGCCGGCAGGGCGCGACAGGGTGATTTTTTTGCGTTCGGTCATGGCGTCAGCGGCCGCGCAGGAAAAGCGCGTCCAGCTCCTTGAGGGTGAGCTGGCGCCAGGTGGGCCGGCCGTGGTTGCATTGGTCGGCGCGCTCGGTGGCTTCCATGTCGCGCAGCAGGGCATTCATCTCCGCCAGGTTGAGTCGGCGGTTGGCGCGCACGGCGCCGTGGCAGGCCATGGTGGCCAGCAGTTCGTGTTGGGCGCGGCGCACCACGTCGCTGGCGTCCAGGTGGGCCAGCTCGGCCAGCACCGAGCGCGCCAGTGCCACGCCGTCGGCCTGTTGCAGCGCCGCAGGCACGGCGCGCACCGCCAGCTTGCCCGGGCCGATCAGGTCCACGTCCAGGCCCAGCTGCAGCAGCGCCGCGTGGTGGGATTCGGCCGTGGCGCATTCCTGCGGCGTGGCGGCAAAGGTCAGCGGGATCAGCAGGGGCTGGCTGTGCAGCGGTGCCGCATCGAGCTGGGCCTTCAGGCGCTCATAGACGACGCGTTCGTGCGCGGCGTGCATGTCCACGATGACCAGGCCTTGGGCGTTTTCGGCCAGCACATAGATGCCGCCCACCTGTGCGATGGCGCGGCCCAAGGGCCATTCGTGGCCGCTCGGGTCGGTGGGCGGTGCTTCAGCGGCTGGCAGGCGGGGCCAGGAGGATGCCGCCTGCGCCTCGGTGTCATCGGCGGCCTTGCGCACCTGCGGCAGGGCCAGATCGGCGAAGGCGTCGACCGGGCCGGTGCGGGGCGCAGTGGCGTCGGCAGGCAGGCCAGCGCTCGGCCAACCGGCCCAGCGTTGCTCGCTGGCGGCATCGGCGACACGCCAGGGCAGGGCGGAC
>Ga0209107_10000295_pt1 | contig 29776 bp, 20 predicted proteins | sample LakErihyJuly2011_2_FD_187460 | JGI IMG/M metagenome (GOLD analysis project Ga0209107, IMG submission 187460) | Freshwater microbial communities from dead zone in Lake Erie, Canada - CCB hypolimnion July 2011 (SPAdes) (version 2) | ecosystem: Environmental > Aquatic > Freshwater > Lentic >...
GCGCTGCGCACACCAGGGAACAAGGCGATGAAACTCACCGCCCTGACTAAGCGGTCAAATTATGACGAGAATCCGGAGCCTTCCTTTGCCGGAACCCTTTCGATCCTACATCTTCCTTGCCCGCCGGGAGTGCATCAGCCGGCACTCGGGACAGATAGGTCTTTATAACATCTTATTCAAATGGGGTTCCCCCTGCTGGCGGGATAATTGCCTTGGTGGCTGCACCTGCTGCTAAATGAGGAGTAGCGGGTCAGACCGCTTATAACGGATATCGCTCGGAAGCGGTCTGACCCCATACTGTATTTCTTCCCGAGGATATGGATGAGGATTCGTCCGAGTAAGCGCCGTCAGCGTGAGTCTTTCTGAAACCACTTGACGATTTGATTCAGGCAAAAGCCGAGAGTGATCAAAGCCAGGCTGACGCCCAATAACTTCCAAGAAACCGCATCGCCATCAAGCCACATGGCCTTCCTCAGGTGATACGCTTGCTCTCCAGCCATCGGATGCCGCTCCAGAAACGCGTACATTTGCTGTTCTTTCCGGTGAAAAGAATACGTTTTATATATTCCCCAAGCCAAGATAACCCCACCTATCCATATCAACGGGAGGCGCATCTTTAACACCAAGATTTGGAATTCATTCGGGGTGGAGTTGCTCATACAAGTGGGAAGTAATTTTGTGCAATGGGCCAGAGCGGCATTAATTAATAATGGCGGGGATTAAATTACCCTCAGGATCAAGTCAGTCCTTCGGGGAAGCCGGTCCAGGTGATAGTGCCGTCGGGCTCGAGGTGGGCTTCGGCGCGGATGGCGGCCAACTGATCGGCGGCGGAGTAACGCGAGCTGACAAAATGAACCTGCTGGTTGGCCGAGCCGACCCAGGCGTGCTCGAACGAGCGCTGCGCTTGAACGTAGGGTCCGGCGACGACGATGTCGGCGAGATCCCAAAGCTTTCGTTGGGCAGGTGACTTCAGCTGGTCCTGACGATAACCCGTGAAGATGAAGACACTCAGGCCACGGGCTCGGCACGCAGTGGCCAGTTCGGCCAAGGCTTCCGCCTGCGCCAGCGGCTCACCGCCCGTGAAGGTCACCCCTTCGAGTCCGTCGACCGCAGCAATCTCCGTGAGGAGTTCGGCTACGGAGCTATCTTGGCCGCCAGCGGGATCCCAGGTGTCGCGGTTCCAGCAGCCCGGGCAATGAATCGGGCAGCCCTGCACCCAGACCACGAAGCGTTCGCCGGGACCGTTGGCCTGGCTACGCGGGATCGTCCGGGCCAGGCGCAGCTTCACTGGATGACCATCTTGACGAACGTGAAGCGCTTCTTGCCGTTCACGACCTCCTCTTTCACCCGGAAGTTGCGCGCCTTAGCCTGCATCAGGAGGGCTTCCGTCCGCTCCGCGACCAGCTTACGCTGCTCTTCCAAGATGCGCTGCCGTTCGGCTTCGGCCGCGACGCGGAGACGTTCCGCGACGATGGCCTTGTACGCCTCGTTGATCTGGGCCAACTGCCGCTGAATTTTAGGGTCAAGGCTCAAGTCCATGCCCGCAGCGATGAAACCTTGGGACGAAGGCTCGAAAGTAAGAATGTGGCCGTAAGCCGTTATCTGGGGCACCGTGATGGACTGTCCAACGTTCTGGGCGGTGAATTTACACTGACGAATGGCTTCGATCAGGATCTCGCGATCGGTCATCGCCGTGGGAATGCGGACGTAAGCGCTCATGGTTAACCCTGTTGATTGGATTGGATGTTCTTGATCTGGCGGTCGCCGGCATCGCCGCCGCCCGTGTGAGTGATAGTCGCGCCACCGAGGTTCATGCCCTTCATGAGGGCTTCGATTTCCTTGAGGCACGCGCCCCCCGTGAAGCCTTCGGCCTTCATGGTCATCTCGCCCTTCTCGTCGATTTCGACGATGATTTCGACCTGTTTTTCCATAGGAGGTTTCTAGGAGAAATCCGGGGGCCGTCAATGACCGCCTAGCTCTTGTCGTTGCGTTGGTGCCGGCCGACGTAACCGACCGCGACCACCTGCCTCTTGGCATCCCAGACGAACCCGATGCGGATGCATCGCTCGGGCTTCCGATCGTTACCGCAGGCCAAGTGCATGAACATCAAGGGCTCCTCCCCCTTCGGCATAGGGTAATTGATCGTATACCACTCGCGATTCTTGCCGATGGTGACCTTGGATTGGTTGGGCGCATACTCCCAGGTAGGTAGATAATCGGCGAAATGCTGCTCGAGATCGACTCCGGCCAAATGCCCCATCTTCGAACGCCTGAACGGGCCAGCCAGCCAACGGAAGGCATAAAGCACATCCGTGGGCGAATGGAAGGGCGTGGCGGGTTCGGACCTGGAGTTCAGATGAAACTCGAGGCCATGGAGTAGCTCTTCCGAGGCGATGGCGATGGCTTCTGACACTGAATGGACTTCGGGGAGATCACGCAGAGCTTGGGCCGGCTGAACTCCTCCGCGAATATCTCGATGAGCCCGTTGAGCCTCCTGCTGCCAGCCCTTAAGCACATTGAGTTCACCTTGCAGGCGAGCGAGCGCGGCTTCGGTATCCTTGAGGTTATTACGTAAAGTGACGTTTTCCTCTTCGTACAGCTTCGTCAGCTCGGCATCGTCGTGATGCGACTGCTGCAGGCTGGCGATGCGCAGATGGCCGATTTTCTCCACCAGACTCGGCCAAAAGAGGAAGTCGGCCTGCCCCTGCAGGCAGGCGTCGGCGGTGAGACGTGCCACCATCTCATCGGCGAAGCCGACCTCGCCCAGTCGGTTCAGCTTCTGTTCGATCTGGGGCGGCAGGAAGTAGGGGTGCTTGAACGGATCATCGGTCAGCTCGAAGCCGGGGCGGTAGACCCGGATTGCCCCACCCCAACAAGCCAGCCGCTTGCCCCCGAGGGCCGCTTCAAAGGCCCGGGTCGCCTCATCGCTCTCGGCCACGAAGACAAAGGCGAGCGTCGAGAGCTTCTGGGCCCACTTTTGGGCATCGACCATCGGCTTACCGTTACGCCACGGGGTGATCATCACCACGAACTGGTAGCGAGACCAGTGCAGGAGAAATGACTTCAGTCGCTCTGATTCTTCCGGGCTAGCATCGAGCATCACCGGCTCGTCCACCAGGCGTAGCCCGTCGATCTTCGCGCCGTACTGGGCGATGACCTGCTGGACCACCGTTGGTTGGCTGGCGGGCCGTTCTAAGTCTCCCACCGTCAGTGACTGACGCTTGATGGAAGTCGCGCAGGTAAACTTCACGCCCGCAGACGTGCATTCTAACGTCAGTTCGACGCACCATTCGATACCCGCGTCCTTATCGTCGGGATGAGTAAGCCGAAGCGCCCAGAGCCGCTCGGTAGCTCCTTTCCAATAGCGGGTCTCCAGCTTTCGTCGGTTACCGATCGCCGACGCGGGGAAATCTTGCGCGTGCTTTCCCAACGCATCAGGCCGGGTCAGCCCAATACGCGGCGCACCCCGATGGAAGAAGACCCAGTCGAGGCAGACCTGGGCGATTTCGTGGATAGCGTTGAGCGGCTCCCCCACCCGCTCGAGTTGAAACGCCGTGCGGTAGAGGGGCTTCATGCGGACGATTCAATCTCGCCTCTAGATCTGGGCAAGACCATCTAAGTGACGAATCGATGGCCCGCATCCCGACCAAAATCCACCTCCAAAAGACCCTTAAAGAAGGCCTGCGGCGGTGCGTCTATCGGCGCTGGGAGGCCGAGGTCAAAGGTTCGGTGCTGATCACAAAGACGACCGGCCTGGAGCGGATGTATCGGGGAAATACGCCCTATCCGATCGGGCCAGCCAAAGAAACCCGACAAACCTTCGCATCCGTAGCGAGCGCTGTGGCCGCCCTGCTAAAGAAATGCCAGCGCCGCCGGAAAGGTGGCTATAGGGTAAGTTGATTTTTTAAAAAACTACGCCAATCGACTGGGCGTCCCTCGCGATCCCGCTGGATGGGCCCGACCGCCCTGCGCTCACCCATGATGGCGATCGGCACATTGCGCAAACTCATGCCAAGCCAGCATCGGGTAGTCTGCTGATAATGAAAACAGAGAATGACCTCGTTCATAATCTCTGAAATGAGGACAGCATCAGGCGAAACATCGTCCGACCAGTCCATGATAATATCGCCAATCGCGGGATCGGGTTCGATTTCGCGCCCCCGGAGCGATGGTCCTTTAAACATCACCACGGGGCTTGCGGTCGAGATGATCGGCAAACCGAACGATACATCCTTGGGCAAGGGGTAATCTGCCACTAGCGGCGCAAACCCGCCATGCGTAGTCAGTCGCTCGAAAACACCTTGGCTTCCGAAAGTACATACTAACCGAGGGGTTCCTTCGTCTGCAAAGGGCTGGTGAACTAAGCCTCCTCGAGACTGACGATTCCTTACCTCCATCTCACCGCTTTCGGGCACGCAGATTTGCAGATGGGGATTCGGTGGAGCGAAATCCTGAAGAAAGAGCGGGGCGTTCACTGCTGGTCAATTGACCGCCTTACTTCGAGCGGAAGATGTCGACGGAGGTCTCCATGCACGGACGGAGGTCCATGTCGCTGGCGCCGATGTGCAGCCAGTCGTCCGGGCGCTGGTAGATGTCGAAGCCGCGACCGATCTTCACCGTCCAGCCGTTGCTGAGGATGATGTGGCGGTCGTGCAGCGTCTCCTTCACCTCAACCGTGAACTCGACGTCGTGGGCTTTCAGGCTTTCCCCAATCGTCGCCAGCTTCGCCATGGCGTCAGCCTTCTCGACTTCGTCTTCGAACTTCGTGATCAACTTAATCTTCGTGGGCTTGGCCACCCGGACGGCTAGTTCGCAGAAGAGCAGGAAATTACGGATCTGATGCGAATGGCGGATGTAGGCGTCCTCGACGACGATCTCCTTCGCGCCCGGGAGATAAACCCCCATGATCGACTGATAGGAATACCCTACGGCGCCGTAATGGATACGGTAATGACGCTCCGTCAGAGCGGGAGCGGGCACGGCTTCCACCGCCACCGGAGCTGGCGGAGGCGGGATGACCTCCGGTCCGGAAGCAACTTCGGCCTTAGGCTCGGGGCGCGGCGGAGGAGGCGGCGGAGGTGACGTGGGCATCTCGCCTGGGCCGGTGAAGAGCGAGGGGCCTTTGGCCGTCAGCTGGCTACTCCGCGTCGGACGCTGGACCGCAGACGAATCCTTCGACTCCGGACAATAGACGATCCGATTCTGACCAGAGGAGTCGATGAAGCCCAAGTTGATCTGAGCAAACTCGTCGTCGGGCTTGAGTTTGTTGAGCTGCTCCTTCACGCGGCGACGGCCTTCGACGGCGTAGGTGAGGTATTCGTCGAGCTCCGCCGGCGTGGGCTCGGAGGCGGGGTCCGGGTGGAGCAGCTTCAGCAAGGCGCAGACGGTCTTGAGGACGGCGGTCTGGTCGCGCTGGGCGTAACCTTCGCCGAGCTGGCACTTGGCTTTGGCATAAGCAAATCGGTTCGTCTTGCGCGCTAGATGGTGAAAGGCAGCGGCCAGATACTCGATGATCAGGCCGTAGTGTTTGGTCAGGCTCTCTTCCTTGGCCTTGGGGATTTCCCAGCCCGGCACGTAATAATGGAAGCGATCCTGGATGGCCAAGTCGAAGACCGCGTGGAGCGGCTTGAAGAGGTTGTACTCCCGCGAATTTACGACCGCCTGAACAGAGTCGTCGATGTTACCGAGAAAGACCATACTGGCATTGGCGGTCACGCTAGCGTTGCCGCGCGTGAAATTGCCGTTCGCCATGTACTGCTTCATGATCATGAAGGACTCGCGGTCCTTGACCACGACACCTTCGCCCACTTCATCGAAAGCGACCACATCCCAAAAGCCGATGAGGCCCGGCTTCTTGCGCTGGGCGTTCCACCAGAGGCTCGAAGCGCTCGTCGGAGCGCCGAGCAAGGTCGAGTAAGGCGAGAATTCGCTGAAGGAGTAGGACTTCCCGTTACCACGGGGGCCCAGCTCGATGTAGTTATAATTGGACTCCACCAAGGGGAAGAGGCGGGCCAGGTAATGAAACTTCAGGCGGCGCGTCATCTGGCTCGGCTCCAGGCCAAAGGAACGAATCAATACATCCATCCATTCGTCGGTCGTGAAACCGGCCCGCGCTTTGATGAAGGCGTCGAAATCGAAGCGGGACATCTGGATCGGCTTCAGGTCTTCGATGAAGAAGGCGTAGTCGTCGTCTTCCGTCGGATTGGCGGCGACCGTACATTCGGCCCAGATGCCGCCTTCGTAGATACGCTCGTTCTCGTTCTGGTGAAAACGCTCGTTGATGGCGATGCGGCCGGAACCAAAATTTTCCATCCGGCCCCAGGTTCGCTTCTCCGTCTCGTTAAAAGTCACGTGGATCTTGTCGATGAAACTCTTCCGGCCGTCGCGGTTCACGCTGATCTGGGCGCGATTAGCCTCATCAGGCCCAACGAAGCTCCGCTGGAGCGTCTCCAGGACGACCTTCAGGCCTTCCTCGATTTCCCGGACATCGTCCGTGGCGCAATAGCGGGAGAGCAGGAACTCCAGGACGAAGGACGGTACGTTGGTACCCTTCTTCACTCGCTGGAGGAGATCCTTGCGGACGACCCGACCGACGAAGGCCTCGTTCAACTTATGGTCTAGGCTGTCGGTGGTGCTCATCGGTGGAATTGGGTTTCAAGTTCGAGCTTGGCATAGCTCTGCTGCGTCACGGGGTCAATGATGCTCACGGTGAACGGACCCGCGAAGGCCTCGTCGAGGCGGAGGCAGAAGGAGGAGAGCTGCAGCGGTCGGACCCGCAAGAGACCCGTCGCCGGATCGGTATGATCGCCCTGGACCACCCAGCCGACCTCCTTGCCGGAGGCATCCTGGGCGACGATGCGCAGTTCGGCCTCCGTGGCGAAGCGCAGTTCGTCTTCAGTGGCCAAGATTTCGGCCTGGGACCAGATGACGTCGATGAACGGGCGGCGGGTCGTCACGAACTTCGTCTTGCCGCCCTTATAGAGTGCCGTGATTTCCATAGTCGAACGAGCGGCCGCAGCCGGCGCGGCCAAAGTGACAACCATCCGAGGCAGCAAGTTCTCCTGTAAGGAAATCCCTTCATGGAAGTAACCCCTAGCGGAACGGTAACTGGTGAACGCCCGCGGCGTAGCCAGATGCTCGAACTCTCCCGGAATACCCAACAAGGTTCGCGCCAGCACGGCGTTCGCCGTGTCCGGGGTCCCTCGGCCCAAGACGCAACGTTTCGTCTGCTTCGTCCACTCGCCTTCGGGATACTCGCACGTCGTACCCGCCCCGACATCCATGTTCAACATGAACCCGTGATCGGTGGCGATGACCGCGTGGGTGAAGCCCATCTCTTGCAACTTACGTAAACCCTTCTGCACGTTGTTGAGGAGCTTGGGGATGATCCGCATGGTCAGTTCCTCTGATTTTTCGGCGGACGCATCGATGCTGCTATCCCGGACGACGAGGAGGTTGATGTTTTCCCCGATGATGGGCCGGCGGGTCGTGAGCAGGTCCTCCAGATGGATATCCTGACAACGGTCGCCCTTCTGTTGCTTCATCCAAGCGAAGCGTTTCTGCGGGTCGGTCGCGACCATGTCGCCGAGGTAGGTCGTCAGTTCGCCGTCCTTGAGCTTGAGGGAGAGGTTACCTTTGGCCTTAGGCATCAGGCTAGCCATCCCGATCTCGGTGTAGGTGGGCAACTGGGCGCAGGCGACCTTGAGGTCGACCCGGTAATGCTTGATGAGCTGCTGTTCCAGGTCGCGGGCCAACTCAAAGCGCAGCGCATCGACAAGGAGATAGGCGACGCGGTTCGGCTCACGGGTCTCAAGGAGCGGTTCGACAACTTTATCGAAGAGCTCACTGTTCTCGACATATTCCAAGCCACGCAGCGGCCAGCCCGCGGCGGTCACGGCGGCCAAAGTGGCCGCATGTAGCCGCTGAGTGAAGCGGACATACGCCTCCCGCGCTTGGGCGATGACCGCGTCAAGGCCTTGATGATGCTCCACCCGGTCGACCAGTACGCTTTCGAGATACCGGTGCAGACGGTCGACTTGGTACAGCTTACCGACGTAGTGCTCCACCAGGGCTGGCAGATCGCTCGGCAGGTTGGCGAACTGACCCATCTTATCCAGCAAGTCCACCGCGCGTCCGGCGACTTCCCATTCCACTTTGCGCGCCTGGTAGGCCTCGACGTTAATCCACATCGAGCGACGACGGTTTTCGACGAACCCCCGAGCCTGCGGCCACAGCTGCGCCTGCATGGCGGCGACAAACTGATCGAGGAAGTAACTTTCCTCAAAGGCGAAGGTGTCGCGTTTGCCCAGGCTGCGCATCGCGGCAGCCTGGTTTTCTAGGCCGAGCTGGTCAGCGAGACGGTTGGCGCGCACGATGTAGGTCTCCTGGAAGCCGCCGACGCGCAGGCCATCGCACAGCTGGTAGACAAATGGCTGCGCTTCGTCGGCGGCACGCGGGACGGTGCGCAAGCCTTCTGGCAGGTCGACCTGGGATGAGTCGAAGTAGAATTCACTGAACAGCAGCACCAACCAGAGATAATCCTGGAGGCTGGCGAGGTCGGCCGCCGGGGCGGTCACGCCGAGGACATCCTGAATGCACTGTTTGGCTTCCGGCAGCCAGCTGGGCGTCCGGAGTCGTTCGGCCTGCTCGGGTGTCGGGCAGAGCAGCCCTTCGAAGATGGCGCGTGTGTCGGGGCGGCTCAGGCCTAAGGCCGCCTGCAACTGGACAAACTGGGTACCGCCGCCCAGCGCATTGATCAGAGTGAATGCCGGCGCCTCCTGCCCTTCGAAGAGTCGCTGGATGCCCACCGCATTCTCCGGACGGGCGCGGAGGCATAACGCCTTATAGGCATCGCCGGCTCCGGCGGGGAAGACTTCGCCCACCGCCGCTACCGCCGCGAATGGGTCGAGTTTCTTGCCTTCGTCGGTAAGCGGACGCGGCGTCGGCGTCCAGATGATCAAGGTGTCGATCCGCCGGGCACCTAAATCGGCCAGGGCCAAGGCGGCGGCCGAGCGGGCATCGATGATCGAGGCTTGGGCGTCGATGACCTTCAGGCGAGGCGTCGCCATCGTCAGGACCAAGCTGTGATAAAGGCCGGCGGGGTCATAGACGACGAGGGCGCGGGCCTTATCGGCGCGCGGGCGGAGGATTTCATCCTGCAGGAACTTTTCGAGCGTCATAAAAATTAGGTGGGGGGAAGGGATTTCTTACGACCACGAGACGCCTTGGGTGGCTCCGCCGGGCAAAGGTCTTCACGGCCATGAGCAATCGCGATGGAGCGGTCTTTCTTACAGGCTTCGAGCGCGCGGTCCGGCCACATCGCCATCGCGAGGTGCGCCCAGTCGTAATCGCCGCGGGCAAGCTCTTTCCAGCAGGCCTCGAGATTCTTGCGGAAGCCAGCGTGGCGGAAATACTTGGCCAAGGGGCAGGCCGTGATGAGTACGCCGTCGTTTTGATTCGGACGATAACCGCGATTAATCAGGTCCAAGAAGTCCGTACGCATCTCCTCGAGCTCCAGCAGGAGGGCTTCCAGCTCACCAATCTTACCGCCGGGCGTCGCTCGGCGGTTTTCAATCTCCTGAGTCAGCGTCCGAATCTTCGGCGAAAGTACGTCGGCGACCAGCTTCGGTAAAGACTGGTCATCTAGCTTCGGATAATAGACCCAGAGCGTGAAGTTCCCCGACTTCGTGGAGAGCGGCCAGTAGATGGGGGCCTTGCGACGACTCTTCGAGTAGACGGAAAGGTGATCAGCGAAAAAACTGGCCGGTCGACTGAGATAATCGCGGAGCGTCGGAACGCCCAGGCGGGCAGCCAGGTCCTGCTCATAGTCGTCGACCGAAGCCCGGCCTGTCGCCTGTCGGAGGGCAACGCGACAGCCATTCAGCAAAAGAGATTCGCCGCCCGCTTCTTCCGCATAATAGAGCTTAGCCGCTTCGGCTGGCGCGGCACCCGGAGCTTGGACTGGCAGCGGCGCAAATGGATCGGCTGGTGGCTTGCGGAGCTCCTCGGGATTCGCCGGAGTCACCCACCGACCGAAGGCGACGCCAACTAAATACGAACTTAACATCCGTGCGGCATCTAACTTACCGCCGCTATCCTCTTCTTCCTCTAACTGACTTTCGTCTAAGCCCTCAACGCCTTGTGCTTCCGGCACCTTGAAATCGTAAAGCTTTTCGGTGATTTGATTGATGGTATTCTGCTTTTCAGCCGTAAGTACAACGAGCCGAGAACGAGCCGAAACTAACTCGGCTTCCACTTCTGAAAGTAACGTCAGTCTTTCGCCCAGCCAAGGCACTACGAAAGCATGGCTGGATTCATAAATCGTATCTTCTGATCGGTGATGCTCCCACAATGAGGCGGCCGTTTCTTTTAAGATTTTGGCGGCCTTTAGATCAGTGAACGAGGGCACCGGAGTGCGCTGGATTACACCCACTTCATACGAACGGGCAGCGGCGTCAGCGGCCGCGAGCTGCATGCCGACTAGATAACCAAATGGACCAGACTGAACAGTGGCTAAAGTCAGCCAAAGCTCCCCTGAATTATCCGCAGTAAATGCGGCCGGACCTTTATCAGCAAAAACACACCCTTTAGGCAAAACTCTGGCGGACATGCCGCTTGAGGTTCTACGTGGCCAAGTCAGCCCAGCGCGGAAGTAAAAATCGGGGTTTCTTACTACCGAGCCATAAAATGCTGATAACTCTTTTCCGTTTTCATGCCAATTTACCACCAGATGCAAATCGGCATAATAAGGGGAGAATGCTCCACCTTTGGCAAAGGGCCACCAACGTCTAACGGACGAGTCGGTGACCTGAGCCGGAAGCTCCCACCAGCAACGAACGAAACGGAAATCGTCGCCCGTCTGTAGACCAACTCGTGCTGTCCGATTCGCCGACTCGAACGCCGGCAAATCTTTAAAGAGTCGGCGGACCTTCTCCTCCACCCAATAGGCGAAGGGGGCGTTAGGTACCTGCTTGAAGGAAATCGGGTCGAGCGTAAACACCGCTGCCCCACCCTGCCCGACGTTTACCTTGCGCACCCCCTCAGCCAGAGGCCCCGCAGGGGACTCGGCGTCGAGCAGACGGAAGCAGGTGAGTTCAGGCATGATCAGTCGGCTTTCTTTTTACGGCCACGGGAAACCTTGGCTGGCTCTGCCGGGCACAAGTCTTCCTTGCCGTGGGCAATCGCGATGGAACGGTCTTTTTTACATGCCTCGAGCACACGATCCGGCCACATCGACATCGCAAGGTGGGCCCAGTCGTAATCGCCGCGGGCAAGTTCCTTCCAGCAAGCGCGTAGATTATTCCGCCAAGGCGTATACCTGAAAAACTGCCAAAGGGGGGCCGCCGTCACCATGACGCCATCATTCGTATCCGGTCGGTATCCCATAGTCAGTAGCTCGGATAAAGCCGTGCGCATTTCATCAAGTTCACGGAGGGCCTGCGCTAACTCCGCAGTCTTGCCCGCAGGCTGGCTTCTACGATTTTCGATCTCTTGAGCCATGCTACGCATCCGCGGGGCAAGAATATCGGCTATAATCTTCGGCAGCGTCTGATCGGTCATCGCCGGGTAATACACCCAAACCGTGAAATTACCGGACTTCGTCGAAAGCGGCCAATAGATGGGGGCCTTGCGGCGACTGGCGGAATAAGCGTGGAGGTGATCCGCAAAGAAACCTGCGGGTCGGGATAAGTACTCCACCAAAGAGTTGTGGCCTTCGCCCATCATCGCGTCTTCGAGCTGATGATATTCATCGGCCGGCAGCGCCTGGCGTAGTGTCGTGACCGATGATTCCGCGAATCCGTCCGAACCATCTTCGACGAGAATGTCCTTAGCTGAAGGCTGCTCAGTCAAACCGGGGGGACGCAAAGGGAAGGGTGTATCGAGGCCATAGGGCACATAACTGGTTCGCTGAAAGGACTTCCACCGACCAAAAAGGAGCCCAACCGCATGGGAGATTTGCCAGCGGGCGACCCGCGCAGTTTCCGGCGCGAAATACCATTCATCGCTCATTTGTCCGGCGGCATAGTTACGGCCGAGTCCCGGCGCCAAATCCTTTAAAGGAACCCCGGCGAGCTCCGGACTAGATTCGATCACCGAGTCCAGCTTGGCAAATAGCGCCGTGAAGTCCTCATGCCCAAAACGGTAACCGAGCGCCGGAGGCCCTGCGTAGTTATGACTTACCTCCAGGTGACTGTAATGCTCCTGAACCTTTAACCAAAGTTGCTGCGCCAAATGAGCCGACGCTTCACGGGCCGCCTCTTTCAACTCTAACATCGGGACGGAGGTCACGTAACCTACCTCGTATTTCAACGTCTGGCGATTATCACCACCCACCCCTCTGGGCATCAACAGATGAAGCATGCCACCATAGAAGTTGGAGTTAATTTGGGCGGCGTCAGCCATGAGGTTGCCTCCTTCGGAGAAAACCATTGGTCCACTGTGTCCAAAAATACAGCCCTTGGGGACGATGCCGAACGAGCCTCGAATATGCGGGAGCGAGGGCCAGGTCAGGCCAGGCCTTAAAAAATAGCCCTCATTTCGCACAACTGCCGAAGCGAAATTACGCAGTTCTATTCCATCCTTTCCCCAATTTACGACCAAATGGACGTCAGCAAAAAAAGGCGCGCTGGACCCTCCTTTGGCAAAAGGCCACCAAGTCCGTCCGGGTGATCCTTCGGTCTGCGTGCGGACCTCCCACCAGCATCGCACGAACCTGAAGTCATCGCCCGTCTGCATGCCAACTCGGCCGGTACGTTGTGATGTTTCAAATTCCGGGAGTTCCTTGAAAAGCTTCCGGACTCGTTCATCTACCCAATAAACAAAGGACTTACTGGGAACCTGGTGAAATGACTTCGGCTCCAATAAGGACACGGAGGCAGCCACTTGTCCGTTGTTTACTTGGCGCACCGCCTCGGCCAGAGGCCCCGCAGGGGACTCGGCGTCGAGCAGGCGGAAGCAGGTGAGCTCAGGCATGAGGCTTGAGGAAGACGTAGGCCGCGGCTTCGACCATGGCTTCGTCCATCACGCCGTGGCCGAGGTCGACGAGGAGTTTGGGCTCAAAGGCTTTGAGCACGACCTCTTCGCGCCACTTGGTGTACGACGAGAGGAAGAAGCAGGTGCGGGAAGTGATGGCGCCAAGGCGACCACCCGGGTGGAGCAACTCGCCCCCGCGCTCGACGAACGCGGCGAGGATATCGCAATAACTGTTCGGGTAGAGGTCCTTGGACTGCTTCTTGAAGCCCACTGACCATTCGCCGAAGGGCGGATTCATGACCACGACGTCGAAGCGCTCGCGACAAAGGTCAATGAAGGCAAAGCCTTGGGCGGCATCTTCCGCGAACATGCGGCGCTGCAAGCCCCCTTGCTCCAGCCGGGCGGAATAACGGGCCAACTCCGCGTAGAGTCGGGCTTCCGCGCCGGCCCAGAAGTTCCCGTCGGCAACCCGACCCATCGAGAAACCCGGCAACGCGTCCTGCGTGGCGATAAGACCGTCGACGCCGAGGCCAGGCAACGCCTTCTGGACGGCAGCCTGGTCGCGGCCTTTCTCCTGTTTCACCGCGTCGGCGATGGCGCCTTCGATGCGGAGCAAGACGCCGGCTTCGCCCGCCAGTTCCATGGACTCGACGATACGCCGGAGGAGCTTGCCCAAGATTTCGTTCTCGGTCGTGCCCGTGAGGTAGGCCGAGATGAATTCGTCAAGCAGTTGGCGGTTCCCCGGCATGGGCTCGGCACAGACGACGTGCGATTTACGGATTTGCGGACGGTCGACGGCGGCGACGCGGAGCTGCTGCCAGGCCTTCTGGGCCCGGAGCCAGAGCGCCAAGCGGGCGATCTGCACAGCCCGCGGGTCGATATCCACCCCGTAGATATTGTTTTCGAGAATGAGTCGCGGCACTTCCCGGCGGAAAGCCGCCAGTTCCGGGAAATCGGCGCGCAGGGTGCCAACGTTCCGTTCCCAGGCTTCGACATAGATAGCCTCGAAGAGCTCGAAGGCGTAGAGCCCGAAGTGCATCGACCCGCAAGCTGGGTCGAGGAAGCGCAGGGTCCGCGGGTCCTTGAGCGGACGGTGCGGCACTTCTTCCGGCAGCAGCAGCCGCTCGGCCGAGGGCAATTCCGGCGGAATCGGCGCGGCCGTAGACTTTTCCTGCGGCGCGAGGAACTTGGTCTGCGGGCGGCGCACTAAGTAGCGGCAGCGGTCGACCAGCGTCGTCGACCCGGCGGTCATCTCGTACCAAAGCCGGCCCAAGGTATTGTCCGTCAGGAATTCGACGACGTAGCGCGGGGTGAAGAACTGGTTGCGGACCGCGAGCTCTCGGCTGGTGCGGGGAGCCTGCGAATCGTCGCGCATCTGCTTTCGCTCCTCGGGATCGTTATAGTACTGGTAGATCCAGCCGATGGTCTCGTCCTCGGCCCAGAGGGGGTCGACCGCGCCATCGTTCATCAGCGCGGTCAGCTCCGTCAGTTTCGCCTCCGTAGGAAAAAGCACCGCATTGGCCGCCCCTGAGGCCATCACTTCACCGAGGTCCGTCGCCAGCTCATCGAAGAGACAGCGGAGGAACTGGCGATAGGCCTCATAGGTCGAGGCATAGGCCACGACCGTCGAACCCTGCGAACTCGCGGCGTCCTTGAAGTTCAGGAAGCCCGTGGACTCATAGTGCGACGCCAGGGCTTCTTCGATCAGCTGGCGTTTCTCCGCCATCCGAACTGCGGCGAAGCGATTGACGAGGCCAAAGGAAAGTTCGCGGGCCAGGCGGGCGAAGGCAATCGCGTCGCGGTCCCGGCCATCGGGTGTGCCGGAGCGGATGTGGCTCAGGCGCTCCCGGAGGATCCGCGCAACCGTCAGCTCGGCTTGGCTAAGCGCCGGCAACGCCTCCAAAGGCTGGATGGTCGTCTCACTCAGGCCGTAGACGGACTGCATCTGCACCATGAAGTCGTCGGCCACGAGCTTGCGCGCCTTGGCGACGAAACGCTGCAGGCCAGCGCGCTGTTCGGAGGTCAGACCCATGATCAGGGCAGCTGCTTGAGCTTAAGGCGCACCGGCGAGGTCTGCAGGAGGCGACCGAGCTGGACGAACTGACCCTGCAGGGCCTGGACATCCGCGGCCGAACGCAGGACTTCCGGATAGGTGAGCTCAAAGTCGACTTCCGGCGCCGGCGGCGGCGTCGGCAAAGCCGGCGGCACGTAGGGCGGGACGGGGACGGGCGCCGGCAACTTAGCGTCAGCGTATTGGCGCAAGGCGTTGAACGCGGCCAATTGGCTTTGGCCCCGGGCTCCGCCGGCCATCAGCCATTCGCGGAGTCCATCCAGACCGACGCTCGTGATGGGCGGCTGCTTGCGGAGCATTTGTTCGATGCTCGCGCGCTGCTCGGCATCCAAGGAGGAAGTCCATTCCTGCATTTTCTGGAAGTTGGCGACCACCTGTTCGCGCTCGGCCGCGTCATGCGCCTGCAGCTTGACGATCATCGCCTCGACCAAGGCGGCGAGACGGGGCTTGCCGGCCACCAAGGCGGCGGGCTGGAAATTACCCTGCTGATCGGCGCGAGCCTGTTGGAAGGCCGCCAGCAAATCCGCCAGCTCGGCCTTCTCGTTACCCAACTCCGTCGCGGCGGCGAGGTTCAGGTTTTCGAACTGCGCCGCATAATCCAGCGCCGCGAGCACGTCATCGGACAGCGCCAACTGGAGGCTGCGCGCCCACTTAGCGTTGAGGTAGGTCGAGCTTTCCTGGGCACCCAGGCTCGCGATGGCGGCCGAGCCATCGCCGACGATCAGCTGGCTCAACTGCTCATTGGCGGTGATGACGCGGGCCTGACAGGCCAGCTTGTGCGCGGCCAAGCGGCCGGACAGATGGGTAAGCTTCGTAAGGAAGCCCGGCATATGGGTGATGACGGCCTGGGCCAGCGGCTTCTCCTGCGGCTGCACGGTGGTCCCGAAGAGGTCGGTCAGCCGCTGGGCGGCGAGGCCACGCAGTTCGGCGGAAGGCGCGTTGATGCGGATCTCGAGACCCACGGCGTTCAACCCTTGGGTGCTGGCCAAAGCGCGCCGCGCGTCATCGGACGCCGTGGCGTGGACATGATTATTGATGATCAGCTGGATTTTGCCGGCCTGCAACAAGGCGGCCAACAGGTAGCGGACTGTGTCGGGCGTCCAGCCATAAGGCGGCTCCTTGAAGCGATCGACCACGTCCTTACCCTGGGATCGGCCGTGCGTCTGCAGCAGGTCGATGACCGCGGCGAGCGCGGGGTGCGCTTCGTTGACGCTGCCGACGCCACCGACGCGGCGGACGAGGCTGAGGGGATCGGCCTCGGTCGCCACGGCGTCGAGATTGGAACTCAGGAGGCGCTCGGCGCACGACGAGGAGATCCCTTGTCCGACGAGTTCGTATTTACTGAAGATGACCTTACCCGCGGCCCCCAAGACGGCGGAGAGGGCTTCGGGCAAAGGCCGGGACGCATCCAAGGCGTATTCCTGACCTGCGGCCAACAGCGGCGCAGCGGCAATGACCTTGCGGTAGCTCTTCAACAGTTCGTTCTGGGCATGCTCGCGGCGGTGTTGAATGACCTTGATGAAATCCTGCAGCTCGACCGTCGCCGCACCCGTATGGCGGAGCAGGAATTCATCGCACTGCGTCATCGTGCGCGCGAACTCGTGATGTTCCGGCAGGCGCTGGGCCACGAGGAACAGTTCGTTGCGATGGGCCGGCTGGACCGAACTCAACTTGGCGCCAGCAGTCGCGGCCGCCAACTGCGTCGCCGACTCAAACTGGACCACCAGTTGCACCGGCTCGTTCTGGCCATCGATGGAAACCGGCTGGCTGCCAGACATGGCGACCTTGAGGCCGGCTTTGAGGCTCTTCCCCGGGAAGATCTGGGCGAAGGGCAGCTCGTCGTTGAGGGCAGCCTTCACCGCGCGGTTCAAGGTCTGGTTCACGCTAACCTGCGTGACGTCCAGGCGCTCGTACTGCTGCTGCAGATTGGTGCCTTCGGTGGAGAGGAAGCGGTAGCTATTACCCTGCGCCGGCTGGACCGGGACGAACGAATTCCGGGCGAAATCCTCCAAGACCGCCGCGACCTGCTGGCCGAGCGCGGTCGGACAGGTCAGATCAGACTGCAGGACGGCGGCCAAGTTCTTGGGCGTCGACGGCATGGAATCCAAGACCTGCAGGACGGCGATCGCCTTGGCCACCTGCTCATGGAGGGGCTTGCCCGGGAATTGGCTCCGGACGGCTTCAATCCCCGCCGTGATGAACCCGAAGGAGTTCCCGATCTCGATCCGCAGGGAGTCGTAGAGAATCACCGCGTTGGCGAGATAGCCGACTTCGCGATCCGCCAGCGGGGCGGGCGGCGTGGTCAGGACGTCCTGGAGGATCTTAATCGTCGAACGGAGGCCGACGCCGCCGGTCTTGCGGGCCAGGCGGCCGAGCAGGCGGACCAAGATCTCGAACTGCGCGGGCGGGAACGGGTAGAGATTGACGAAACTCTGGGGGTCTGGCGGCACCGACAGATCGCCGGCCTGTTCGAGCTCGGTGTTGAGACGGATATTACCGGCCGACTCTTCATAACGTCGCAGCAGGTCCGCGGAAGCGACGTCGGACTTCGTCAGGAGGCGGCGGTAGCAGATCTCCCGGATGTCGCTCGCCTCGAGGTGGACATTGATCGGGAAGCGGTCCTTGAGCTTATAGAGATTCTCCGAGTTCAGGGCGGCGGCGTTTTCCGCCAAGATCTGCTGGGCGGTCGCGACGAGCCAGACTTTGCCCTGGCCGATGTTCTTGATGTTCCGCGCCAAGCCATCGAGATTGAGGATCAGTTCTTCGCGGGCGGACACGTAGTGGCCGGCTTCGTCGACGATAAAGAGGACGTTTTCGCGGCCCGAACGGCGGCGAACCAGTGCGATCATTTCCTTCACGCGGTCCTGCTCGCTGATCATCTCCGTCAACTGCAGGCGCGTCAGGTGCTCCGCGTCCCGGAAGACGGTCGGGTAATACTTATGGGCGAATTCAGCGGCAACCGGCAGCGCCATGAGGGGGGCACTCTTCAGTTCGGTCCAGCTCGTCCCGTGCGTCGCCAAGACCGCGGCTTCAAACTCCGCCTTCTTGCCGTCGCGCTCGATGTTGAGCTCGAAGTGCGCGATCTGGGGGACGGTCGAATAGCCCGCCCACTGCTGGACCTTGGCGTAGAGCACGTCGCTCACCGGCATGGTGGTGTTACCGGCAATCTGCTCCGAGCCGAGGTCGAGCAGGATCACCTGCGGATTGAAGCGATTAGCGACCGCGGTCAGCAGGGCTTTGGCTTCACTCGTGCGCAGGCGTTCCTTGAGGGCGTCCCGGAAGAGACCAGCGCCAAGCTTGCGCTGGGAGTCGAGGGCGAACCCCAAGTACTTACTAAAGGAACTCTTACCTGAGCCGTAGAAGCCGGAGACCCAGACCCCGATCTCGGACTGACGGCCATCAAGAGAATCCTGCATCAGCTTCAGCAGCTTGACGTAAGCGGCATCGATCTTGTCGGTGACGACGTACTCGGAGATTTCTGCCTGCAGCTGCGCTTCTTCGACGCGGCTGAAGGTGATGACTTTTTCGATTTGGCGATCCAGCGTACGATGCTGGTCGAAGAGGGAGCGAATGGTTGGCATATTGGTAAATTAACCGATGTGTTCGGAGCGGTAGTTAGGGTCGGGGGGATAGAATTCGAGGAAACGGAGCGTCGTCTGGTCATGGCGCTTGCCGGGGTAAAGGACCACGATGGGCTGCTTCACCTTACCGGTCAGATGATTCTCGATGACGTTGATACGGATCAGCGGGTGCAACGCCTCGATATCCGTGAACAACAGCAAGCCCTTCGGGCGCTGGTTGGAAGCGGCGACCTCGTCTTCGAGGCGCTGCGCGAGCAGGGGGTGCAATTTCCCTTGGGGGATGACCAGTTCCTGCAAGGAGCTACCAAGGTCACGCAGGAAAGCTTCCATATCCTGGGCGCCCTTGGTGCGCAGCAGCATCTTCTCCCCAGCATGCATCGCCTTGAGTAGCGGGTGCTGCTGGAGATGCTCCGTCACCATTCGACCGATCGACAGTTCGTGCGCATCCCAGCCGGAGTTACGCAACTCACCCAGCCAGGCCGGCGTCTTCTCCTTCACGAGGATGATCTCGGCGCAGGGGAAGACCAGGTAGTAGACGGGTTCGACGCCGTGGCCGCGCAGGGACGGGCCCTGGGCGATGCGGGTACGCAGTTCGGCGAACTTATCGTTGAGCGAGAGCATGGAGGAAAGCGTCCATCGTGGCATGGCGCCAGGAGAGGGTGGTGAGACCGGCGCCGTATTGGTACAGCGCGTCGTCGTCGAGCTGACCTTGGCCCAGGCGACGATGGACATCGGCGGCGACGAGTCCGAAGAGCTGCCAATCGGGGTGAGCGACCAAGTCGGTATCGCTCACCCCGGAAAAGTGGAGGTCGTGGGCTAGGTAAGCGAAGACCTTCGGCCGCAGGTCGAAGGCCGTCAGCTGGCAGACGCCGGGCCGGACACGCTGCAACAGGCCGAACTCGATGCAGGTGCTGAGCAGGTAGCCGGCGTTGTTCTTGATCGTGACATCGCTCCAACGCGTCGGCATCCGGCCAGTGTCGAGGCCCTGGTGGATGAAGCGCATCGCGGCGGCGCGGTCGAGCGTCGTGGCGCGCTGCCGGGCGTAATCCCAATAGACCTGCAGAACGAACTCGCGGAGCATCACTTGGACGCGGCAGGTATGCAGGAAACAGAGCTGGGTGAAGTCGGCACCACTGCAGCCAGCGGCCAACAAGGCCTGCAACTGGCGGGCCGGACGCCCTTCCTGAATCATGTAACGAGGCGCAAAGACGTCGTTCACCTGATCGAAGATGCGGCGCTCCGTCGCCTCGCCGAAGATGCCTTGGCGGACCGCCGTGTCGACCAAGGCCTTGGGGGCCATCCCCGGAGTCCAGAGTCGCAGGAAGTCGCGCGTCTCCTGCAAGGCGCCGAAGCCCGAGGAGAGTTTGGAACTATAGGCGCCGAGTTTACTTTCGCTCATCGGCTGGACGTGAAGTAGGGGTAAACGGGACGGCGCTTGGCAAAGGCATCCAGATAGGCGGCGCAGATTAATCCGAGGACCGTCGCGTCGTAACCCGCTTCGCCGACCTTGGTCGGGCCGCCGGCACCGGCGCGATATTTAGCGTCGCGGGCCAAACGCTGCAGCGCTTCCGTGGCGGCCTCCGGCGAAGCGATCAACGCACGGGCTGCCTCGCCGGTGAAAGCCGTGACGTGGCTGGTTACCTGATCTTCCAATTCGATGGGCAGGCGGAAGAGATGGTACATACCGGCGGCGGCCGTCTTGCCGTCATCATGCTCGGTGGCCGCGACCTGCGTCGCCGAACGGAGCGCCGCGGCAAAGAACGTACGCGGGAAAATCGGGCGAAGGAACTGCTCTAGTTGGGTCGGCTGCAGAAAAGAACCCTTCCAGGCGCCTTTCCACCACTCGCGAGCCGTGGCTTCACCTAGATAAGCCACGCAAAGACGGGCACGCAAAAGGTCGGAGATGTCGGCTGGAACCGTGGACATAAAAGGGGAAGCACTGGTCTACCGCGGGGAGGCCTAAAGGCAAACGCAACCCCGGGGAAACGCTCAGTGTGGCGAAGGTATTATCATCCCGAAAGCCACGGCCAACCTGGGGGGATTAATCCTAGCAGGGCGGGGAGGTTACAATCGAGGGCGCTGCATTGTAACCGGCCAGAAACGTGCGACTTGGGCGAGGGCCTAGGGGATAGTCCGAGGCAGGGCTGGGGGCGGGGAGGATTGAGCCATAGGAGCAAGGTGGGCTGGGGCTGGGGCGCCTTACTGGGGTTGGCCAGAGGGGTTTAAGTGGGCATAAGTGCCTAATTATGGCTAAACGATTGATGGTTAGGGGTTTATTGGTCGGCCTAATGTGAACAATTGTTCAGTTATGGGGCCCTGACGGGGGTAATTCTACCCCCTTCCTGACCCTAGCTTTAGGCCAGCTCCCCCGCCCTGCCCGGCGTGCCCCGACCCAGATCGGCCCAGGGGAGCCCCGCCCGTTGCGGGCGACTTCTTGGATAATCTCTCAAGACGGCCGTCCGTTGACTCGCCCTGCCGAACAGGCCAAACCGAAGCCATGCCCCCAGCGCCCTCCGCGGACATGCCCATCGACGAAAGCTTCGTCGGGCAACTCGCCGACCATTACCTGGCCGGGGTGCGGGTGATCCAGGTCATCTCGCATGAGCGCAAGCGCATCCGGAACGCCGCCTTCGCACTGAGTCGCCATGCCGACATGGATACTTCGCCGGAAGTCTACTGCTGGAGTATCACCTCGGGCGTGCATGAACTCACGGCCCGCGGAGAAGTTCATCAGGCGAAGGTCGAACTCGACGATGAGTTAGCCCTCGTCGCCCACATCCGGGCGACGCCTGGCATCTGGGTGCTCGAAGACCTGCACAGCGTCTACCACGATCAACCGAATCGCCGAATCATCGACTTCCTTCGCGAAGTAGCCAGTTCGACCAAACCGACCCTCATCATCCTCTCGACCCCCGAGGCGAACCTACCGCAAGAGCTGCAAAAAGAAGTCGCCTGTATCGACCTACCGCTCCCTGACCTGACGGTGCTACGCCATCTGGCAGAGAAGCTGAGCGGCAAAGCCAAGGATCAGATTGACGATCAGGCGCTCGAGGCCGCTCGCGGTCTCACAACCATGGAAGCCACCGTGGCGTTCCGTAAGGGACTACGTCAGCACAAGGCCCTCAATGCCGAGGCGGCGGTCATCATCGCGAAGGAGAAGGCCCAAGTCATCCGGCGCAGCCAGATTCTGGAATATTTCGAACCCGCCGCTGAAATGAATCAAGTCGGCGGGATGGAGAACTTGAAAGCTTGGCTACAGAAGCGTAAGCGGGGCCTCCGCCCGGCCGCGCGACGCAATGGACTCGAGCCACCAAAGGGCGTCATGCTCCTGGGCGTCCAAGGTTGCGGCAAGAGCCTCGTCGCGAAGACCATCGCCCAAGACTGGAACCTGCCCCTGCTGCGCTTCGACCTCGGCAAGGTCTTCGGCGGGATTGTCGGGCAGTCCGAAGCCAACATGCGTCTGGCCCTTAAGTTGGCCCAAGCCCTGGCGCCGTGCACGCTCTGGATTGATGAAATCGAGAAAGGCCTCGCCGGCATGGGTAGCAGCGACCGGACAGACGGCGGCACGACGGCGCGCGTCGTCGGCACGCTCCTGACTTGGATGCAGGAAAAGCAGGAGCCCGTCTTCGTGGTCGCGACCGCGAATAATATTCTACAGCTCCCGCCGGAACTGCTGCGTAAAGGTCGCTTCGACGAGATCTTCTTCGTCGACCTGCCGACCCAAGACGTCCGTGAAACGATCTTCCGCATCCATCTGGAGCGTAAAAATAAGAAACTGCCGCCTGCCGACGTGAAGGCGCTCGCCGCACTTACCCCGGGCTTCTCGGGCGCGGAGATCGAGCAGTGCGTCAACGACGGACTCTACAACTGGTACGAGGAAGGCACGCCCTCGCCCCAGCGCACCCATTTCGAAGCCGCCATCAAGGAAACTAAGCCGCTCGCCCACCTGATGCACGAGGCCATCCGCAAGCAACGCGAATGGGCGAAGGACCGCACGCGCCCGGCCGCCCTGGGCGCCCCCGTCGCGCTGGACGAACTCCCGCACGTCAAGCTGCTGCGGACGGAAGACGACCCCGACTTCTTCGCCGACGATCGTCGGAACTAAGCCATGGCGAACCCTCGGCCACCCCAGGCTAAAAATCCGGGGCATAAGCGCCTCCTCCATTTCGCCTCCCTCGACGACCGTCCGCTCAACCGAGACGGGGAAGTCCCGCTCAACCTGGCCGGACGGCGCTTCAAGCGGTACGAGTTCTTCCTCCGCATCTCGGAAACCATCGCCAAACGCCAAACCAAGCAGGGGTTCACGTGGCGACCGGCGCGGATGCCAAGCGTACTGACCCTGGCGGAGGACTGGACCTTACATAGCGTCGCCAAGCCGAAGCCGGCGTGGCGCATCAGCTTAGCCACATCGCCTACTTCGACCGCCGAAAGCATCGACCTCATCTACCGTGACAGCAGCGGCAAGAAGCAGATCCGGTCCATCGAAGACTACCAAATTGATCCGCAAGGCATCATCACGGAAGAGGACCTCGCCGAATTGGAGGGCCTCGAACTTACCCATGATAAGAAGGTGGCGACCTTAGGTCGGTATCAGGCGACGTCATTGCCGAAGGAGTGGACCGATGAACAAGGCGCGCCCGTGCCATGCCGCCAGGCCCAGGCTCTCGGTCCAGCCGATCGCTGGAACTTCCTGACACCCGGGCCGAATAAATACCGCAGCCTCAAAGCCGGCGGGAAAAAATGGCCGGTGAAATCCGAGCCATGGCCGGGTAGCCGGACCTTTAAAATTGGCCAACAGAAAGTCATCTTCCGCGGGTTGACGACCGAAGCCGATGACGTGGGGGAAGTCACCGAGGCAATCTGTGAGATCAGCGGCGCGACCTTCCGCGTGAACGCCAAACCCAAGATCCTTGGCTACAAGGGCAAGGGCGTGGCCGTCGAACTTGCCTCCACGGACGAAGACGAGAACAAGACGGTCGACCCTGTTCGGCAACTGCTCGAGTCTGATATCGATCAGTTGTCGGTGCGAATCGGGACCAAATTCCTGAACTTTTACATCGAAGGCAAACGCCACGACCGCCGGATTTTCTTCTTGGATAAACGGCCGCCCGAAAACGTGGTCTTACAGCCGCGGCTTTTCTTGCAGCAGCTACTGCTCCAGAAGCGGGCGATCAATCAACTCCTCAACGCCCCCTTGCCGCACCAGCTGCCGCTCTTGCGCCTCGGAGATAGCGCCAAACATTTCCGACCTCAGGATAGCCTGGGCTTAGAGGCGTGGGCTCCCTTTGCCATCAACGACGACCAGTGGGTCTGGCTGAATCGACCGGAGTTGGACGGCACCGATGAACAGCGTGAATTCGTCCAGAAGGCCCTCGCGACCCCGGATTTTGCGTTAATGCAGGGCCCGCCCGGCTCGGGTAAGACCACGGCCATCTGCGAACTCATCGCCCAGTTGCAGCGCCAAGGCCGGACTCGCATCCTGCTTTGCGCCAACACCCACGCTGCGGTCGACAACGTCATCGATAAGCTGCGCAAAAAGGACTCTTTAGCCCAAGGCCTGGACATCCTCCGGATGGGCAAGAACCGCGGCGACGAGCAGACGGGGTTTGATCACCGCCGCGAGCGACTCCAAGCGCAAGGCCTCAGCAAAGACGAGGCCATCGACTTGGTCACGCGGATGGCGGACATCACCTGCAGCACGGTCGAGGGGCTCTCCATGCACCCCGCCCTGGGGGCAGTCGATAGCGACGAGTTTGCGGCACAAAAATGGAATGAACCCGTCTGCGTGAAGCCTTTCTGGGATGTAATGATTCTCGATGAGGCCAGCAAGACCCTGCTGCCCCAGTTCCTGCTCCCGGCGATGCTCGCCAAGCGCTGGGTCGTCGTCGGGGATTTACGCCAACTGCCGCCGTTCGCGGATGAGAGCGGCCTGTCGCGCAATATCCGCAACTGCCATTTCGACCCTAAAGATAAAGACGGTGAAATCTACGAGGAAGACCAGCCCTGGCAACGGGCGGCGATGATCAAACTCTCGCTTCGTCTGGCCATGGGCGACCGTGATTTCTGGCCGCTACAAACCCTGCGTGAAAAGAAATTCATCGTCGTCCTGCCATCGTTGTTCGCCGCCGAACTGTACAGTCAGCTCGCAGACCTCTCGATGATGGGGGCTTACGTGACCAACTCCGGATCAAAAGCCCCTCCCCGCCAAGACTGGACCTTCATGCGGGGTGATGATTTCGCCCAAGATGAAGTCCGCCTGCGATGCGCGATGGCCGACCTCGTCATTGTCGACGAGCTCATCTGGCCACTGATTGCGGAGGCCTTACCCGCAGGTAACCATTGGCTGGAACTGGAGTGGCACCAACCCAAGGCCATGGCCGGGCTCCGGACCAGACAGTCATTCCGCCAGCAAGCTCTGACGACTTGGTCGGGCACGGTAAAAGATGCCGCGGAGGCCGGCGAAACCGCCAACCAACTCCTCAGCGAGGAAATCGCCTGGCGCCTGAACCGGCAGCACCAGCTGCGGGATGGCGTCGTGAAAATGGCTAACGTTAAGAAGACCCACGAAAATCTGGCCCAGCAGATCCGCAAACTCATCCCGGCGGGGCGAGCGGCCGAAGGCGAGCGCATCATGGAGGCCGCCTCCGTGGCGATTCCCAGCATTCTCGATGCATTACAAGACGGACTGGCTTCGGTAGACAATGAATACGACACCATCATCGACCGGGGGCTGATTCGCCAGGACCCCGAAAAGCGACGCTTCGTAGCCCTCGGTTACCAGCACCGCATGCATCCGTCGATTTCCGCTTTTCCCCGCGAAACAATCTACGGTCAAGGCGCCCTACAAGACGCCCAGACCGTCCTGGATGAGACGACCAAGAATCCCTCGGATGATGCCCGGCAGACTAACTGGGGCTACCGCTTCCCCGATTGCAAATCGCATCGCTCGACCTGGATTGAGACAGGCGTCGCCAAGCCAACGGGGGGAGTGAATCGCGCAGAAATCAAGGCGGCGATCCAAGAGCTTGAACGCTTCCTCGCCTGGGCAGATAAGCCGGCCCATCGGCAAAAAGACGGCCGACCATGGGAAGTCGCCCTGCTCAGCTTCTTCGTGCCGCAGGTGAAAGCCCTGGGGAAAGCCTTAGACGAAATGTCGCGGCTCAAAGGCTCCTGGGATGAAGGCGAAAAGGCGTATAAGTCGCCAGCCTGGCTGATTCGCTTCAATACCGTCGATAGCTTCCAGGGCTGGGAAGCTGACCTCGTGCTCCTAAGCATGCGTAACGTCGATAAAACCGGCTTCATGGATTCGCCGAATCGTCTCAACGTCGCGTCCACGCGCGGCCGGGAGCTGCTCATCGTCCTCGGACATCGGCCTTATTTCCTCACTTGCCGAAAATCCGGCGAGCAATGCGCCGCCCTCAACGAATTCGCCAAACGCTCCCCCCTTCTCCCATGATTGTCTTAGCCGAAACCACCCCGGCCCTCCACCAGATCAGCCTCATGGCTGCATTTGCCAGCCGCCAGCCCCGACCGGAGCTGAAGCATATTCTACATCTCGCCGAGGACGGGTCACTCCATGAGCAAATCGTCGTCCAGCGATTTCAAGTCAGCCAGCGGGCTGCTTTTAACATCCTGAGCGAATGCGCCAGCCTAGGGCTCATCGATCAACAAGGCGGGCTAACTCCCGAAGGACAGGCCTTCCTAAAAGACGACCGCGGGCATGCCTATGTACCCGAGCACGGCTGCTTCAATGTGCTGCTTGGCCGTCACCCGGCCTTCGGCCAGGTGCTGCTCAACATCGAACGGACGCCCGAGGACATCGAACTGGCTGACATCACGGACCAACACGACGTGATTCTCCGGCCAGGCGACAAAGCGCTGGGCAAGGCGGGCGAGTTCAAGTTCGGGAAATATCTGGTGAAAAATCGCCGAGGCGGCCTCAAGAGTGCCGACCAGTGGAGCGCCCGGCTGAGCGTAGAACTGGCTTCGCCTAGCGCTAAATCTACGACCGGGAAAATTCAGTGGATGCGCGGCGCCGCGGCGAAAGACGAGGACAGCCTGACGCTACTCACTCCGGCCAAAGATCTATGGGGGGCCGCTTTACGCCAGATACCGGAAGCTATCGGCACGTGGAAGACAAAGCCGCAACCGCACCTCGCCATCCCGTACCAATCAGCCAAGCCCGAAGAGGCGACGCATTTTCTGCGGGCGGAAATTCGTCTCGCCGGCCCGCATCACCTCGACTCGGAAGAAGACCATTGGGCTCAATTCACCCTGCGCGATATCCCGATTGGGCCGGCCAACGAAGCCGAAGCCAGGGCCTGGGTTGACGCGCTCTTCTTCAAAGCCGTCCAAGCCGAGCGAAACTATCTGAACCTGGCGGAAGCCACCGAGCTCTACCAACAGACCAGTCAGCGCAACCCGATCCTGGCTGCGCTGGCGCCCAGCTATCAACACTCCGCGACCTTGCGCCATGCAGGGCAGATTGAAGATCGCCAAGCCTACTGGGCGTTGCAGGCGCCCGCTGACCTCGAAGACCAGCAGCCGACGGAAAGCGCTCTCCGCGTGCGCCCAGCTGAACGGATGTCCTTCCAGTCGTTCCTGGCGAAGACCGTCGGACAGACTTCGGTGGACACTCATTTCCTGCTTTACGACAAGTTCGCCCTCCGAGAGCCCAACTGGCTAAATGTGCCCGCCTTCCTCGAAGCCTGCCAAGGCCTCGCTAGTAAGGCCCGGCTGACGATTCTTCATCTGCCGCGACGCCGAGAGGATGGCGCTGACCCGAAGCCGTGCGCAGCCCAGGCGGCGCACAAGAGCTGCTATGAAGTCTTCGGTCAGACCTCTCTCCCGCATGACCGTTATCTGTTCACGGTAAGCGGCAAGGAGATCAAAGCCTGGCAGCTCTCGAATAGCCCGCTGGCGGCCAAGGCTGAAATTAGCACGGAGGTAAATGCCGGCACGCCGCTCGAGTGGCCTGCCTTGATAGTCGCCCCCGTCAACTTCGCCGACCTTGAAGCGGGCTTCCAAACCTTCCTTAACCGAGCATGAAAACTGGCCCCATCATAGCGCTTCGCTACGAAACGACGATTGACCGACGGAAGGAGATTATTGCGGAAGCTTGGGTGAGACAGCCCACCCCAGCACCCGCTGCCAAGCCATCGTGGTTTGGTGCGGCCGTGACTCTATCCAAAGCGAAAGCTTCCCCGGTCCTGCTCGCGATGACGGCGAAGGTCGTCCCCGAAGACCTCAAGTTGCTCCTCAAGACCCACCTCGAAACCGGCGGCCGAGCCTATCTTCTGACGCCGACCAGCTTCGATCCCGCCACCGAACTCAGGTCGCTCACAGACCTCGAAAAAGCGCAGGTCTTAATTCGCCAACTGCCCCGGGCGCCCCAGTCGGGCTATTGCCACGCGGAAGGCGGCCTCTGGTATGCCCCGCTGGGGGACCGGCCCGCCCGTCATCATCTGCGCTTAACGGCTGAACAAGCCGAGGAATGGCGGCACCTCTTCTTACGCTCCTTCTGGCATGAAGCCGAGAAGGAGCAGCACTTCGCAAAGGGTAAATGGACGCCCGCGGAGGCTTGTTGGAATCGCCCAGCCGATATCTCCCGGCGCGACCTCGCCTACTGGCAAGCTTCCCCAGATGACCAAGAAGCACGTCAGCTGGTTCCGCAGGCGGAGATAGCCCATTGCCTACAGGCAACTAAATCGGGCTCGGCATTGCTCTATACCAAGCCTGATTTCAATGCGGCTGATTTATTGCAAGCCGCCGCCACTAAAGGCATCCAAATCTTCGGCCTCTCCCCGCTTTTGCCGGAATGCTATCTGCTAGGCGCCGGCGGCTGGCTTATCTGCGGAGAGAAAGAGCCTTTGATTCTAAAGCTGAGCCACGAACAAGCCCAAGAGGCTCGCGACTTACTCGCCTTGAGTCAGAGCCAGGCCTACGTCCGCGATCGGAATCTGGCATCGCTCCAAAAGGATTTCCCGGCGGCGGAGTTCCTCCTGCCGGAGGCTAAGGACTGGGAGCGCATCGCAGGCGCTTGGCCCGCCGATAAAGCGAAAGACCTGGGGCGCGTCACGGCGCGGAGCCTGCAGGACCTCACGCAGAGCGAACTTCGCTGGGAGGCGGAAGATCAAAAGTTGCGTGCGCCGGCCTTGGCCCTAGCCGCCAAATTCACCTGGGAAGTCGTGCCGCCTGTGGCGCCCGCCAAGAGCGAAGACTCGCTCTACGAAGACTGGAAGCAGCACACGCTAGCCTGCGAAACTTTACGCGTAAAGCTAGCCAAGCGAACCCAAGATCTGGGCGAGCTCAACACCGGCTGGGACGAAGAGTTCGCGAATTTCTTCGATGATGCTTCGGCCCTGAAAATCTCCTTGGCCAAGCTAACTGAATTTGAACAAACAAAGCACAGTATGGAGCTGACTCCGAGGTTGCGCCAAGCGCTGATGAATCACTTGCAAGCCTGGCTGGAGGAAGCCGACAATGCCCGCGAGCTGCTGAACCATGCACTTCTGGTGCAGGATTGGCTGGTCGCGCGCCGTAAGCACGCGATTCGCATCAAGGATGCAGAAGCCAAGCTCGCGCAGAAGCCTTTACCCGCGCCGGGTGACGACGCGGAGGCCGAGGCCAAGGCTGATTTTAACGATCAGCAGAAAGAGCGCACCAAACTCGAGGCCGAACTCTTGCGCCTACAGAAGGAAATGACGGACAAATATCGGACCCCTCCGGCAGACAAATCCGAGCACGTGGAATTGAAGGCCCTGCGACCTCTAGATAAATCTGGCCTCAAGCCGTGCCCCGCCGAAAGCCTACCCGCAATCGGCAAGCTTTACGTCGGCAAGGGAGTGGGCAGTCAGCCTGCGCGCTTCCTCGCGATTACCGACTGGGCCGACCACGACGCCGGCCAAAAAGAGGCTGACCGCCTGAAGGCATCTTTAGTCGTCGAGGCTTCATAACTCCGGAAAATCCTCCCATGCCCACCGAACCCTCCACGCCCGCGCTTGATCCTCAATGGAGGGAGATGACGTTACCGCATTACCTGAAAGAGCTTCGGCTCGCTATTCAGGAGGGATGGGAAAAGGACCCGATCACGCCGAAAGCTGATATCAAGATTTACGAGGACGCCCGCAAAGCGCAGGAGAAAAAGGGGGCC
>Ga0209107_10000296_pt1 | contig 29671 bp, 45 predicted proteins | sample LakErihyJuly2011_2_FD_187460 | JGI IMG/M metagenome (GOLD analysis project Ga0209107, IMG submission 187460) | Freshwater microbial communities from dead zone in Lake Erie, Canada - CCB hypolimnion July 2011 (SPAdes) (version 2) | ecosystem: Environmental > Aquatic > Freshwater > Lentic >...
GCAAGCCTGTCCCATAACGATGGTTGATACATCGGGTCGGATAAACTGCATAGTATCATAGATAGCCATACCAGCGGTAACGCCGCCGCCAGGGCTATTAATGAAAAAACTAATATCTTCATTTCCTTGACTTTCTAAAAATAACAGTTGGGCTATCAACAAACTTGCTGTGTGTTCATTGACTTCTGTATCTAACATTATGATACGATCCTTGAGCAACCTGCTGTAAATGTCGTATGCACGTTCTCCGCGAGCTTCAGTCTCAATAACCATAGGTACTAAATTAGGCATCTGTTTCCTTTTGTTTTAATTGTTTAACGAATACTTCCAGTTGTTCGATCAAGTCTTCACAACCCTCTTTACTCATAGTAAGTGTAGAATAACCTATTTTTAAAGCTATCCTGTCCTCACTAGTTATGCCAATAGTATAATGCAGTTCTTCCGGTGTGGGTTGTTCAATATACGGTGTAGGAACTTTTATCGGTTCTGGAAATTTAAGTACATTACCGTATTCAGTCTTTTTAAGCCAATCAAACATAGTTAAGCCTTTGATGTATCGTATGTCTGTGCAAAGATATCTTTCTTCACTACACCGTAATCTCCGGCACCGTGGCGAACAATGTAATCCTCACCAGCAGTATAATTCAAATCACCCCATGATGCTTTTACTACACCACTGTGATCTGCAAGTTTGGCATGCTTGTGAATTTTCTTAGGGGTAGCAGTACCATCTTCGTTGTCGTCGTAGTAGTCAGCAAACTTTTTAGGGTTAACTGGATACTGCTCGCCTTTTGGGCCAGTGATGATTTTAAAGCCAGCTTGATAATCTACCGGGCCTTCTAATGTATCAACAGTGCCATTATCAACAGCAGTTTTATAATGGATCGGAGTAGGATGCTTATAGGTTTCGAAACTACCGTGAGCAAACCACTCATCGGTAATTCCTTTTTCCATAGACTCTACAATATTAATGTATTCACGAATCATTGTGGTTTGTCCAATTCTTTAAATGCTTCTGGGGCACGGCGAGCGGATTGCTCATTGACTTTGGCCTGTTCCCGTGAACGACGCAGAACGTTGGCATCTCCGGTTGGCAATGCCAACAACACATAGGCTGTGAATTGATCACCTGAACGCACAACTACTGGATTATCTCCCACGTTCTTTGCGCCATGAGTTTCAACACCAGTTACGTCAACGGCATTGCATCGTGTGCGAGTTGCTTTTTCAATTGAGCTAGTACGAGATTGACTGGTTTCAAATTGTTTAGTTTGACTGTCAACGGTACCACCTGCACTGTAACAAATGTCAGACAGGGCATTGGTACGTGCCAAATGCACAGCCATGTTATAACTGCCAGCAGTGCCTTCACCAGCCGCAAAAACAGCACTGTCGCTAAGTGGAACTCGACTCATCCATTCAGGTCGCTTTTTAAGAGCCTGGTCAATGGCTTTTTCACGGTACTCACGTTCATTGTCTGCACGGCGTTCATAGGCATCACGGGTTGTACCGCAGGCCGCAAGCATGGCAACAATTGGAATTAGTAATAGAGTTTTTTTCATTTGGAGTCCTTATTTAGATTTAATTTTAGAAGCAGTCCAGTCTGTAGCGGATTTGACATCTTCGCCAACTCCTCTTACAAAACCAGCTGATGTACTACACGCAGTCATGTTAATGACCAAAATCAATGCTAGGAAAATTTTCATTTTGCCAACTCCTGACTCTGTGTTTTGACTGTGTCTACACCCTTGTCCATAATCTTAGCAATGCCGGAAAATCCAACAGTAGCTAGAACTAGTCCAAAGACTGTGCCTATAATAAATGCCTTCATAAAAGCCTCTCTCTCTGTGTGTTAATGTACGTTAATTATATACTAGGCATGCTCGAATGTCAACATTCAATCTTACCATTTGTCTACTACCAACCAGTTGGCCTTGTTTCCATCCAACTGGCATATTACGCCGTGATACACTCGCAATACTTTATCTTTGGCAGTACTTTCGGTAAACATTTTACATTGGCTGTTTCGATAATTGAAAACCTTTTCAATCTTGCTTTTGCCAACTTCGCTTTCCAGTATTACATCACCAATTTTAATTTTACCAACTTCTGCGCCTTCTTTACAAACTGTTGCAGTCTCGGTTTGAAACTTGCCTTCATTCTCAATTTGAACTGTGGTCACTTTGCAATTGGCGGCGGTTGCCTGAGTTGACACCATCATTAGAACTATCAAATATTTTTTCATGATTTGTCGCACCTGTAAGCATACCACCAAATTGTGGCTTTTAATCTACCGTTGTAATCCTGGTCATCCTTGTTAAGGAGATCAGGATCTGGGTTAAAGTTTTTGTGTGCTTGCAAACGTTTGAGAATCTCTATTTGTTTATCAGCCTTTTCACAACTGTTTGGAAAGTCCCAAAGTTCCTGATAGCTCATGACTTTGTAATATGAATAGTCATATGCCTTTTCTTTAGTATGAGATTCTCCACCAGAAAATGCAAGTATAAGCATTGATAGAATTGCTATGCCAACAAAAAATCGTATGACAGGCCACAGCAATCCTAATATGCACAGCGCCGCTAATCCCAAAATCATCTTGTACTTTCTGTTCTGTTACGATAATACAAGTATAACTGAATTATTGGTACTTGTCATCCAATGTGACGCTCGAAAGTGATGCAATGGTTTGGAACTTTTCCCAAGCCATTTTGGCTGCTGGGTTGGCATCCAGTTCACTATTTGGCAAGACTGCTTCCAACCAAATTTCCGGACGACGTCTAGGATGCGCTCCAAACTTGCGAGGCTGATGCATCTTGCCATCTTCGTAAAGCATACAGCTCACACTACGAAACTTGTCCTCATCGTCCTTGCTAGCCCAATCATAATCGCCCCATTCGGGATTACTCATTCCGCCCAGGCAGTATCCTTGCCAAATTCCTGTCCACTGTGTATCATCCCGTGGATCAAAATCTGTACGAGTGATCAACACTAACACATCGTCCATGCTCACACGACCTTCAACAATGTCCAAAACACAACGGCTATAGCTTAGTCCAATTTTCATACAATCACACTTTCTTCTTTATGAGTTTTAAAAACATTTTGTCCACAGCGCCGAATGGCATCTGCTAACACTTGTGGAGTTTCTTCGGAATAAATCTGCAACTCTTTCAAACTAATCTCACTTTCAAAAGCCCATATTTCTGGAAACCTCTGTGGGTTAGCTCTTGCCCTAAGTATAGCATGTCTGGGTATGGGGAAGTCAACTTTGTCATCGCCTTTTAACACTGTCCAAAACTTTTTCTTTTCATAGTCCGTGACATTGAATATCCATTCAAATCCCAACGTATCAAAATATGCCATGTATGCTGCCATACTATCTTCCAGTCTGTGTTTTGCTAATGGTAGGGCCGTCGCTGGTAAAATCCATGCCAGCACCACGTCCCTCGTATATTCTTCCGTTCCAGGTCATCATGAGTTTAACCGATTTGTTCAATACTACAGTGAGATTACGCCCTTCGTTGAACGACATAATCTCACCTTTTATCTCACGGCCACTAGGATCTTGCTTAACAATGCAGGTATCACTGTGCCTAGTTATCGTTGCCATTTAGGCCACCTTCCAGTTCAGTTATTCGGGCTGTAAGTTCTTTAACTGCACCTTCAAGTTTTTCAATATGGTTAGCAATTTGCTTCATAAATTCCAAATTGTTGCTTGCAGTTAATCGAACCATCTCTGGTGCTGATAGTGTTTGATCTGTCATTTAAATCTCCAATAAAATATTAGGGTCCCAGCCAGTATCCTCGCTGTAACCATCGTTTTGGTAACCACGTGGGTTACATACAACTCTAGTCTCACCAATCACATAATCAAACGGATGATGGGTGTGACCATGTGTCCACAACACAATCTGTGGGTGATCCAAAATGAACTCACTCAAGTCGCTGTGGTAACCACCGTTCATCAGTGTTTCGTGAGCATAGCTTGGATGACAACTTTTGAAACTAGGTGAGTGATGTCCGACCACAACACACCGTTTGTCCTTGTGTTCCTGAACCATTAGTTTGATGTAGGCCAGTGTCTTGTCATGTCTGATAGCCACATCCAACGCACTCATGGTGGCAAAACTTCTTTTGTCGTTGCGAATGATACGGAAGTCGTTCATCATACCCACAATGGCATGCATGGTAAGTGGATCACGCCGGTTCATGTTGGTCCACAAGGTACCACCCACAAACACAACATCGTCGATAATCTTAGTATCTTGTTCCAACATGTAAATGTTGGGATACTTAGCGCACTCGTCACGCATGTGTTCAATGCTGTCGTAGAATCTACCATTATAGAATTCATGATTACCCATGATGTATATCACATGTGGGAACTGAAAACTGCAACGCTTCATAAAGTCGCGAAACTTTTGAGCACGTTCTTGTCTCCGACCCAATCCAGTGCCGTTGGCAATGGCCGCTTGATCCGCAGTATTGTTAGGCGCTGGATGGTCGTGGAGATCCTGTGCAATCATAATATCGCCACCGAGGATCAGTACATCATAGTTCTGATCGTTAACAATGTTAATGTCACTGAACTCTAAATGGAGGTCACTGACCAGTTTGATTCTCATATCTTTTCTCTCTTAATTCTTCACAAGGTTCACAATAAACATGGATCCAACCACCGCCTCGGCTGGTTCCAGGATTGCCACATTCTTCACAAGTGACTCCTGTCATGCTTTCTGCCATGCTAACAAGTCCGCTGATGTAATCATCACCACCACTGTAATAAAATCTCAGTGTACCAAACTTTTCTTTAACTTGGTCCAAGGTCACTTGTGGAATAGATTCTGGTACTGACCTAAAGTCTCCGGCAACAATTTCCGCAAGGCGTTTTTCTTTGTACTCATCGTTAGGTCGATCTTTCATGCTGGCTTCAAACAAGTCAAAGTTTCCAGCTTTTGCTTGTGCGGCCATTTCGTTGTATTCCATGGCCCACTTGCGCTGTTTCTCTTTCCAATCAATGTGATGCTGAATATTTCCCATAAGCTGATTCAAAATATTGTACCAACCATCTCCACATTCAAAACCCCAACACATACAAGTTTCCTGCATGTTCTTGTTGCGATTCACCATCAGCTTGGGATACTTCTCACAAAGCAATTTATCTAGTTCTTGTTTCATTGCGCCGCCTTTACATAATTAAGTCTGGTCACATCATTTTGATGTTTCCAATGTTTGGAATGATCCTTGACCTTTGCTTTTACTATCACACACGCACCAAGGTTAAGGCCCGTCTTATTAATCCAAGACACCATCTTATTGTTTATTATAGCATCTATATTCCATCCTTCAAAGTTTTTTGACTTAACTGATGAAATTATCTCTGCATCCAAATCTTTAATGGCACTACCTACTTCTCCCAAATAACCTTCATCCACACTTCGAGAAACTTTTTTAAGTTTGTTTTGTGAAAGGTCTCTAACATATACACTAGGCAAACAGGCAATGTAACCAAAGTTTTTAGTTTCAATATTGTCTGAACTTAGAAAACCGTTGATATTGGTTTGAAACTCGTTCTCTCCCTCGATTGCCGCAAACAGCAATCGTTTAAAATACTTTCGAATTTCTTCTGCAAGTGCAACGTCTTCAGCCAGTACCTTTAACGGCATGGGTGCATCTTTTGGATCAGCAGTCCAGTTTGTAGGAATAACTGTACACAACATCTGCATCTTGTTGGTCTGTTTGGTGTACATATAAACGCCATCTTCTGCCCAAACTGCTTCAGGTTCTTTGATATACGAACCATTTACTCGTTGTGCCGCACAGGCCAGCTCTAGTACTTGTTGTGTGGAGAACTCTTTTTTGGACATTGCTCGCTCGCTACATGAGTTAATATACTTTGTATTTTATATGAAAACATGTCTCTTGTCAATCGTTTCCAAATGACAATATATCTTTTTGGCTAACTTTTTGGTAAGCATGTTTAGTCCAAAATGACCAATGTACGCTCTCAATTGTGGACTAGACAATTGAGAACCTGTACGCATCTTACTCAAAATACTTATTCTGCTTAATCTTCGTTTGGCACGGTCAGCATCCATGGTGCGCAGTAGCTCAATGGCTATACTAAAAGCATAGGCATCTAATTCGTCATCATCTGCAAGATATAGTTCGTACGGTGTATCAAAATGCTCTCCGTATTGATTATGATCTCTACGCATACTTTGATATTGATGTCTAAACTCGTGTACAGTGGCATCAAAAATTTCTGTAAGAAAAGCAGTTACTTGATGTGGACCAAACGGTTCATCGCCCTTTAAGTTGTGATGTACTATGACTTCTATGGCTGTATCCATATTGAAGTCATTTTCACTGTCATAGTATGCCATAACATACCATTTGTCTTGATCTAACGTTTTATCTTTTTTACTCTTAATGGCAATATCAAAATTGTGCAATTTGAATGTGTTGCGGGTACGCCCTATCAAATTTCTAAAAGTTGGTTGCTTGGGTGTTTGTTCTCGAACTTTTTTACATACATTACATACACGTTCAAGAATTATATTCATTGTCACAACCTATAAGTTACGCGGCCCTTTGTTAGATCGTATGGGCTTACTTCTAACCGGACGTTATCGCCCATGATAATTCTAATCTTGTTTTGCTTCAATCTACCGCCCATGTAACATAACAATGGTTTAGGCATATTTTCTACTTTAACCCTAAACATATTACCCGGTAATACTTCTTCTACAGACCCAACCAGTTCTATAATATCGTCTTTAGCCATTGTTTATTTTTTGAATAGTCCAACTACCGTCTTGGTTGTCAGTCCATTCCAAAGTGTCTCCCTCTTTCCAGCCCTGTTGTTCTAAAAAATCATCCGGGAACGGAAGAACCAAATCTCCACTCCCGTCATCTGCTTCTTCCACAGTTATTGTCCAACTTGTTTTGTTCATGATATTATTTACCGTGTTATTCATCATCACTCCAAGGAACTGGTCTCCAACCCAACCGATTAAGATCCAATTCAATTTCTTCAGTTACAACTCCTTCGGGTACATAGTCGCGGCCATCAGTAACGTCTGGTATTATACCAGATAACCCGTTGCCCAATTCTTCATTGCCAATCCCACTACAGTACCAATCAATGTAGTCACCCTTTTCCTGCATGTCAGCAACGATGCCACCACTATGACGCCAACTGCACGACCATACATCGCCCTTTAGCTCTTGCCAAAACTCACGACTTTGCCAAGTCATGTTGCACATCGCGGCATACAAGTTTTGAGCATAGTTGTCACTCTGTTTGACTTTGTCGCAAAGTTCTTTGCTACTACGGAGATCGTACTCCATGTTGTTTTTTTGCCAAGCAGGATCGTGGATCCGGTTGGCATCATCAATCTTGATCTGTTCCCACATATTGATGTATGCTTGATTAGGCTCTTCACCCTTTTCTTTTGCCCGTGCAATTGCACCTTCTTTTTGAAAGGTATGCCGTTGGGGACTACTTGCTACTCGTTTCATTAATGGAAACTTCCTTGAATACAGTGTCGAAATTCGTGGCCGAGAATATCATTATTGGTCATGTACCCAACCACAATGGTACAAGTGCGGTCATTATGAAAGCTACAGGCTTCCATAGTGGCTCCTCTGAATCCGCCAAACCCTCGACGTCTACTTTCAGCTTCGCACGTTTGTCTAACATTGTCTGTTCTGATAATCTTAACTTGTGTTTCAGCTGTTACCAAATTTCGAATAGAATACATTTCGGTTGCTGATTTTTCCAGTTGAGCATTTGCGTTCATTGCAACTACTGCTAACAAAATTACTAGTGCCTTTTTCATCCTGTGCCTTTCTGTGCCTGTGTGTTAAAATGGTGTAGACGGTAGGATTCGAACCTACAAAGTCACCCTAAGGGCTAGACCCTGTCCCTCCGCTGGCCGGTTGTTACTTGCCATTGGAGGAGGTATACCAGTTCCACTCACGTCTACATTGTAAGTATAGCGCCTTTTGTAAATACTGTCAATGTCTTTCTCTACTATTCCATTCGAAAAAATTATCCAATTTGGACAGCAAACCATGCTAGATCGTCCATTATTTAACATAAGTTGGATATTGGGGAGATTTTGTAACTACAAATGTAGCTATTGTTGGCCCTATGCTAGGTCAGATGTGCCAGATCACCAACCAGTCGAAGTGTATAAAAATGTTGTTGACGAAATCAAACATCAAGCTCGAAACAACGGATTCAATCAATTTCATTGGAGTTTCAGTGGCGGCGAGCCAACAGCATACAAAAATCTACTAGAGTTAACTGATCACTTGGACGATGGTGTGTCATACCAAACTATACACATGACTACTAATTTGAGTCCCAGTTTGGCTTGGTGGAAACGTTGGGCCACTGCTACCTCTATGCTACAACGTAGAAGTATAACAGCCAGCTTTCACGACGAGTTTGCCAAAGAACAGGAGTTTGGCGATAAGATTTTGCAACTGATGTATGATGGTGTTCACGTTACTATAAATCAAGTCATGGTGCCTGAAAAATTTCACCAATTGTATGCCAGACTAGAAAGATTTGCGACCCGTGGTATTAATGTAACTCTTAAACCGCAAAGTGATCCCACAGCCAGCCAACTAGTAGATGGATACACTGATGAAATGATTCGCATAATGCAAACTGGATTCCCACAACAATCCGACGGCGAAGAAACTTATCAGATAGCACTGTACGAGCAAGATGGTACTGAACATCTATTCGACCAAGCTGAAAGATTCAATGCATTTGGATTTAATAAGTTTGAGGGATGGCGGTGTAACTCGGGATTTCAAAGTGTGATAATTAGAGGCGACCAAATAAAAAGAAGTTATAGTTGTCATGATGTTCCTCTAGGCAATGTATTAACGGGATTTAAATTATTTGAAGATCCACAACTTTGCTCTACACCAAGTTGCGTTAGTTCAGCGGATAGCAAAATTCCTAAAATTCGTGTAATTTAATCATTTCAAAAAGTGTTTTGACAGCAGTTTGCAAATCGGGATAGTCGCTTGCTTTAATAATTGTTTTTGTTCTTCTAAAAGACAGATAGTATTTCTTACCAAAAATTTGTATATGATGTCCTCCAGGACTTACGTAATGAATTGTTCCGTGATACTCTAGTCCCCACTTATTTTTAACATTATTTGTAATCCACTTGTATACGTTACGGAACCAAAACGGATCGTCTTTAATTTGAGAACCTATACCCCATTCGTGAATGTTGTTACACGGAATATTGTGCAACGCCAAATCGTCTCCTTGCCAGTCGATGCTATCTATTTTATCCAACACTATGATTTCATCAGTGTTTATAATTTCATCTGTAATTAGTATTCCATTAATCCATTCGTTGTTTTTTCTTAGTGCAGTTCCAATGTACCTATTAGTTCCTGGTTCTAACTGCCAATAAGGCGATTTAGAAATTTTCCAAATTATTACAGGTTGGGTTGGATTATGCATATAAAAATAAAACCATTTATCCAATATTCTATGTCGAGAAAATGCCCCTGAAAAATAACCAAATAGATTACTATCTAACAATGGTTTAACCTTGCAATTATATTTGTATAGCATGATTAGTAAGTATCAGTTCCGTGTGCCACTCGTTGGCCATCTCAGTAGTTGCAAAATTTTTGAAGCATGGTGCTCCAAGTGTGTAGTGTAGAAGTTTAGCGTTGAGATTTGGTCCGTATTCGTCTGGTAGCCAATTCCATTCATTTGGTAATTCGCCAATTAAATCGTCAATGAGCCAGGTAAATCTGTGAACTTGTGCCCCAGTTGCTGACTGTATGAATTCAGGTGTGACGGCAGCATTAGCAGGATGCCCGCAATTCCAAAGGACCACACTTGACCAATTCTTTCGAGGATAGTTTTCGTTCTTCGCTCCAAGATACTTTTTGGACATTCTAGTTTTGTAGTCATGCTTAACCACCATAACAGCTTTAGTTTCATCACATAACTCCCATAACTCAGTAATATCACTTCGAAGAATCATATCACCGTCAATGAATAGTGCCCAACCAGTAAAATCTGTTAGATATGGTATTAAAAATCTACTGTAGATAAATTGATTACTTCCGTCAGTATGAGTTTCTGTATAGTTTTGAATTAAATTGAGTGCTAATGGGATAATGGCAACAGGTTGACTAGCATGCCGAATAATACTATTGGAGCATACATGATAAGTGACGGCAGCGTGAGGATCGTATCCTATAAAAATTTTAAGCATGTGATATTTAGTAGTTAAATACATGTGCTGAAAAATACAATTACATAAAATTAAATTGGAAATAATATGGAAATTAAAGAAGTAAAACAAAACTGGTCTGACAAGCTAATGAGGATTGATCTTACTATAGGTAATATTTGTAATTACAAATGCTGGTATTGTTTTACTGGGTGCAACGAAGGAACGCTAAAATGGCCAGACTTTGATACCTTTACTACTAATCTCTGTCATCTGTTAGATTATTATAAAGAACATACAAATAAACGCAAGTTTGATTTTCATGTAATGGGCGGAGAAATCACACATTGGAAACAATTTTTCGATTTAATTAAATTTTTTAAGGAAAGATATGATTGTATTTTTACCTTAACAACCAATGCAAGTAAGAAGTTAGAATGGTGGAGAGATGCGGCACCTTATTTAGATTACGTAACTATCAGTAGCCATCATGAATTTGCTGATCCTGCCCATGTCAGAGATGTGGCAGATTTATTATATGAAAAAAATGTAATTGTAAATACTGTTGTTCTAATGGATCCAACATCCTGGGATAAGTGCATGGGCATTGTGGAATTTTATAAAGGTAGTAAACATAGTTGGTCTATTCGATATTTAGAGATTATCCAACAAGATTCAGTAAAATATTCACAGGAGCAACTTGCAATACTGCAAACGTTACGTGCAAGACGAGCCAATCTATTTTGGTTTTTGCGTAATAATAAAAGTTATCGTAGTAGCGTAAAAGTTATTGACAGCAACAATAAAACTCATAAAGTTAAAGACCAAGACATAGTACTTAACAGGCTAAACAATTTTTTTGGATGGGAGTGTAATGTTGGTGTTGACTGGATTGCCGTTAAAGCAAATGGCACAGTGTCTGGTATATGCGGCAACGGTTTATTTTCAAATGTAGAAAAATTTAATATATTTAATGAAGATTTTGTAGAAAAATTTCAGCCCACTATTACGCCTACTATTTGTCAAACAACAAGTTGTTGGTGTATGTTTGAAGCTAATATGCCCAAGAGAAAGATAACAGAAAACAAGGTCATACCAATCTATGCTAATTGACACTGATCATTTGCATTTCTGGATCCAAGCTATACGACAAAGTCCAGACCCAATGCGTACTATGGATGCATTTTGGCAAGGGCAACTTAGTAGCAAAGAGTGGTTAATTAGTTCCTTGAACTGCTGGATAGACGATTTTGTCACAGTAGATATTCACGGCGGCTGGGTAGGTGTGTTGGCCAGTCTATTGTTTCAGTCAGAGACCGGGCCAAGCTATAAACATATTCGTAGCGTCGACATTGATCCCACATGTGAGCCTATTGCTACAATGATGAACAAGAAGGAAGAAATTTCAGGTAGATTTCGTGCGGTTACTGCTGACATGTGTAATATACGCAGTGATGCCAATGTTATTATCAACACCAGTTGCGAACATATTACACAAAATCAATTTGACTTATGGAAGACCGGCATGCCTTATAATAGTTTGCTAGTATTGCAAAGTAATAATTATGATATACCCGAACATGTTCGCACAGCATCTAGCCTAGAAGAATTTAAAAATCAGTGCAATATCAATGTGTCATGGGCTGGCGAGTTAAAATTGCCATTGTATACTAGATACATGGTAATAGGAAAAAATAATGAATCCAAGTAGTTGTTCATATCCCTGGAAAGCAATAGCTATACGTCCAAACGGATTAGTCATTCCGTGTTGTAGATTCAACCAATCGAGTATGGACACTTTTATAGATTCTGGTGATAATTTACGTAACTCTGATATTTGGAAAACAATACGTACAGATATGTTAGCAGGAAAATTAATAGACAACTGTAAAAAATGCTACGACGAGGAGCATGCCGATATGAAAAGCATGAGGCAATTGGATTCTGTAGATTTTATTCCAGTTGATAATCAAGCTATGCCTATTGAAAATTTAGAGATAGCATTTAGTAATCTTTGCAATTTAGCGTGTGTTCATTGCTCCAGTTCTTACTCTACCAAATGGTATTCCGAAGATGTATCAGCTGGCAGAGTAAATAAAACTGGGATAGTTAAACATAGTACTAACTTTAAAGATTGGGACCTATCAAAAGTTACTAGATTAAAAATCATAGGCGGAGAACCTATGATGGAGCAGGATAAGTTTATAGAGCTTATGTCGTCTATGAATTTGAAAAATATCACATTAGAAATTAATACCAATGGCACTATACTTCCTAAAGAACAATTAAAATCATACATTAGTAAATGTAAACGTGTTTATTTTTGTGTTAGTTTGGATGGACTGGGTACAGTTAACGATTGGTATCGTTGGCCCAGCAAGTTTAATGAAATAGTTAACAATATGAAAACATACAGCGAATGGTGGGGCGCACCAAGCAATGCTAACATGTTAGAGCATAGTATTCAACTAATTATACATCATGTAGGTAATGCCATAAGCATTTCAGATTTGCCAGAATTTATCAATTATGTAGAAACAAATCTTCCAGCATGGAGATTGAATTGGGATTGGATTGCATACCCCCATTGGCAAACTATACAATCATTACCCGAGGAATACAAACAGAAATTGATTACAAAATTTAAAGAATGTGCATTGACATATAAACTAGTAAGCTCTAAATCCATTAATCCCTATTTGATTGCTATTCATCATCTTAAAAAATCTTCGTTGGTAACATGGGAAGATGTAAAAAAGAATATAACTGCTATATCAATCGAACGAAATTTAGATTTTTTATCAATGGTTCCTAACCTTAAAGGTCTTTAACAATAAATGAAAACATTAGCAATTTTTGGAGATAGCTACGCCCGCAAAGACGCGGATGATATACACGAAAAGTCGTGGCATGAGTTTATGGATGGATATCACATTACTAACTTTGGAGATCCTGGAAGTTGTTTATGGTACAGTTATGATTTATTTCTACAGAATCATTCCAAGTTCGATCAAGTTATCTTTTTGGTAACCTCTACAAATAGAATTACTCTCACGGGACCAACTGTTATCTATCGTAATCAAAATTACAAAACAGCTAAGATTAAAATAGAATCATCAACAGGTAAAGAATTAGAACAGTATAAAATTGTACGTGATTATTATGAATTAATACATGATGTAAAAAAAGATGCGGCAATGCACCAACTCATGATATCCGATATCAAACAAGTAAGGCCCGATGCTGTTGTATATCCATGTTTTGATAATACCTGGTCACTCGAATCACCGCTATATAATATTACAAAATTTGAAGATCAGCATCTGGGTATGACGACCGAAATACGTAGAGAATTATATCGCAAAGGCTTACGCGATAGCCGTGCATGTCACATGATCGAAGAAAACAATAAAGTTGTATCTGAAATGTTCCTTTCAAAATTATCTGGAGTAGATAGATCATTAGGCCAGTTAATTTCTCCAACTAAAGATGTAAATTATTATTATCAATCAGCATGGCACTAACAATAGGTTTTTTTGGAGATAGTTTTTGTGCCTTAGAAAAAAACGAGGATAGCATTATCAACGGTTATACAACGTACATTGAAAAATTAAAGAATCATTATTGTGCAGATATAGTCAATTTAGGCATGGGCGGAAGTAGTGTGTGGGACTTATATTTTAATCAATTACTTCCTTTAGTAAAAAAAGATAAAGTTCCTGATATATGCGTATTTGTATGGACACATTCTGGAAAAATATTCCATCGTACATCTCGTAGTCTACATGCGTCTTCCTCGTTAAACGGATTTAACAAAGAAAAGTTTGATTGGTTTGCTAAAACATATCCCAATGTAGGATATAATTTTTTTGCTAAAGAAATTTATGAAGCAAGCAAACAATATTACTTGCATCTTTACGATCAAGAAAAAGAAGATTTAGAACATGTAGCACAATTACAATATATAGATAATAACGTGTTAAATCTGTTACCATTATCAACCAAAATTGTGCATTTATGGGCATTTGGATCTAATAGTTTTTCAAAAGATAACGGTTGGCAACCAGAAAATATTTTATATCCTCATGTATGGAAACACGGTGTTACAATATTTCCCTGTCTTATGTCGTTATCGGTAGCAGATTACAAATGGCCTGTTTATCCCATTACTGATACTAGACCAAATCACCTCGAAGGAAATAAAAATGATTTAATATTTGATTCAATTCGATCTGCTATAGATTTAAATCAAAATATTGATCTTACAACAGAAGTTACTAGGAGATGGAATCGTGTTTAAATTCACCGACCTTAAGCAAATACACCTCGAAGTGTCAAATAATTGTCAAGCCAGTTGTCCCATGTGCAGTCGAAATATTAGCGGTGGTTTAGAAAATCCCTTGATCAAGGTGCAAAACTGGTCGCTTGACGATTTTAAAAATATAATGAATCAAGAAGTATTTGATCAAATTGATGGATTTTATTTTTGCGGTAACTTTGGAGACCCTATATTAAACAATGATTTAATTGATATGTGCCGTTATGCAAAAGATATGGCCCGGCCTGAGATAAATGTTTCAATTCATACAAACGGTGGTGCAAAATCTACAACTTGGTGGAAAGAATTAGCACATGCATTACCTAAAAATCATAAAGTTATTTTTGCATTAGACGGTTTAGCAGATACTCATAGTCTTTATAGAATTGGTACAGATTTTAACAATGTGATAAGAAATGCCACAGCTTTTATACAAGAGGGCGGCATAGCCGAATGGGCTTTTATAAAATTTAAACACAATGAGCATCAAGTTGATGATGTCCGCGCCTTATCTAAAAAATTAAAATTTCAGTATTTTACAGTAAAAAATAGTAGCAGGTTTGTAGGAGAAGCAAAGACCAAAGTTCTTGATAAGTCTGGCAATGTTACGCACTACTTGGAACCTTCTTCAGATACTACTATAAAATTTATAGATAGGAAAATAATAGATTCTTTTAAAGATTCAATAGCTCATGCCAAAATTGATTGTAAAGTTTTAAATAACAAAGAAGTGTATATTGATGCATATAAACAATTGTTTCCTTGTTGTCATACAGCCAGTGTACCTTATATGCGGGAACAAACAAATTTTCATGAATGGGGAGATACGGTGTATAGCATAGTGCAAACTATGATGTCACAACACCATGATATGATTAAGAGTCTTGGCAACATGGATACCACTACGCGATCTATTAAAGAAATAATAAATTCTCCAGAATATCAATCAGTGTGGCAAGAATATTGGACAACAAAAAAGTTGTTCATGTGTGTTAGAACATGCGGAAACGGTCCAGGTATAGATTTTTCTAAACCAAAAGATCAATTTATTGAAACTACAAATATTTACTAATGACTGATAAAATTAAAAACTATATTAAACTGATAGAAGAAAAAACAGGTAGTCCTACTTTTTGTGCGTTACCGTGGATTCACTTGGCTACACGACCCAACGGTGATGCTAGACTTTGTTGTGTCACTAATGCAAGTGGTGCGGCAACAGGTGATCATGAAGTAGGGCTAGTTAAAAAAGAAAACGGTATGCCTGCTAATTTTGGCCGTGAAACTCCTTTAGAAGCATTTAACAATCAATACATGCGTAGTGTTCGATTAACAATGCTTGAAGGTAAAATACCTGCAAGTTGTACTAAATGTTTTGAAGAAGAATCAAACGGAGTAGTGAGTAAACGCTTATGGGAAATGTATGAATGGGATAAAGACGGTCTTGATTTTAAAAAACTTATTAACGATACCAACACACTTGGAGAAGTACCACCGGTAATTAGATATTTAGATCTAAGACTAGGGCATACTTGTAATCTCAAATGTGTAATGTGCAGTCCACATGACAGTAGTCGTTGGTTACAGGATTACGATAAATTGATTGACAAAACTAAAAGTGTGCAAGTTTTAAAACAGATAAGTTTTAACAAAGATACATTCAATAATACTTGGTATGAAAAACCTGAGTTTTGGGACGATGTGTTTGAACAGATTCCCAATATAACACAGTTGTATTTTGCTGGTGGTGAGCCGTTGATGATCAAGGAACACAGAAGATTTTTAGACGAAATTATCAAACGTGGCTATGCTAAGAATATCAGCTTACGGTATAACAGCAACGGATTGTTTGTCAACAATGATATCATCAATGTTTGGAGTCAATTTAAACAAGTTCGATATGCATTTAGTATTGATGCAGTCATGGAGAGAAATAATTACATACGATATCCTACCGATTGGGATGCTATTGAACGTAGTTTATGGTTAATGGATAGTACACCTGAAAACATTCACTGTGCTATTGCCTGTGCCGTACAAGTTTTTAACATAAAACATATTATTGATTTTGCCAAATGGAAACTAAGTCAGGGGTTTAAGAAAATCAATAAATTTAGTTTAGATGAATACGAAACAGGCGGCGGCATTATTAATCTTCATTTGCTATACATTCCAACTTTTTTAAGTGCTAGGATACTACCACAAAAAGACAAAGAAGAAATTGCACAGAAATTTGCTGATTTTAAACAATGGTTGTGGGATAACTACACTCAAGATGATAATTTCTGGAAGGTAAATCCATATGGATGGAAACGCTGGGAAGGTATTTTAAAATTTATACAAGCAGAAGACCATACGCACTTACTGCCAGATTTTAAAGAATATGTTGTTAATTTAGATGCTATTCGCAAGTTAACAGCTAAAGAAATATTTCCTGAGTTGGCGAATATTTTGTAAGTGGAATGTCTGCGGCGCAGGTACAAAAATTACGATCACAAATTACGGGTTCGATAGGAGCAACAAAGTTGCCTTCATATATGTTACCAAGACTACCACCGACCCTACAAGTGGCTCTGTGTACATCCCCGTCCCAATTTATCATTAGGCTTTCTATACCTGCGTTGCAAGTCCAGCCATTATATTTGTTAAGATGTAATTTAATAACGTCATTTGCGTGAATAATTTTTGTGCTATCGATTACACAATTGCCTTCTATTGTAGCTTCTTGTTCTTTAAGCCATTCTAAGTCGTTTAGATTGTAACGCATATCGTCAAATAAATCGTGGTCGCCTTCTGTCCAACGAATACGTCTTAATGTTGCAGGAATATGGTCAGCGAGGCATCTAGCAAATAATGTGTAGGCCGCAGTCATATGATCATGGTGGCACATGATTTGTGCTACAAGTCTAAAATTAGTACGGTCAGCAACTTTACTCATAGTGTTGTAAACACGTTGCCAATCATATTCTAAATGTAGACTAAAGACATATTGATCTACATTTAGACTAGCATAAAATTCATAAGGTAATGTTCCATTGGTTGTTACACTGAGCCAACTAACACCAACATGGTTACAATATTTGATGAGTTCTGCAAACTTAGGATGAACGCATGGCTCGCCACCTGTGAAACTTAAACGTATAGGTTTGCCTAACGTCATCAATTTGTCTACTGTTGCCTTAAGTATCTCAATATCGGTGTGCGGACTAGAGTTGTCATGTATGCTACTGGGACAATAACTGCAATCGTAATTACAACGTTTGCCAAGATTCCATTCAATCTTAATACTTCCTTGATGAGGCCACCGACTAGTAACGTTAAGCATAAGGTTTAAATTCCGGAGTGACGTCGAAAAAACTTTGATTTCTTGTAACATCAAGTCGACGATTATACTCTATGCAATCGTTCCACAAATGTGTATTATCTTTCGCTAGGATGAAATTAATTATACCATCAATCTGTTTATAAGTTAATTCTTCTAGCATAGGATGTTCTTTTACTAATTTAAAAGTTGGAACTAATTCTCTAACTGATTTTAATCTAATAACTGCAATTGATTTTAATTCGTTAGGAATAACTTGTGCAGATAACACATTGGGGTATTGTACCATGTTAGTGTAGAATACAATTCCCAAGTCGTTAAGAAATAATTCAATCATCTTATCTAGTATAAGAACATTACTAACCTGTACAGCTACAGCGCCTACTATACGACTTATGTTGGTAATAGTTTGTACTTGTTTAATGTTGTTTACCAGTTCAGACCAACTGGCATTGCCACGCACATATTCGTAGCTAATACCGATGCCGTCAATACTAACATTCACTGCTACTGATTTGAACTTGGGCCAGTACTGCCACACAGTGCGATTACTTTTTCCTAGTGTTGTTAGGTTAGTTGCATATTTGATTTCAATATCATGACCATAGGGCGCCAGCATGTCTAAAATCCTGTAATGCTGTGGATCCATTAACGGTTCTCCGCCTGCAAACTCCACACGACGAAAATACGGCAATAATTTTTCAAATGATTTCCACCAGTTGGGATTATCTTCAAACTTATCTAGTAATGGTTTCTTTTCTAGATTATGTTCTTCAGCAATGTCAAAAATAACTTGCCCTTCACCTTTATAAAATTCTTTAACTTCACTCCAATCATTCCAGCTTGTACTATCACCCGGGTGACACATACGGCACTTGAGATTGCACAAGTTGTTTAACTTTAATTCCATTGTGGGCATCTCAAAAGGCATTGTATAATCGTCTGTTAACGAATCTAATGCATTGGGATATAAATTAATCCTTGCTTCAGGTATTACTCTAGCTATGTGTCGTTGTCGTAACGATTCTACACCTTGATCTTCTAATCTAAAACACGGTTCACATTCAGGAGGCCGGCCTCCACTTAGTACTTCTTTGCGTATTAATCGCATAGGAGCATCATTCCAGATCTCTTCAAGAGTATTGTCTTGTATCCAACCAACAGGATGACTACGACAACAAGCCAGGATAGCGCCATCTTCTCTAGTAGCAAGCCCAGTGAATGGGTGCATACAAAATGTTTTACTGTTTTGCAACATATCTTATAAGTGGACTTAATCCAACAGGTTGGTTATTACGTAATGCAAGATAAATGCTTTGAGTTGTGGTTAATCCAAAATCGTTGCATATCTGGTTGTAGATATCGCCGTATCTGTTCCATAGGTAGTCTTGCGGTAAATTTCTAATAAAATGTAGCCCTATCATGGTGGGTGCTCGCAGATTCATGCCAAAGTCATTCATTATTGTAACACTATCAGCGGTAGTTTGTCTAGTCCAACGTAATCCAATTCTGTTCCACCCCAACCCTAGACCTTTACTTAAACTTATCCCTACACTTTTTATAGCAGGATGACTAAAATCAAATGCAACATCCTTACAACATGTTACCCATGCACCATCTATATGAACATCAATCTTTTTAATAATTGCTTCATCCAGTATCTCTACCATGCTAGTGTGTGGAGCACCAACTTGTGGGAAGGGCATTGCAATAATTAGTGGCATATTGGGAATTAATGAACCTACATCCTTAATATAACTTAATTTTAATCTTTCGTGATACCTATAATCGCCGCGTATTGTTTGCACAGGACCTTGCATGTACAAATTATCAATAAGTTGAGTGCAACCATTAATAATATCTATACGATTAAAAAATTCTAACCCTGTTAAGCTGTTTAATTTACTTTTAAACAACCATTCTGTCATTTCAAATTTAAAGTTAGTGTATACGTTATTACTAGTGTCTTTGTCTAACTTGCCAGCAAGCACTTCTTGTTGCAATTGTTCGATAACTGAATCCGATAATGGTTGCGGCCTATCTGTTTCTAACCATTCGGCACTATAGCTAGTTGCTTGTTTTATTCGTTCCATCTTTTATTTACACCATTACAGCATTGTATAAATATTTTTTATGTTAACTCCTACAAAGCACACAGTCGATACCAAATTGTTTCAAGAAGCATGTAACCAATTGCCTAAACACGGTATGAAGACAACTATCAATAAACCCAGCGGTGATTTCTTTTACAATCCTTGGATGTTGAAAGATGAATATAAAGGCACAGTTTGGGAAACACTTTACAATTCATTACCAGTAGACAAAGGCGAAGCTAGGATTATAATACTAGATCCGGGTCAATGCTACCAAATTCATGCAGATATTGATGACAGATATCATTTGAATATATGGGGTGATAGCAGTTATTTGATTAATCTAGTACAAGAAATAATGTACCCTTTATCTCAAGATGGTATTTGGTATGATATGGATGCAGGTTTTTTACATACCGCTACTAACTTTGGTCGCAAAGCAAGAGTACAACTGATTGTACGCAAATTATTAAAAAATAACAAATTAACCAATCCTGTTGAAGTAGCTTTAGCTACTAGCATGGACAATACTAATCATGCTAGATTCTTGTTTGATAACACAATGAGTCCTTGGTTTAACGAAGCAAACAAGTTGGGATACATAAACAACTTTACACAAGGTAACATAGCTGTAACATTCAACATAGAACAAGACAAATTAGATTCTTTGAAATGTATTCTACCTAAAGAATTTAAATTAATATGAAATATCTTTACAAGATAGATTATATTGATGGCACACTTAATTCAACTAATCTAATATACGCTCCTTCGGTAATGGACAATATGCTGTGCATGGATTTTGCAGATGTTGATTATCATAAGAATCTGCTCAGCACAAAAATTAGAGATTATTTTTTTGAACGTGAACTTGAAAATTTAAAAAAATTTAAAGACTACATGTGGTGTCCTAATTTATTAGACATTCAAGGAAAGAAAATATTTTTAGAGTTTGGAGCAGAGACTCTTAATAACATCGTGTTGGATAAAACACGCAACATAGATAATGAATGTCCTGATTGGCAGAATCAGATTCAATCAACATTAGACGATATTAAAAAACAGCAATACTATAAAGTAACACTGTACCCGCATTGTTTTTTTATATTAAATGGTATTATCAAAACAATAGACTTTTATGGCTGTGTGGCATTTGAAGATCGAATGATGCCCCTAGATATTATTAGAGAAATGATAGGCAAAGATTCTGTAGATAGATTTGCCGAAGCAACAGTAAGTGATAAAATAGATTTTGAAATATTTTATAACAATTTACTAACCCACCACCTGTTCAAGTATTGGCCCAAGTTATTTTGAATACCAAACGTTGAACAAATACATAGGTTCAAATCCACAATTGGCGCCGCCGTGCCAGGCCTTGCGATCACTCCACAGATATGTCTCGCCAGGTGCTTGATTATATAAACAAGTATCTTCTACTATAAGTGTATGTCCAACTATTTCAGGCAAAGGCTGTATATGGCAATGATACCGTACAGCAGATTGACTCGACAACGTTGTTTCATTATCAGTTACATCCCAATGCCAGGGTGCAACACAACCTGGATTTATTCTGCTAACCCAGGCATTAGTATATCCGTCAAGTCCTACAAAGTTTATAAATTTATGAACTATCTCTCTATCAAAATTTGTATCAGGAATAAACATATCCCATGTTGCATTACCACCGTTATCAATAGTTTTATAACCTGCAGATTTCCACACATTTGCAACTTCGTTAACGCCAGGTGCCTTAACATCATTTTCTCTATGTCGAGGACCAACATATGCTGGTTCTTGTGTCTTAAGAGATTCTACCAATGCGGCCCAATCTATAGTGGTACAATTTCCAAAATATTTTAACATGATATATTCCTAGCAAAAATCAATGGTGGTTAAAGTTACATCTGAAAACAATATGTAATCTAATACATCTGTTATCTGTTTTGAATTAACTGCTGAATCATTCGATCTATTACCTGATTTTGTTCCATAGTTAGCAAATCGAATCAAAGTGCTTTGCGGTATGGCGGCAGGCAGACACAATTCACTATGTAATTTATCCAGCAATAATTTGTTAGCAACCATATTTAGGTCAAGTGATAAATTTGCTAAGTGACTAACTGGTACAGCAGTTGCCAAAGTGCCAAAACTTATAATTTTAGCACGGTGATTAGAATTTTTCCAGGACTGATATACAGCATACAACAGTGTACTTTGGCTTATACCAACATTGGCTAAATTTATAAAACAATCAACATCTTTAGCTAGTTCTACCACTTTTAATAAATCATTTTGACTAGTTAAATCAAACCCTGTAGCTTTGCTAACGCCGACAATTTCATGGGCTTGATAATGTTTAACAATTTCTTTTCCGATGCTAGAAGTATGACCTGTTAGTAAAATTTTCATCAATATGTTTCCAAATGATCAACACCCAACTTCTTACGAAATTCTTCTGTAAATTTTCCATCAATACGTAATCCGTAGCTTTGCTCCATAATACGTTCGCCGCCATGCCAGTCTACATCGTTCCACCATGCCGCTCGAGTATTTAAATATACCTTGTTTTGTTTCTCTGGATCCCATATATAAAATGCTTTTTTTGTATTGGGACGTATGTGTATAAATTCATTACGATGTGGTTTAACTACATCAATTCCATTGTTAGCATCCAAGTCTCTATGCTCAAAAGGAATGCCATCTGCTTCGCAATGAAAGAATATAACACGACCGATATCTTCAAAGATAGTGCCAATCATACTTTCAATCCATTTGACTACATTAGGAAAGTATACGGCTTCGGGAGTCAGCTTACGCAATGCTGTTCGATCATCCCAACTACCTTGCTCCCAAAGAAAATAGTATATGTAAGGATCATACGCACCCATGGCCATTTTAATATAACGTGTAAATTTATTACGAACACGGAAGTCATTAAAATCTCTATACAAGTCTATGCCACCTTGCTTAATAGGATCGGTATCGTGCAATGCTAAAAATTCTTCTATTGCCTTATAAATAGGTTTCCAATGTGGCTGGTAGCTGGCATCTTTAAATGTAAATCCAGGAGTCATCCATGTTCCTTCTTTGGCAAATTCTCTTGCTTCAGAAAATCCTCGAATAATTTCCGGTTGCATTTGAGCAAATGCATCCATGTCTAAGTAAGGTTCCATATTATAATACGGATAGCCGTTTATGCCTTTGATCATATTTTCCTTTGATAATTAATACTATGAACTACGAATATTATTACAATAACGTTCCGGGCGACGGCCCGTCTCGTAACAATCTTATTTACACAAGTTTGATCAGCGCCGATAAAAAAACATTTGTTCAGTGGTACTATAATGACGTGACTTATCATAAGAATCAGAATCAAGTGGTGGACGCAACCAAAATGGAAGAAAAATGGTTGCGTGAAGTCAACTATCTCACACAAATGCGTAACAAGTATCCTGAATTAGTTCCAATAATTAAAAATATTGATTTAGAAAAAAAGAAATTATTTTTAGAGATAGACGGACCTGACTTTTGGGAACGTGCTGGATGCGATACAGCAAACTATGATAGAGTGTTACCCGACTGGCAGGATCAAATGTTAGAAATTATCCAGGCACACAAATCTTTGGGATTATACAAATATAGTATGCACCCTAGTAGTTATTTTGTAGTTAATGGTAAACTCAAAAGCATTAATTATTTCTTTACGTATCGCAAAGATGAACCACAATTTAGTATCGCCGATGTTGAAAGTCACATTTATATAACTCGTCAGCAAGAGATGAAAAAGCATATGGGTGGTTTAGGAATAGAATGGGATAGCCCTCAACCGTTTGAAGTAATGGAGCAATTATGTTGGGCTAGCTTTAGCAAAAATTATCCTGCAGATTTTATAGAGAAAGTAAAATGTTTGACGTAAAACGATGGACTCCTGATTTGGATCTTACAGAATTTTATGCTACAGCAAAATCTAAAGGATTTACAAACAACGCTAGTCAAAAAATGTTAGTAGACAGTTTGGTGAAAGAAACCGAATGGTGTGTATGGATTCTTTACTATAATGATAACGCTATTGGTAGTGTCGGCGCACACAGTTTTCCAGAAATGGGTAAAAATGCATATCGCATTGCTGTTCGTACTTGTGTGTTTACAGATCAGCTTCCTGGAGCATACGGCAACGCATTACGCACCATTAGTGTTATTACAAAACATCAAAATCCCACAGCTCAATTTTTAATTCCAGCGTGTATTAATTGGGCGCCACCTGAATCTAATTTATATATTACTAGCAACGAAAACAGTGTAGGTACACAACGTGGAGTACATCGTACATTTGGTCCAGCTTTAGAAAAACTAGGCCAACTGAAGCGTATTACAGAAATGGAATATAGAGGTACTCGACAAACAATATGGCAATTGTTCCCTGATAAATTTTTAAAAGGGTTAGACGAGCACCCTAGATGGGTTGGTTTTAAGGACTAGGCAAATGCCACCCAACTAGTTCCATTATATCCTACAAACTGATTAGTAGTGTTATCAAAAATAATCCAACCTTTCTCTGGGCTAGTTGGGTAAGAACTAGTTGCGTAATTAGTTGCTTTGAAAATTGGTGCTGTAAATACACCGTTTGATGCAAGGGTAGCTCTGGTAATGGTGCTTCCGCCACCACCCACTCCTAAGGTCAGTGTAGATTTAGGTATTGTGTCAGATAGTACTGCACCAGCTTCCCAAGCAGTAGAGATTATTGCTGACCCCTGAAAAGCAGACCCATTGTAACCACTAATAACAAATCCTCCCAAGTTGTCTCCGGCAACAGTTGTGATTGGTGATGAATTTGTTCCCCTGGCTGCTCGAACATTTACATATAATTGGCCTGTTGCTCCGCCTGTGATGTTGCCAGTAATAGTTAACGGTATGCTGTTAGTAGCAAACAATGCTATTCCTCCAGTTCCACCATTAATACTTCCTGTAAGTAAACTACCGCCTAAATTTGTAGCAAAAGTTGTAGCAGTAATCGTTCCAGCGGAGATTGTTCCAGTGCCACTGATATTAAATGCACCAGTGTTTAAATTACCACCCAAATTAGTAGCAGTAATTGTAGTAGCACCTAAACTACCAATGTTGGTAATATTATAAGTGGCAGCACTCAAATTGCCACCCAAATTAGTAGCAGTGACAGTTCCAGCGGAGATTGTTCCAGTGCCACTGATATTAAATGCACCAGTGCTTAAATTACCACCCAAATTAGTAGCAGTAATTGTTCCAGCAGTGACAGATCCTGTGCCACTGATATTAAACGCACCGGTATTTAGATTACCACCCAAATTAGTAGCAGTGACAGTTCCAGCAGTGACAGTTCCAGCAGTGACAGATCCAGTGCCACTGATATTAAATGCACCAGTATTTAGATTACCACCCAAATTAGTAGCAGTGACAGTTCCAGCAGTGACAGTTCCAGCAGTGACAGTTCCACTGCCACTGATATTAAATGCCCCAGTGTTTAAATTACCACCCAAATTAGTAGCAGTAATAGTTCCAGCAGTGACAGATCCACTGCCACTGATATTAAACGCACCGGTATTTAGATTACCACCTAAACTGGGATTAGTATCTGAGCTAACTGTAGTTAACCCTGCACTTCCTGTAGATACTGCTGTTATGCGATTGTTAGCATCATCGTATGTGAATGTTACACCCGTATTAAATGCATTGCCTGCAACCAATGCGGCTCCCACTGCATCTTGGGCACGTTCTGTTGTAAAGTATAAATTAGAAGTTTCAGGAACTTGTGCTGTATTAAGATACAAGTTTCCAATGGCAAAATCAATTTGTTGTGTAGTTGGGTTGAATAAAAAACCATTTCCCACACTCGTCTCTAGAAGGTTTTTGCCGCCAGCAGTAACGCCGTCACCAATGTATAATTTTTGGGTATCAGTAGTGTAAACAATTTCACCCAAGTCAAATGTAATACCCGTTCTTTGAGAATTTGTTCCGCGTCTAATGCGTAGCGACATAAGCTATCTCCGTTTTTTCTGTAATCAATTGAATGATTTTATAGTGTATTTATTCAATTGCTCAGAAGCGATAGCCACAAAAATAGGGCCCGAAGGCCCTATTTTATACCACTATTATTACATAGTAGGTCCGTTTCCACTCTTAAATCCAACCGATCCGCCTTCTGCTTCAATGTTCTTTATGACATCTTCAAACAGGATAGGAGCAAAGTCTGGAGTTTGTTCCACGCAAACGCAATGGTAACGTGGATCAATTTTGTCACTGTACAAGATTTCACCAGTTTTAGCATCTACTCCGCGAGCTTTACGCACACGATTTGCATGTAAGTGTCCGTGAATGTTAACACCAAAACGACCCATCGAATCCGAATGTAACGGAATATGGCTAAGGATCATGCCGTTCATAACGTGATAAGCTCTAAGCTCTCTAAAGTACAAACGATACTCGTCGTCTCTAAAGATATCGTGGTTACCACGAATTAAAACTTTGTCGCCGTTTAAGCGGCCCAATGTCTTTAAGGCCTTGCGGTTAATAACTGCATCACCCAAATGGTACACCTTGTCAGTGGGCTTTACCCGTTCGTTCCAAGCCCTGACCATTGCTTCGTCCATCTCATCGGCACTATCCCATGGGCGAAGTTTTGTAACACCATCGTTACGTGTGAAGCGACATACACCCATGTGACCAAAGTGTGTATCGCTGACTAAAAATACGCTAGGCATATATTGCTCCTTTCATTGTTTAATATAGTTATTATAACACCAAAATTTGGTTCAGTCAAACATACCAAATTTCTGTAAAGCCTTCTTCATGTGTGGGCTCTTCCCAACCATCAATCATGCCTTGTACCACTTCCCAGGGAACATCTTTACCTAGACGACTGGCCAAACGTTCCTTGAGTACATCCAAATTGGGAGTACGGAATACTACAGCAACGTGCTCGTAGTCAGGCAGCATACGAAACTTACGAGCACGACTTTTAACTGTGGTACTGGTTTGATCCCAAATCACAGTATGACCGTGCTCACGTGCAAACACAATTTGTTCGGACATTAGGTCTATTGCTGTGGGCATGTATTCCTCAAACACTTCTATATAGGTCTTACCCTGTGCTTTAGCATAGTCTTCTACAAATGCGTCTGTACTAACCACAGTCAACCCCAACATCCAGTCTTGATTTTTAATCCAAGTACTTTTACCTGCGGCAGGAACTCCGACCAGTTGATAGCATTTAGGCATTACCAATTCTCCACACCTGAGATTTCAGTTTTAAATTCACCGTCCAGTCCATTAATTTTGGTATGGATTATTAGATTTGTTGTACTACCAATGCCATTGCCAGCATCTTGTAGCAACTCAAAACTGGTAGCCTCTGGAAATAGATCCATTGTGTTCAAAATCTTTTGAACTTCTTCTTTGCATAGATACATTAGATATCTCCTTCGTGATTTTTGTTTGGCATTATAAAACCCCACTCGTTTACTGTGCCATGTACATCGTAGGACTTTTCTTGTTCATCATAAGTCCATCCCAGCACCCGCATCATTTTATGTTTGACCAACAAGTTAGGTGCTCGGAAACGCTCACAGTCATCGAAGCCCATCATAACACCCACCTCACACACCGCACCCGACCTGCAAATGCCTGCATGACAATGAACCACAACATTCATGCGATTTTCCCATGCGTGTTGCAGTAAACCAACAAGCTCTTGTGCCTGTGCATCTGTAATAGCAAAATCGCCCTCTTCTTCAATGTCCAAAAACGTAAATTGGTGAGTTTCTTTGAATTCGTGCTTGGGTGTGGGAAATGCCATGTCATGATCCGAAATTTGAATCAGCATACTGTTAGCACCACATGCATGATGCCGACCTTTTGCTACATTTTCCAACGGTATATTTTCAATCCATGGCATTTTAATCACCACCCTTTAATAAAAATTTATTAGAAATTGCTTTAAATGAACATTGCATGGTCTCGCTTTTAAACACCAGCCCTTCACGTTCACAGCCGATCATTCCCATAACTGATTTGCCTTCTGCAAATTTCAGAATTCCGTCAATGCTGTTGATGCCTAAGGCTAATGATTTTTCGGCACCAAATGCCAGCACAGGCACATGTTTGATATCGTATTGTTCAACAAATGCCCAACGTTCAGCAGGAGTTAGATATTTACTAGCATCAATATCGTAGATATCAAACAAGAAAAATTCTTGAGCTTTTTGCTTGTATGGATTACCTTGGATACCTTCTCCAATCAACTCACCTTGCAGTGCAAGATTACGATTGGCACGACGAAGCTTCAATTCCAAATCATTGCGTACTGCAACCTTCCACAGGCTGTTAGTTTCGCTGGGCTTGAGTTCAAGATTACGACTACACACTCCGAACTCGCCATCACGCAGGTACACAGTCATTGAGCTGCCATCCAGCTTTTCAGTAACTTCCCAAACATGTTGTTCCTTGAGCCAGTAGTCAAATTCTTCTTTCAAGTTTTGAACACGTTCTTGATCAGTCTTTTGGATCCAACCTGGGAACATGCCTTTGACTTCTCCTGCTAGTTGTGCAGGAATTGGCGCTTCGTATTTTACAATGCCAAGAAAATCAGACACATCAACTCCTTCAATGAACAGTATATCAGCAAAGAAAGGTTTCATAATTGCAAACGGCAACAACAGTCCTTGGCTCAATTGTCCACGTAGTTTCATTGTACGCAACCGTTCGCCTGCAATACCGTCAAACACTCTGGGCTCCTTGCCCTTAGATAAGAATGGCGCCAGTGCGTGAGGAATCCAAGAATCGATTTCACAGTACACTGCAAGATCGCCCTCTTTGAATTCACCCTTTTTAACCACAGCCGTCCATCCACCCACGACTGCACATTCAATTGCATCAGCATCCGGGATGGGACGCAGTGCATCAATCTTCCTAATGGTTGCTAATTTTCTCATGTTATGTTCTCTCTTTTTTAACGCGGCCAATACGGCTTGCTTTGTTCCAATCATAGGCAATGCCATCTGGGCATAGGCCATCCTTAACTGCGTCAACACCAAACATACCCACCATTTCAAAGTCTGCACTTTTGATTGTTACAAACTCATTCATAGCCTTTGCTGTACGCATTGCTTCATCCAATGTCATTACATTGAATGTTATTGTTTTACCTATTATTTTATACATGCTGTTATTATAACATCAAAAAAAAACCCAGTCAACTTGCGCCAACTGGGTTCAAAAACTGTTGCGTTTTTACAACAGTTTACAACTTGTAACGATCACTCATTACAGTCTTGAGCATGATGCCTTCTGGTGTGAATTGATCCAAATCAGCGGCTAGCAAGCTAGTCATTATACTTGGGCTAAATCCACTTACCAAAGCCGCACCACTCTTGTCTGACTTAACAGGCACGTTGTCTGAACTGTTTAGGTTCCAGAAAACAATCTGTGGCACAACATAACCTGCATCTGCGAACTTGCGTTCGATCATTTGCATTGCTGTGTCGTCGTAACGAGCACATTGGTCAAACTGCATGTCTGACAAGATCAGCAACATGGCTGGCATGTCGCTGGCTGGTACTGCGCCCTTAACTGCAACGCTTAGGATCTTGTCCATAGCGGCATGCAAGTTAGTGCTCATGTCCCAATCACTCTTGCTCATTTGAGCAACCTTGTCAACAATGTTACCCTTTAG
>Ga0209107_10000297_pt1 | contig 29656 bp, 31 predicted proteins | sample LakErihyJuly2011_2_FD_187460 | JGI IMG/M metagenome (GOLD analysis project Ga0209107, IMG submission 187460) | Freshwater microbial communities from dead zone in Lake Erie, Canada - CCB hypolimnion July 2011 (SPAdes) (version 2) | ecosystem: Environmental > Aquatic > Freshwater > Lentic >...
ATCAAAACTTTATGATGGGTCCGATTGGCGCGATAAAGGTTACCGCTCCAAAGAGTGCAGCCACAACAGCCAGCGATCCAACAGGACTTAAAAATTCCTGGTTTGTGATTGATGTTTTAACGGCTCGTGTTGTAGCCAATCAAAGTGAACACTATCAGTTTAAAATTAAGCTGAGTGATAGTGTGCTTGCAACGTCAGGAGTGACTGATGTTATTTTGAAGCGATCATTTACCAATATCGAAGGAAAAATAGGTAAATTCGGTGATGCGACGTATTACATTTTGCCTGGCAAACATTTATCAACTCCTGGCTCGGTACGTGTTGTAAGTAATGATTTGCTGAGCGATGCAGATACGACTCCCACAACGGTTATTAACGATGATGCTCAAATGAGTGATATTTCTGAAGTGCTTACAGACGGAGCGCGACTGATGACTATTGATGGTCTTGTTCGTGTGTACAGAGCTTAGCTAAAAGATCGAAAAAGGAAGGTTTAGGTTCATGGTAACTTTGTATAAAAACAAGAGTCGTAGCAGCGCGCAGTTTGCTGCAAAATTATTATGTGTGCTTCTTGCATGCGTTTCATCTCTTCAATTGCAGAGTATGTATAATTCTAATTTTTTTAGACCACAGGATGTGGCTTTTTTGCCCGTGAGTGAGCTTGGGGCACGTAAATTTATAGCGGGCGCATTTGTTGAATACGGACTTGCATCAACGCAAGGCTATGATGGCGATGGCAAGTTGACTGATTTATTTAAAATTTATACACCGCATCAGTCTTCTCAGTCGATGCTATCTGACTCGGTTATTATGTTTCCTGAAGCTGAAGATCCTGAGCAGTGGTTTGTAAATTCTGCTCAGCAGACCTTTAATGATTCTTGGGGTACATTTAATGTTTCTGGTAAATTTCAACAATCAAATGTGACTTTTTGGCTCAAGGGTGCTATTCCTGCGCCTGAATCGGTACCAGGGATTTTTTCCGTTTCTGCGTATTTACCAGTAAAAGCTATTCATATAGATGATATTGCTTGGACCGATTTATCAAACAAATATACCTTGGGTGGCGAAGAGCGAATGAGTGGATTTACCAGCAGGTTGCAAGATTTTGTGACATCAGTTGGTGGGCTTGATCTCCATCGATGCAATAGAGTTGGTCAAGGAGATTTGACCGTTATGCTTGATTGGGAAAATACTTTTAAGCAAGACCTTGATCTGATAAAACAAATTAAATTGGAAGCGGGGGTTGGTGTCTTGGTTCCAACTGCACGTACGACTGATAGTGATATAAATCAAATTTTTGCGGTTCCATTGGGTTCAGGGAGTGCCTGGGGGATTCCTGCAAAAGCAAGTTTAGAAGCAGGGGTTCATTCTATGGCTTCTGTTGGGTTTGCGGTTGATATGTTGTGGCTGAGCGATATTACTAAGGCACGCAGGCTCAAAACAGCGGTTGATCAAACGGATTATTTGTTGTTGTCAAAAGGACGAGTTCGTCATCAACATGCAAGAACGTGGCGTTTTAGCTTGTTTTCTCGTATAAAATCCCCGATTGAAGGACTTTCTTTGGCGGCATTCTATCATTTTGTCAAAACAGGCGATGATACGTTGGTTCCTGAAAATAATACGTTTAGCAACGCTGTGATTAATTCGCAGGAAGCGCTCAAAGAAAAATCATCACATGATCTGGTCTTTAGGGCTTCTTTTGCCCGCGAAAACATTGGATGGTTCACAGCTCCTGCAATCAGTGGATTTATTAAGATCCCTGTTGGCGGTTGCCGAATGGCTAAAAGTCTCAATTGGGGTGGCGAATTTGGATTTGCATTCTAGTTTTTTTTGATTCTTACATTAAAAAATCAGTAGGTTCTCGTTTTGAATCTCTTGCTGTAGGGTTTTCTTCAGTTGGCTTTGCTTCGGTTTCTGATTCAATCTCTGCTTCAACTTCTGTTTCGATGCTACCTGATTCTTCAGCTAAAGCTTCACCATTAATTATAGAAAGTCGTTTCTTGAGTTCTGTGATAACAAAATCAAAATTGTCTATCGTCCATCCTGTAAATCCAAGTTCTTCGATTAAATAATCATCAAAATGCTCTTTGAGGTAAGAAAGTTCTTTAATTTGATCATCTAAAATGACGCTTGGTGTAAAAACATTTCTATAATCGTCAAAATTGGATGAATTCGGTTCAAAGTCTTCAGACTCTTTAACATCCTTTTCTATTTGGTTCAGATAATTATCTGGAGAGACCTGTACTGCTTGATCTGCCACTATGTCGGAAAGCATAAATGTGAGCATGAGTAGAAACAGTGATTTATTATATTTCATTAATAACTCCTTAAAATTAGTCTTTAATCTATTAGAATTATTGTATCATTAAGTTTGAATGGATCAAAAGGGTTAGCCTTTTCTTCAAAAAAAAGCGATTTTGTAGGATTTAAGATTTTTTTCTACAGAGAGCTTTTTATCGCTTATGATTAATGTTGATATTTAAGTCAAAGGCGTATTTTGTATGGTTAAGAAAGTATTGATAATTGTTGTTGGAATAGGGTTTTTATTGGGTTATGCTTTTGCGCCCCCCAGTTTGTTTAAGAAGGCTTTACTTGAAGTTGAATATGTTCAGGTAACTGAGCTACCAGAAGTTCAGAATTGTCTTAAAATTAAAGATTTTTTAGTAAAATCGGTGATTTTATCGTCAGAATTTCGAGCTTTCAGCAAGCAGCTTTTGGAGAAAAAGAATGCGCAGATTAAATTTGTTAAAATCAAAGAGCAAGATTCTGTTGTTCTTGATGTCAGATTTGATCAATTAACGTCTCAACAAATGAGTGTCAAAATTTGGGGTTTCTCTGAAAAAGTGAATCCAGAAGTTACGAAATTGGTTCAAAGTCTTTTGTCTGAAAAATCTCATTTTATGAGAAATAGTTTGATTCTAGCTGCTGCTGCAGTCCTTGGCTTGGGGCTTGTTCATAAAGATGCGATTAAATATGGGTGTTATCGGGATAAAAGAACAGCGGCTGGTCGTGATTCATCAAATATCCATTTATGTATGGAGCTCTTTGCTTTTTTTCAAAAAAAATGTGATGAATATGAATTAAATTTTGATTTTTACATTTATAATGCCAATAATCCTATGTATAAATATATTCGGAAATCTAATTGTGAAAAGCCAATAATAAGTATTAGAATTGCAACGCTAAGTGATTTATTTAAGGTTGATCGCACAAATGCTTTAGTCCTTTTGGGTGAGTATTCCCTTCCAGAGAGCGAACACAGCTCTGATGGCATTACTTTCTCTTCTTGCTCGTTGGAATCTCTTTGGGTTGAAGATTATAGCCCTTGCACGAAGGGGGCTGTTCAATATGATTCTGATTTTAGAGCTAGCAATCAAAATGTTCGGCGTTTAATTTTTGTTGTTGGCGATGACATTCCTGGCAAGACTTTTGCTCAAGCATTTAAAGTCGCTTATGATAACTGTCCTGATAGCAATAAACATTTGTTGGCAAAACAATTTAATTTTATGGACCGTGATGATCATCAAACTATTGGTCAACCATATGGTGAACTTGTTGATGATCTGTCAAATTGTGTAATGTTTGTAGGATTGGGTGGCCTGTCTGTGAGTGAGCCAGGATTTCCATCTAGCATCTATACTTCTAAAAAATATTCTAGAACTGTTGAATCTTCACTTGCCCCAATTAATACAACAACTAATCATATTAACCGTGTGATGAGAGGTTCAAGAGCTCATTCTTGGAAGGATTCGAATTTATTGCTCGCCGAGCAAGCATTTAACCAATTGATTGGAACATCAATAACTGATTCAATTTGGAACACTAAGTTTGATACAAAATTAAGATTTATGGGTGCGATTTAAGAATACCACGGTAGTTTTTGTTATAAAAAGTCATATTCGGGTGGATATGTTGCATCGTAATCGCGCGTTAGAAATTAGCTAAAAAAGTAGGCCTTTGTAATTTTACAAAGGCCTACTTTTTTTGTTTTATCGTTTAGTCCCAGCTGAGAGCGCCAGCGTGTTGATATTCAGTGACCCGTGTTTCAAAGAAGTTTTTTTCTTTTGGCAGATCAGTTGATTGTGACATCCACAATAATGGATTTTCTGTTTTGTATAGTTTTGGTAAGCCCAGGCGTTCGAGTCTGCGGTCAGCGATGTATTCAACGTACGCGCAGAATTGATTTGGATGAATGCCAACAATTCCTTCTGGGCATGCTTTGAGCGCATATGCTTTTTCAAGTTCAACAGCTTGTTGAATGAGATCTAAAATATTTGCCTGAAATTCAGCTGTCCAAATAGAAGGATTCTCAAATTTGATCGTGTTGATAAGATCGCAGCCAAATGCGAGGTGAATGCTTTCATCGCGCATGATGTATTCAAATTGCTGACCAATCCCGACCATTTTTTGTTGGCGTTTGAGAGCAAGCATCATGGCAAATCCTGCGTAGAAAAATATTCCTTCCATGATGACGTAGTATCCGACAAGATCATGCAAAAATTGTTGGATGTTAGCGGCGCCTTCAGTTGTAAAATTTGGATCGAGCATTGATTTGGTAAGATTTACAACAAAATCATCTTTGGCTTTGATGACAGGTTCAGTTTCATACATCGAGTAAATTTTGTCTGGTTCAAGACCAAGTGAGTCGCAGCAATAGATAAAAGTATCGGTGTGAATTGCTTCTTCAAATGCTTGACGCAACAGATATTGGCGAGATTCTGGGTTGGTTACATGTTTGTACACAGAAAGTACTAAATTATTAGCAGTCAATGATTCGGCGGTTGAAAAAAAACCAAGGTTGAAAATAATTAAATGCCGTTCAGCTGCAGAAAGAGCGGTTGATGATTTCCATTGTTCGATATCTTTTTGCATTGAAATTTCTTCAGGGGTCCAGCCGTTGGCAATACCATTTTTGTAGTGTTCGCGAGCCCATGGATAGCGCATTGGAAGAATTTTATTTGGATCTGTTTTTGAATCATTAAGCAAAGCCATGTGAAGTCCTTTCAGGTTATTTTTCTAATCTTAGCTGGGCAATCATAGCACGATGTTTCAAACCTTAAAACGAAAAAAATAATAAAAAAACAAGAGGCCCATCAGTCCGTTTTTATCTTGAAACTTTATCTTTGTTGAGCTGATTTTATGTGCTACGCTTGAACAAGTTTTCTGGGTAATAGTGATTTAAAGGGGCTTTTTATGGCTCGAATTTCCTGGGAAGAGCATGCAATGATGCTTGCGCAGGTTGCAGCTTTGCGTTCAGAGGATCCGTACGTTCAAGTTGGCGCAGTTGCGCTGCGGCTTGATCATTCGGTTGCAAGTATCGGGTACAATGGCGCACCTGCAGGTGTTTCTATCGACTGGAGTTCTCGTGATGGACGTCGTCCGTACGTGGTCCATGCAGAGATTAATGCATTGCGGTATGTAAAGCCCTACGAGTGCGATTTGCTGGTGGTTACGATGTCCCCATGTGTGAATTGTTTGACGGTAATTGCAACCTATGGAATCAAAAAAATTTGTTATCAAAATGCATTTGTTGATGTTGCAATAGCAACTGCAATGGCAGAAACATTTGGGATTAAGTTATTTAAGTTAGCATCCGAAAAAGAAGTGTCTGCGTTGAAGTTAAGTATTTAAAAAGGCGGAGCTGTGTAATGGATCGTTGTATTTCTGGTTGCTCGATTGTGCTCATGGGAGCCACGGGAGATTTGACCAAGCGTAAGCTTATTCCGGCGCTTTATAAGTTAGTGGCTGATGGATTGCTCTCGAGCTATGTTATTTTTGGTACAGGGCGCGAATTAACCACTGTTGATGCAATTTTTAGTGCGGCAGAGAGCTTTGTTCAAAATCGTTCACAAGAATTATGGCAAGAATTGAAATCACATTTTCAGTACGTGCAACTTGATTTTTATACGCCTGACCATTATCTCTTATTCAAAGAGCGCCTTGAATCAGCAGAAAAAGTATATGGCCTTTCGGGTAATCGATTGTTTTTTTTGGCCACGATGCCAGAGCATTTTGAAGTCATTACGCAAGCTCTGTCGGATCATCAGATTGTAAATCGCCATGTTGATGGACAAGTGTGCGGAGACACCGAGTGTCCATGGCAGCGAGTGATCTATGAAAAACCATTTGGCAAAGATTTGTCCTCAGCGCAACACATAAATCAGAAAATCGCTGAAGTTTTTTCAGAGAAACAAGCCTATCGCATTGATCACTATCTGGGCAAAGAATTGGTTGCCAATATCGCCGTGATCCGTTTTGCAAATACCATTTTGGAACCCTTGTGGAATAATTATTACATTGATTCTGTTCAAATTGTGCTCAAAGAAACAGTTTCTGTTGGTTCTCGTGGCGCATTTTATGACTCCTATGGCGCGCTTAAGGATGTGGTGCAGAATCACATGCTGCAATTATTGGCGCTGGTTGCGATGGAGCCGCCACAAAAATTAACCGGTGAATCGATTCGTGATGCTAAGGTTGAAGTGCTCAAAAAAACCGCCATAACCGATGTCCTTCTTGGTCAGTACGATGGCTATCAAAATGAACTTAATGTTGAGCCAGAGTCAAAGACAGAGACATTTGCTGCATTGCGCTTGTCGGTTGACACTGACCGGTGGCGAGGAGTGCCGTTTTTTCTCAAAACAGGAAAAGCGCTCGAGAAAAAAGAGACCAGTATTGAAATTGTTTTTAGAAAATCGACACAACTGCGAACGCAAATTTCGGGTGAACCGAACATTTTGTCAATTACCATCGAGCCAGATGAAGGTTTCGCGCTGCAGCTTAACGGCAAAGCGCCAGGAAGAGTTGAATCGACCATTCCGGTTTCGATGAGTTTTTGTCACAGCTCTATTTTTGGGCCTAATACGCCGCAAGCATATGAAGTTTTGATAGCTGATGCTTTGCGTGGGGATCAGTCGGTGTTTGTCCGATTTGATGAAATCGAGGAATCGTGGAAAATTATTGATGCGATCTTTCATAAAAAATATACGGTTTTCCCGTACGTGCAGGGATCTTCTGGTCCACAAGAATTACTTGCCTGGGAAGAAAAGCATTCAATGAAATGGTTTAAATAAAGAAAGGGCCCACAATGCGCCCTTTCTCTGAAGTTTTTTATTTTTTTTCTTTGGTCGGAGATTCGGGGTGAATATGCCATCTAGAATCACGAAGAGAGTAAAATATGAGATAAGGATCGACTATTACCTCATTTGGTTTTCGCTGTGTAAACCCATAAGGAAACCAAATGGCTCTGCCATCGCGACATTTTTCAGGAAGGTGACTAATGTGGGTTAGTCTATTGAATACATCTCCATTTACGTAGCACTTTGCGATGATTGCAAGATATCTTTTTGCCCACGCGCCATAGACTCCACTGATAGCCAGTGCTGCAAGTTGTTCGTAAATGAGCCATGCAGATGTTTTGTGTGTTTGCGTAAATTCTGTCCATTTTTGTTTGAAGGTTTTTGGTGTTTCGCTTTCTTTGACTTCTTCTTTTTTGAAAAGGTTATAGAGATCTATCAGGTGTTTGTAGGAAATCCTCCATGACGCAGGAGCATTAATGGCCTTAGATGGATCTTCTTTTCGTTCTCTTTTGCCTTCGATAGCATTTGGAATAATTGGAATTACAATATTGCCAACAAGAAGTGCAAGGTGGAGCAGTGCGTGATTTGTTTTGCTATTTGCGGGCAAGCCGAGTGCTGGTGTTGCAAGATTTGCAAGCACAAGGAGAGCAAGAATGAGTTTTTGTATCTTTTTTAACACGGTAATATCAATTTTGATTTTATACTTAATGATGAATTTATTATGACGTGTATTTCTGGTGTCTTCAAAAAAGTCTTTTTTTATTGAAAAACCTAAAAAAATTTGATTTTGAGCTGATTTTCTTCTTTTCTCGCTGAAACGTTTAGGCGTTTAAAAGAAAAGAAAGCGTGGGAAAAAAGGCATTCGATGAAGTGGTTTAAATAAAAAAGCGAGGGACGTGAAAAGGTCCCTCGCTTTTTTATTTATTGAGCTTTTATTGTTTAGTTATAAATGAATGCTTGGTTTTTCAAAAAGTTACTGGCTTGAAAGCCGATTTGATAGGCGATGAGGTCGTTTGCAAGTATTTCTTTTTCAAGTGTATATATGTCAGTCATAATTTTAGTGCCATCTATTCCTTTAAATGATTTTACTGACGTGATCTTATCTAGGCTTTCGTGCTTGCTGATTGGTGTTGTTATTTGAATGAGATTAGGAATCATAAGTTTATTGTCTTGGGTTAAAAATTCATCCCAAACCTGGTTCATTTCTCGGTTGTTGAATTCTCTTTGTAGGTCATTGAGAATTACAATTATCCAGTGATTGTTTTTGAGTAATCCTGCGTTTTTAGCAATAAATCCGGTACCAACAAGATCTGACTCCCAAACAAAAAGAATGCGAGCTTGCTTGCCGTTAGCGTTATTATTGTTTTCTGGGGAGCAGATATTAGCAAAAGAATTGGAGGCTTTTTGAATAAGGGCGTTTTCGCAAATAATAGGAGTGTCCATCGGATATGTTGTTGCAGTGTATTGAGCGTAGGGGCTTTGCCATGCAGATGATTTTGAATCCATGGTTATCCAGTACTGAATGGCTTGTGGTAAATTTGAACTGTTGAGATAACTCATGCAGGATTTAATGAATGCCTCGGAATCTACCTGATTTTTAAACGGAAGACCATCTTGTGAGTTCTCAAGTGTTTGTTGAAGCACGACTGTTTTGAGCATGCTGAGAAGAAGTGTTGGCATTTTTTCTTCTTGTCCATAGGTTGTTATGGTAAGAACTTGATCAAAAGATGAAGAAAAAAGGTCTCGTTCTTGTTTGATTTCAACAAAATATTCTTTGCCCGCAAGATTGATTACAAAAGCAGTTGATTTGTTAGAACCAGAGGTAGCAAACACATCGCCGTTAATTTTTTGAGCAATTTTTAGTAAAAACGGTGAAGTGAAAACAACATCATCGTATTTAACTGGGATATCGGTTGAAAAAGTTTTTTCTAGAAAATCATTCTCAACGCTGCTTGCAGTAAATTTTGTTGAGTAGTTGGGAAATGAGTTAGATTTTCCATAGAAAAAAACAGCCTGTGCCTTTTGGCGCAGCCCTGAAGTATGACAATAGATTTGCTCAGAGATGAATTTGATCTCTTCGCCAGCACTGTTTTTTGACGTTTTTGTGCAGGTTACATTACCATGTTTTGAGTAGCCAAGAAGCGTTGGTGATGACGTTGCAAGTGCAATAAAAAGGATCAAAAGCTTAATGTTTTGTAATTTTTTGATCATTAATGATCCTTAAATAATAATGAAACTGTGATTTTAGTGACAATTTATCCTAAAGTATTTTTTTGGAAAGTGAGCACAATTTTTTGGTTTAAGATTTAGTGTGCAAAAGAGCTATTTTTTGAAAACAGCTCTTTTCATATTGTCAGGATTGCTTGCTAAACGCTACTTCTTCTGGGTGATTGGAGAACTGGTTCTGGCCAAATGCCGTAATCGCTTTGAAGGGTTAAAAGCTTTTCTTTTTTTGCTTTAAAAAAGATTTTGCCCAATCAAGCAGTCTGACAATTTCATTTATTAGACGATCTTCTAGTGAAAGCGAGTCGCTTTTTTGTTTTAAGTTTTCAAGGATGAGGTTTATGTAGCTTACTTGCCTGTTTATGCCATCAAGTGAATAAGCGTTCTTGTCTTCTAGGGTGAGTTCATATTCTGATTCCTCTGCAAGATTGATTCCTAGCATAATGCTTTGCTCGTAATCATTGAGTGTTTGAATGTTAGCTTTAATTATTTTTTGAATTATAAGCTTAATAAGAATTTTGATTAATTTTTAGCTGGGCTGTGTTTTATGAAAACATGGCCAATTGAATGCGAAGTTACCTAAATTTAGAAAAGATTTCGATAAAGCAGCTGTTTATCAACTTTTGATGCTCGAAAAGTGGGGTGATAATGCTTTTACTCCAGCTCATATTACTTTAGACTTAAAAGGTAATCATTATTTTGCTTTTCTTGAAAGATTTTTTTTATGAAAATAAACATTTCTATGCTGCTTTTTGTTTCTTTTGTGTGCATCCCCTTTGTGTGCGCTCCTTCTAAGATAAAGCGTCAACTCGAAAATCCGGAAATCCCTGGTCGTCATTCGCGCCGAAAAGAAGCTGAAATTGTCTCTAAAACACGTCTTGAAGAGCTTGAGGAAGCCTCAGTATGGCTTACAGAAGCAGTTGGTAAGCGAGTTGTAACAATTACTGAACTAACACTCGCTCGGATTAATTTCGAGCAGGCTCAAAAAGCCCTAAATCGCGAGCAAGAGGAACTCGAGGTGCGTGAAAAAATGGCGAAAGCAGCGTATGAAGTAATGAGCCCAAGAAATGAAAACGATAGAAATCTCCTGCAAATAATCCACAACGCAGCAAGTGAGGCTGTAAAAAATGAGCTCAGCAACTTTACACTAAGCCCTGTACGTATAATTGAATTTTGCTCACATTTTGATCCGAGTCATATTTCAGAAGAACATCTGGCGAGCGCAATAGTTAAGCTTCAATGTGGGGTTGCAAGTGTAACCGATTATACGGGAGATTATCTGCGTGGGTTTTGCAAGGTTGATGCAGGCAGGCACAACTCGCGTGTATTTTTTAGTCGAAATTCCGATTCAAACATACTGACTATCCATTTTGCTGGCCCAAAAAGCGAAGCGCCTGAAACCTCTAAAGATAAAAGTAATTCGCTTTTTATTAAAGCACATACAGCCTGTTTTAAATAAGCATATCTTGACCAATGGGCCATCATATTAAACGTTAAAAGCCATTAAACCCAAAGGCTTTTATGACTTCTTGGTGCTTTGTTCTTCAAGAATCATGCACTAAAAAATCAAATGTTCAAAAAATCAAAAGAGCCGAGAAGAAGAGCTATTGGGAATTTCGTGAAGATCCCAAAGCTTTTTAAGTTCTAAAGTATCAGTCGTTTCTAGCCAGCTCTGAGCCCTTAGAAAGACTCCATGATTTTCCAGTGGGGAACGCTACTCTAGGTGCTGGGGCTGGTAGTGCTGATGGGGTGCCACCTGTGAGAGCGTGGTATGATCGCCCTGAAGTTGTAGGCGCAGTAGAGTTTATCCCTCTGCCGTCAGATGGCAGGTACTTTGCTCGAACTGCACACTCCTCATTTGCTCACGAAGGGAAAGATCCGCACGACGAGGCAGTGTAGACTGTAATATATAAAAAAGAGTTTTGCTAAATTTGTTGAGCCCTGTATTTATCATAAGAAATGTAAATTATTGGTTATATTTCTTAAAAAAGGCAAGAAAACCACTTTCTTTTGCAGGGCTTTTTTATAAGAAGTTTATACCTGTAATAATTGTAGGAGAATATCTCATTAAAGATGTAAAGGATAAAATATGAGAAGTTTTTTTAAATTAATCGGGCTTATGGCTCTTGTGGTTATTTCATCAGAATCAAGTGCCGTATCGGTTAATATTGTGGATGATATATTTTTAGATCATGAAGCATCCCCTGTAGGCATCGAGGGTTTAAATCTTGAATCTACAAATTATTTAAGTTTTCTCCACGCTGGAGTCATCTCCGTCGCACAAAAAAAAGCGCTTATAGCTGTTATGCCTATAGGAGATGATAAAAATACTAAAAAAGAAAGACTAAGAGCCGAGATTCTGAGTATTCAGGACGCGGTTAATTATTGTTTGAACGATTTTCAAAAAGAACGTTTTGGCAACTATTACAACGGCTTACTTCATTCAGTTCATCTCTCTCTAGATAATTTATAAGCATAGATTAAGCCTTGTTATAGATCTTAAAAAAGTCACAAAGCTAGTTAAAAAATGCGATGACTAATTAGTCATCGCATTTTGCATTTAAGGCATTGAGTTTAAAATATTAACTAGGCCTCAATGACTTTATTTTTTAAACACTGTTTCTTCTGGGCGATGTCAGAATCGGTTCTGGCCAAATGCCGTAATCGCTTTGAAGGATTAGAAGATTTTCTTTTTTTTGTTTAAAAAAAGTTTTTGCCCAATGCAGAAGTATTATAATTTCATTTCTTCGGCGATCTTCTAGTGAAAGCGAGTCTCTTTTTTGTTTTAAGTTTTCAAGAATGAGATTTATGCAGCTTTTTTGCTTGTTTATGCCATCAAGGGCGAAAATTCTTTTCTCTTCTAGGGTGAGTTCATATCCTGATTCTTTTGCGCGTCTGATTCCTCGCATAATGCTTTGCTCGCAATCATCAAGTGTTTGCATATTTGCTTTAATCATTTCTTTCAACGTTTGATAAGTCGAATACTCTTCTGTTTCAAATATTTCGGGTCTAACACGTGAGCTTTGTGGAGCAGCTTGTGCTGGCCTTGAGGCGGCGGTTCCACCGTGAATCGAAAGTGTTAAAAAAAGTGCATTTAAAAAGATAATATAGTTTGTTTGTATGTATGATTTCATGAAAAAATTTCTGTTGGAAATCTAAGAATAAGAAACCCATATTCATTCATGAAGTGTTCGCGCGCAATCGCATTTCTAAACACTCAAAAAACGATCGTTTTTTGATAAAAATGCACAAATTGCCTGATTCAAGTGGAAATTATTTGTAAAAAACGTATTAAATATTTATTTAGACGCTATCAAGTCGTTTGAGCATTTTCTTGATGCCGATGCAGCTGAAAATAATCGTGAAAATAAGTAAAGCTGTGACGCATTGCCAAAATGGGAGGTAGTCGCTTTGCCCCAAAATCGCAACGCGCATTCCTTCCATCATGTAAATGACGGGGTTGAGCAATGAAAGATATCCAAAAAATGGCATTTTGCTCAGCATGACATTGAAAGAAAATTGAAATCCGCCCATCGACCAGAGCGGCAAAATTGCTCTGCTCCAAATTGAGCCTAATTCATCAGCGTCATGGACTATGCTTGCGATAATGAGTCCAAATGCACTACAAAAAAGAGCGCTCATTGTGAGTATCGTTGAAAATTTTATGAAAGAAAATTGAGTATAATTAAATTGATCCCAGACGAAGAATAGGCTGAACGGGAATGCAAAAACGCTGAGCATCATTGATCTGATGAATGACGACAGCGGAATTCGAGCAATGGCAAGCCAGCTAGGAATCGGCAACGTGAGATCATAGGTAAGAGCTTTGTTGCTCATGAGATCAAGAACAATGTTTATTGCTCGTGGATAGACCTGAAACAAGCAGCGAGATGCGGGAATCCCGGCAGCCACAAAAATACCAAAATCTGACCTGACACCAAAAGATGGAAGCAGTTTTCCTGAAATAATAAGGGTTGTTGCGGTCCAAAAAAGGCTGTCGATAAGTTCGTTGATGTAGCGTGATGATGAATAGGCTGTTAAATCAGCAATAATTAATTGCCAAACAACAGCAGCGTAAGATTTAATTTTTTTAAACATGATTTTTCATTTTATAAATTGTTCTAATTTGGGTTTTAACGTTTTCCAATAATCAAGAAGTCCTTGCGATTTACTCAGAAGTTCTTCAATGTGTTTTGCTATTTCTTCGTTAGAATCAGGGTAATCATGAGTCACGGTATTTCTTAGTTCTCGAAGATCAATCCACCAACCGGCATCATCAAGAAACGAAAGTTTTTCAAGTTTATTAAGTTTGTCGATGAAGGAAACAGAGTCATCCCAAGCTTCTTTAAGAATATATGGAAAAATTCGAGAACCAATAATATCTTGAAGCTTTGAAAAACGCGTGCTGAACATATCAAGAAAAGCTATTTCTTGAGGCGCAAAGGTGTCTATTTTTTCTGCGGTAATTGGTCTGAGGGTTAAGCAATAATCAAGAGCTTCTTTAAGCCTTTTCGCTTGTGAGTTTGCATTTTGTATTTGAGCTGGAAGTAGAGATTCTTTTTTCATGAGTAGAATTCCTGTTTCTTGGGCTTCTTTGTAAATAGGTAGTTTTTTTTCTTGAGAGAGGGTGTTTACAACAATATCAATTTTTTGCTCACCGATTTTTCTTTGAATAATACTCGAGAGCTTCGATCTTCGTTCATAAATAAGGGAAGAGTTTGTTTGGTGTGTTTCGATATACAAATCAATATCGCCGCCACGTTTTGTATCGTCAGTGCGAGAGCCAAAAAGCCACAAGGTATCACCTTCAAAAAATAATAATTTAAAGCTTTCACAAATTACAAAAACTTGCTCTTTGGTGAGTCTCATTTTAGTGGTACCTATTTATTTGTCATAATGAATTGATGATACATCATTTTAGTAGATGCATCACCAATTCATTAAAAATTACCTAGACGCAATCAATACGCGTTTTTATTCTTTTGATTGCAATAATTGCGCACAGAAGGGTAAATCCAAGCGTTGCCCCCAAACAAATCGGAAGCGGTAAGCTTCCAGTTTGTCCAAGGATGGCCGCTCTCATTCCTTCCATGGTGTACAGGAATGGATTGAGTAGCAATGCGTAGCCTAGAATGGGTGACTTTGCGTACATAACGTGCCAGGTGAACTGAAAGCCTCCAAGTGTCCAGAGTGGAAAAATAACGCGCATCCACATGCTGCCAACTTTACTCATACTTTTAACAAGGCTTGTTAAAAACAACCCGAAAAATCCAAAGAATAAAGAATTTGAAATAAGCAGTGCGATAAACCACCACGGTGAGAAATGTTGAGCGTCAAATTGATTCCACACAAAAATAAGCCCAAATGGCAGACTGAGAGAACCCACAATTAAATTGCGCAGTCCATCAGAAATGCCAATGCGCGCAATAGCCATCCAACTAGGAATGGGAAGCGTTACATCGTACGAAATGACTTTATTACCAACCAGATCGCTTAACAGGGTCATAACACGTGGGAAAATTTCAAACATTCCGCTGACAGCAACACCGGTTGCAGCGGTAAAAAGTCCAAAATTTGATTGCGTTCCAACCCCAACAACAAAATGACTCATAACAACTACGGTTAATGATGAGTAAATAAAGAAATCAATTATTTTATCTTTAACTACATGCTTGAAGGTTAAAAAATCTGCATGGAGCAGATGCCCAAGGGTGGGCAAATATGAAAAAAATGATGACATATGGTGTCCTATTCTTTTTCGTTAATGAGTTTAATAAAAACGTCTTCGAGACGATCTTTTCCGTGTGATGATTTGAGATTTGCAGGAGTATCGATCAGTCTGATTACGCCTTCGTCTAAAATACACACGCGGTCAGAAAGCGCTTCTGCTTCATCAAGATAGTGGGTTGTGAGAACTATGGTGACACCTTGCGAGCGAAGTTCTTTGAGTAAATCCCAAACTTCGTGCCTGACGTGTGGGTCGAGCGCGACAGTTGGTTCGTCAAATAAAATGAGTTGCGGTTTGTGGATGAGTGCCCGTGCGATGAGAAATCGTTGCTTGTAGCCACCAGAAAGTTGATCAATCACATTATTTGCATACGTTTCAAGTTCGAATCGTTTCATAAGAACTGCTACGCGTTCAGCTGTCTCAGATTCAGACAGACCATAAAAACGTCCTGCAAAAAGTAAATTTTGTAAGATGGTCAGTTGTGGATTCACATTTGGTTTTTGCGGACAAAAGCCGATGATTTTTCGATAAGCAGGAACGTCATTATAAATTGAAATACCATTGAGTGTCACGGTGCCACTGCTTGGTGGATTGAGCGTTGCAATAATTGAGGCGAGGGTTGTTTTTCCGGCGCCATTGACGCCCAGAAGACCAAGGATTTCACCTTTCTTGATATCAAGATCAACGCCTTTAAGTGCTTGGCGTGTGCCGTATTGTTTGGTAATGCCTCGAAGCGACAATAGAATACTCATTGAGAGACTCTTTCTTATAAAGAATAATTTTGTATAAAAAATAACTGAAAATTTAATTAAGTATGGATTGGAAAAAGTCGCGAATCACGATTTTAAGAAAAGGTTGGGGCTTTGCAAAGTATCGTGAATTAGCGGACAAGTGCCGGTTGCGATATGGCAGTTCTGATTTTCACGATAGATCTCCCGAATTCATGGAAAGAATTGTATTTTTACGAGTCTTAATATTATTGTTTTTCAGTTTTTTTACAACTTTTTAGGTTTTTCGAAACACAAAACACGCATAACAGTATTTTTTTGGTATTAACAAATGATTTAATACGATTTTTCAGAAAAGATTTTTTTTGCTGCTATAGTGCGTAAAAAAATTCACACTTGGAGTTGATTCGCGATGATTTTAAGAAAATTAGTCTTTTGTTTTAGTATTTTGGTTTGTATAAATATTTACGCGATGCAAACCCCTCGGCCAACATGTGGGAGTGGAGAGCCCGCGAGTCAACCAACAACGCCAGAGAGGGAGAACCGAACTCCAGTACAGCCCGATACAGGTGGTGACAAAAGTGCAGTACAAAGTCCTGCTCGTGAAGGCATTTTTGGTCCTGGGCTTGGAGAAGATATGGCTGTTTTTTTGAGCGATCTTAGATCGCAGATTGTTCACTTACACAATTCTTTGCAGCATTTTGATGAGCACGCCGCTGACCAAGGCTTTTTTGCTGCTCCGGAATTCTTGCGATCTGATATAAAAACATATGGAAAAAATGATTTTGTCATGGCGTATGTACTCACCGAAATTTTGTGTGAGTGTAAAAAAAGTCTTTTTTATCGCAAAGAACATGATCTTTGTAAAGCTGATGTTTATTCTTGCGATGTTGATACCCTTACCCGTTGTGCTCAACGCATTCTTGCATCGCTTGTGGTTGGTTGCGCTAAAGGTTTTGTGGCTTCGCACGTGCTTAAATATGGTGTTAAAGCGTTGGTTGCAACTCATTTCTTGATGCAATCGCTTGAGTGCCTTTTTGATTATTTAAATCTGCATGAATGTTTTGAGTATGATAAAAAATGTTACAAAGTGCGGATGTTTATGCCTGGACTACTTTTTTCACTAAAAATGTTAATTAAATCTTCGCCGGAAGATTTAAGGAGAACTTTTCAGCCATATCTTTCAAGAATAATGGGTACCAATAATTGAAGCCGAACAAATCATTTTAGAGGATTAGCTACATTTTTATCTTTTTTGATAGAATGATCCTATTAAAAAGTTTTTAAAAAAGTATGTATCTATGATAAATAATTCACTTTCTATTTTTGAGCGTCATCCTGATTATGAAGCTACTATCGGCGTTGAAGTTCACGTTCAACTGCAAACAGCCTCTAAAATTTTCTGTTCATGTTTGAATGAATTTGGTGCACAACCAAATACGCATATTTGTGTTGTGTGTACTGGGCAACCTGGTGCGCTTCCGGTGCTGAATAAAAAAGCATTAGAATTTGCCATTATGATGGGAATTGCAACTGAATCTCGCATTAACACCGTTTCTGAATTTTCTCGTAAACATTATTTTTATCCAGATCTTCCTAAAAATTATCAAGTGACTCAGGGCGATCGTCCGATTTGTGAGCATGGAAAACTTTCGATTGTTCGTGCTGATGGGTCAACTGCTGTAATCAGAATTGGCCGTATTCATATGGAAGAAGATGCGGGAAAGAATATTCACGGTCTTGGCTCTGAGAGTTTTGTTGATTGCAATCGTGCAGGAACGCCACTGATTGAAATCGTTTCAGAGCCTGATCTTAAAGATTCTCATGACGTGAAAGAATATTTAACGGGATTGCATTCGATTGTAAAATATCTTGGTATTTGTGATGGCAACATGGAAGAAGGTTCATTTCGTGCAGACGTTAACGTTTCGGTTAAAAAACGTTCTGTCAAGGAACTTGGAACACGTGTTGAACTAAAAAATATTAATTCATTTAGATTTATTATGCAGGCCGTTGATTATGAAATTGATCGTCAAATTACACTGATCGAAGATGGCGGAAAAGTTACGCAAGAAACGCGCTTGTGGAATTCGGTTGCTCAAAAAACAACGTTCATGAGATCTAAAGAAAGCTCATATGATTATCGTTATTTTTCAGAACCTGATTTACCATTGGTGATTGTTGATGATGGCTGGATTGAGCGGCTCAAAGCACATGTGCCTGAACTTGCAAAACAAAAAGTTGTTCGCTTTGAATCTCAGTATGGATTGACTCCATATGAAGCTGAAATTTTGGCGGGCGATAAAGATTTGGCAGATTTTTATGAAGCAGTTGTAAAACGTTGCAAACAACCAAAAATGGCATGCAATTGGGTGCTGCGAGATCTTCTTGGGTATCTTAAAGAAAACAAACAAGAATTATCATCATGTCTGATAGATGCTGAAATGCTTGGTGAATTGATTCAAGAGCTTGTTCATGGCGTGATCAATGGACCTATTGCGCAAGAAGTATTTGCTGAGATGGCGCTTTCTGGCAAATATCCATCAATTATTATTCAAGAAAAAGGTTTACAGCAAATTGGTGATGAAAGTGAAATTTTAGCGATTATCAATAAGGTTCTAGCAAATGAACCAGCAGTTGTTGCATCTTACAAGGGTGGAAATCAGAAATTGTTTGGCTATTTTGTGGGACAAGTCATGAAGGAAACTTCAGGCAGAGCAAGTCCTGCGATAGTTCAAGCATTACTTAAAAAGACTCTTGGAAGCGTATGATTGTTATTGAATCTTCTATTGCAACAAAGGCAAAACCTGCAATTATTTGGAATCGTTGGATTGATGTTTCATCGTGGAAAGAATGGAACATCGATCTTGATTATGCAAAATTAACCAATGGTTTCAGGGTGGGCAGCCACGGTGAGCTTTCGATGAATCATGGACGGATTGCGCCATTTGTAATTACGCGTATTCAGCCAGATAAAGGGTTTGAGCTGACGTCTCACGCCTGGGGAAATACGGTTATTTTTAAACATGTAATTTCTTTGGTTGGCGGTATGCAGCGTATGACAATGTCGGTTGAAGTAGAAGGGTGGACGAGCTGGATTTTTGGATTCTGGTTTCGTCTTGCGCTCACAAAAAAATTGCCAGCGAGTTTGACTCGTCTGGCTTTTTTAGTTGAGGAAGATCAAGCGCGCGCTGAGCGAGATCTTCATGTGGCTCAATTCAAAAAATAAGGTGATTTTTTGTGATAGAACGTGTTTCGGGTAAAGTTTCTGGTTCATCTGGCCGATCAGTGCATATCGAAGTTTCAGGAATTACTCTTGGTGTCATGTGTGCTCGCCCAGAAATTTATGCTGTTGGATCAATTGTTTCACTTCAAACGGCTTTCATTTGGAATTCAGAAAAAGGACCAGCTCTGTATGGTTTCTTTGATGATTTAGAGAAAAAACTTTTTGGAATGCTTATTTCGTGTCCTAAAATTGGGCCCAGTGTGGCGCTTCAAATTTTGTCTCAGATGACATCGATTGAATGCATCACAGCAATTGGACGAGCGGATGCGAAAGCCTTGAGTTCACTTCACGGCATTGGGGCCAAAAAGGCTGCTCAAATTATCACAGATCTGCAAGATCAATGTGCGGCGCTCAAGATGGTTGCACATGCCGAATCAGGAGCAGATTCCGCCGGGCACAATGTTCGTATCGAGGTTGCACAAGCGCTCGAGTCACTCGGATATTCACGGCAAGAAATTAGTCATGCATTTTCGCAGTTGGTCCAAAGTGAAACGAATGTATCATTTGATCAATTGCTTCGCACATGCTTGAAAGCGTTGGCGTTAGCAAAATAAGTTATTCAGACGGAGAGCGCCTTGAGTGCGCGTTGAGAACTTTTTCTTTTTCTTTTAATTTTCTTTTACGCGTTTCCCATTCGTTAAGATGTTCTTTTAAAATGTTGAGCGCAAGTCGTTTATAATAATTAAGATCTGCTCGAGGAGAGATTCTTTTTTTTGCTTCTATCGCATCGTTCATTTTGCTGAAAATGGCACTTTTCCATCGCTCAATAAAAACATCTTTTCCGTGTCTAAAATGGTGCATGTGTGCGATTGTTAAGTATTCAATTAGTTCAGCAAGTGTTTTTTTGGTTTCTGTCTCCGCTTTGCATTCTTTGCTAAAGCGGTTAATTGATTTTTCGTCTTCAAGGCTCAGTTTGTTGTGGGTGCTTGATAGTTGTAATAATCCGGTGAGCGCAAGAAAAATGGTGATTTTAGTGATTGCTTGCAAGGTGTTAATTTTAGAAGATGAATACATGTTTATCACTCGAAAAAGAGAAAAGATTCATTCACGTCGGACACATTTTTACATGTTTCTAATAAAAAACAATTATTTATTCAATTTTTCTTAAGAAATCACATAAAACAATATAATCTGTGCTGCAAAATAGCACCCATTGTTTTTTGGATATTTGATAATGAAAATTTTATTTTTACTCACATTTAGTTTTATCGGTTTTATTGGGGCCGCCACACCTGGAGGTCTTCGATTCGATGATTTTTTCCCAGATGAGGATGAGGGTTCTTTCTTGGAAGATGACAAAAGACCAGCGGTTGTTGCACCTCCTGCAGCTGATGCAGCAGCTGTTCTGCCTGTTCTAGATGGTTTTGTAGCGCGTGATTTAAAGCCAATTCCTCGTGCAGAGCGAAGAGCAACTACTTCATGGCATGGTGCGGGTGCTCCTCAGAATCGGCAGAAAGAGAAAAAGGATCAGCTACAAAAAAAGTGGAGACTTCGTAACAAAAATAATCCTAAAGAAGGAAAAAAAACATAAAAAATAATATTGATTGGCAGTGTAAGTACATTCTATTTACACTGCCTTTTTCTTGTGGTTCAAAATATTTTCAAAAGGGTTTTTCAGAAGAATTTTAGGCCTATCAAGGGCACAAAAGAATGGTGCAATCCCAATTATTAATTGCTTTCCTATAAATTCAATGAAGGTTTCGTCGCGATAGCTTTGCTTTAGACCATTTTGCAGTATGAGATATATCACTGCGAGCCAAATTTTTTTGAGTATTCGAGTATTTTCATTTCTGAGAAACGGTAAGTAGTTAATCCCATGTTTTTCTTCATAGAGCAGGGTTGAAATAAGTGCAGATCCAACCATAGAGCAGAGTAAATTGGGAATAAAAAATTTTTTGGGTTCTTCTTTTCTTTTTATATCAAAAAAGTGTGTAGCTGTTGCAAGCGTAATGGATGCATTGAAAAAACTTCCAACCTGCCAATCAACTGATTGAGCATCACTCGCACAACTCAAAAAAAATAATGTTATGACGAATTTTGTGTAAGAACTGAACATGAAAATCTCTGAGAAATATTAGTATTTCTCAGAGATTTTAGCAGAGTGTGATTCAAAGCCAAGGTTTTTTATAAAGATTAAAGGCTTTATTTACGTCTATCGGTGGCGCTTGAAAGTGGTGCGAACTAATCTTCTCTTACCCTTATTTGTCTGAGGAAATAAGCAAAAAAAAATCTATCTTTATGACTTAATTCTTCTGAGCACTTGAGTAAAAATGTAGGTATTCAGTGGAACCAAAATGAACATAACGCACAATGTGATGAGTGCGTGAAAATCCAAGCTCAAAGATCGTGCGTGCTGTGCTACGTATTCTGGCAAGTGCGTGTTGTTGAGCGCTGTCCACAAAAGTTCACATGCCATAACAGAAATGACTTTTATAACGAGTGGATTTGTTCGTGTGATCAGTAAAGGGTTTAAAATATATTTGGTAATAAGTTCTACTATGGGGCTGATCAACAGCACGATGCAGAGAGCTGAGACGAGTTGGTTGTCGATATATTGTGTGCGATAGATCTGAAGTATTCGGTCGATGATGCCTGTTTTTTGGATTGCGGTGAGTTCAAGTGCAGTCATTGCCGCAAGGCTCGCAATTTTCAATAAATAACGCGTTATTGGTTCTGTAAAATCATGCGGATAGCTTAATGCGAGTCCGAGACAAAGACCCCATTGTGCCAATCAATGATTCTACGAAAGATCCCAAGATGCCAATCGTGAGAAATGAAAGAATTGCGGTGACTGTTTGATTTAAGAGAGTTCTTGCCTCGATGTATGTTTTCATGGGGTTTTTCTTTCTGTAAAGATTGCCGAAATGAACTGATCTATCTATCACCGCACTTCTTATACTGAGGTTTGTAAAACAAGAGCGCCTAAGGAGAAAAATCCTTAGGCGCTCTTGTTTTTTTGTAGTATGTTTTTCTATGAAATGTTCCTCGGTATCAATGTTTTCAGATTCTTTGGTTTAAGAAACTAAAATAACTGGTTTGTCATCCCTGATGCTGCATTCAAACGAGTTGCTCTCGGAGTGCGCGAGAATCTCTCTTGAGAGTGGTTGTACCAAATATTCTTGGATTGCGCGCTTGAGTGGTCGTGCGCCAAATTCAGGAATATATCCTTGGTGACAAATCCACGATTTCGCGTCTGGAGTAATCGTGAGCGAGATTCGTTTTTCGGCAAGCCGCGCAAAGAGCGATTTCACCTGAACGTCAAAAATTTGAGCCAAATCTTTTTCTTGCAGTGTTGAGAAATAGACGATTTCATCAATCCGATTGAGTAGTTCCGGCCTGAAATATGAATGCAATAAGTCATCAAGTTCTTGTTTAAGTTTAAGGTCGATTCCGTGAGCTGCTAAAATTTTATCTGATCCAATATTGCTCGTCATGATGATGATGCAATTTTTAAATGAAACCGTTCGACCTTGTGCATCGGTGAGTCGTCCTTCATCAAAAATCTGTAAGAAAATATTAAAGACATCTGGATGTGCTTTTTCAATTTCATCAAAGAGTAAGATGCTGTAGGGATTCTTGCGTACAGCTTCAGTGAGCTGTCCACCTTGTTCATAGCCAACATAGCCAGGGGGCGCTCCGATAAGCCGTGCAACTGTATGTTTTTCCATGTATTCAGACATATCAATTCTAATTAATTTTTGATCATCATTAAAAAGGTAGTCAGCGAGTGTGCGTGCAACTTCTGTTTTTCCAACGCCGGTTGGCCCCAAGAATAAAAACGTTCCAACTGGTTTTTTGGTGTCAGCAAGTCCTGAGCGATGAATGCGGATGGTATTGCAGATTTTGGTGATTGCATCATTTTGGCCGATGACGCGTTCATGCAAAACGTGCTCCATCTTGAGCAATTTTTCACTTTCGCTTTCGGTAAGTTTTTGCACTGGAATTTTAGTCCAGCGCGCAACAACGGTTGCGATATCTTGTGCATCAACAGAATCTTTTGCAAATCGTCCGGTCATTTTTGACAATTCTTTTTCGGTTGATTCAAGGTCTGTTGCAAGCTGTGTGAGCTCGCCATATTTTATGCGTGACGCTTTGTTGTAGTCGCCTTCGCGTTCGGCTTGAGCGTAAGCTGTTTTCGCTTTTTCAATTTGTTCTTTTATTTTGCTCATTTTTTCGATTGGTTCGCGTTCTTTTTTCCATTGAGCAATGAGGAATTGATGTTTGCTTTTGATTTCGGCAAGGTCTTTTTCGGCTTGTTCTTTTTGTCTGAGCGAGGTTTCATCTTTCTCTTTTGAAAGCGCGACTTTTTCGATTTCAAGCTGTCTGATCTTGCGTTCTAAAAGATCTATTTCTTCTGGCTTTGATTCCAAAGACATTTTAACGAGGGAAGCTGCTTCATCAATCAGATCAATTGCTTTGTCGGGCAAAAAGCGATCAGGAATCATCCGTGCAGAAAGTTGCACCGCTTGCACGAGTGCAGAATCTTTTATTTTTATGCCATGGTGTAATTCATAGCGATCCTTAAGGCCGCGTAAAATCGAAAGTGCATCTTCTTGAGACGGTTCTTCTACAATAACTTTTTGAAATCTTCGTTCGAGTGCAGCATCTTGTTCAATAAATTTTTTGTATTCCATCACGGTGGTAGCACCGATGCAATGCAGCTCTCCGCGTGCAAGTGCAGGTTTGAGTAAATTTGATGCATCCATGCCGCCGCCAGAAGATCCTGCACCAACCAGCATATGAAGTTCATCGATGAATAGAATTTTTCCATCACCAGACTCAGTTATTTCTTTGAGCAAGCTTTTAAGCCGGTCTTCAAATTCACCTTGATACTTGGCTCCAGCAATCAAAAGTCCCATATCAAGTGAAAAAACTTCTTTATTGCGCAGGCTTTCAGGAACGTCGTTGTTAATAATTCGTTGTGCAATTCCTTCAACAATTGCCGTTTTTCCAACACCAGGATCGCCCACAAGAACAGGATTATTTTTTGTTCTACGAGATAAAATTTGTAGAACTCTGCGAATTTCTTCTTCTCGACCAATGACCGGATCGAGTTTGTTTTCTCGTGCACGGGTTGTGAGGTTTATGCAAAATCGAGTGAGGTTTGATGGGGTTTTTTCTTGTTTATTCATGGGCTTCTCATTGTCTGCAGCTTAAGTTTCCTTGTCACATTATCTACATCAGTATTATAAGATTTTTGGATTTTGTAAAATGGTTTTTGGTGGGCGTGAATTTTCTTTGGGATATCGCCCTATGGCTTTTTGAGTGGCACTTCTTGCATTGTTTGTATCTAATTCGTCAACCTTTAGGAGCGTTTTTTATTTTTTATGGGTTGGTTTTCATGCAAATTATGCTTTTTTTAATTATAACGGTCTGTTTTAGTTTGTTTCCTGCAGCATATCGCTCGCCAAAAACTGATGGCCAGGATCAATCTGATGGTACAATTGCAACTGAGCTTCGTATCATTGATCGGGCAATAGTTGCTCGTCAGCCAAATCTTGCGCTTGATCTTGTTCGCCGACTTGTTCCTCGTGTTGAGGGTATGCGTCTTAATGGATCAACCCCAGCGCCGATTCCAACACCAACTCCGCCCCCAGCACCAAATCGAAACCCAAATTCAACACCAACACCTACCCCAACGCCAACACCTACCCCAACACCTCCTTCTGAATCGTCACCAGCACCTACACAGTCTCCGTCAACAGCCTTCTCAGAATCTCGTTTTGCAGAGCTCAAAAAAGAAATTGATGAACTTGCAAAACCATTTAATACCATTGATGATTTGTGGAGATCGGAAGACACCAGAAAACAAGGAGAATGTGTGCGTCAATACAAAGTACAACTCGATCTTGTCGTTGCGTGGCTCAGAACGAATATGACAATTCTTGCAATGTCCGAGTGGTCAGCGCTCGTTAAATATTTTTATGACAATATTATTTTGTATAGCGCGCTTGGTGGGATGACTAATCCACTGAAAGTATCACGCTTTGGTAGTGGTATTTCTGGTTATGCGTACAAAGATACTTATGAGCAAGTTATTGCTGCGCTTCGTGGTGCAATAGTGCTCTTGAATAATTCTTATAGTTCTCAAATAAACGCATTAATTACTAAAGTTACAACGGCACGAGATGCGTCTTGGGGAGGAAACAAAGGTGCCTGAGATTGTTTTTGTTTTTTTTCGACTGGGATTATTTTTCTCGCTCAGTTTTTTGTTGGGACTTGCTCATGCGTATGCCGATACCCATGGAGCATTTGCTGATGAGCATATGATGGAAGAAGAATTTCTTTCACGCTATCAATATGAGCTTAATTCGTATGCACCTCTAAAATCGTCAGAGCAAAAAACGGATCCGAAGTTTATAACGTTTTTAGAGGATATCAAAGGGCGCTTGGTTCTCGAGCAAATGCATGATTCAGCCGTTGCTGATTTGTTGATATCAATTCGTAATGAATCGATGTGGAGTTGCAATAATTTGCTCAGAAATAAAATGATTTCATTGCTCAATCGCGCGGGATCCTATGCGCGGCGTCACGGTGATGAAAGGCAGGTTAAAGTTGTCGATGACATGGTTCATGAGGCATTTGCATTGTGGCCTGCTGGTCCTGATAAATCATCGATAGTTGCCATCATGAATGACATAAAAAATTATAATGAAAAAAAAGTGCAGGATGCCCAGAAAGCTCTAGAGAAAGAGTTGCTTGAAAAAGCAAAAGAAGCAGAGAAAATACAAAAAACAATCCTTGCTGCAGAGAAAAAAGCTGATGAAGCACTGCAGAAAGAACGCGAACAGAAAGAAAAATCAGTTAATAAACCTCGGGCAGGGAGAAAAGCGAAAAAACCTGACGAAGAGAAAGTTACAAAAACAATAAAGAGTAGTCCTGTTGATAAACCCGTTCGCACGAGAAAAAAAGTACAAAAAGATGAGCCGGTCCTTGAAAATGTAGTTGTTGATGACAGCCCTCAGTTCAAAGCCCCAGAAGATTTGCCACTGATTGGAATTCCAGAAGAAGAAAAATCATCAACAGAAACGGTGCAAGACGTCGTTTCGTTTCAAAATAACATCAAAAAAATGCCAACGCGCATGAACGCCTAAGGAGAATTGAATGCATTTTTATCTATTTTTTTTAATTATAGCTTTTGCAACAGTGGTATCGCCTGCTCAGTTGTATCGCGAAAAAACAGTTGCAACTTCTTTTGCGCCGCAAGACTCTATTCCGCTTTCGTGGACAAATTTTATGCAGCAGCTTGATTTGATCTCAAAAAAACGAATTGGAATTCGCGAGCAAAGTGTTGGTGCATTTTATTCACAAAAAAGTGATGAGAATTTCTCGAACTATTTTGGGGTGTATAATCCCGCGCGAAATGCAGTTGAAAGCTTTGTTGGGATTGATCAAAATAATTCAGCAGAACCAATTTCGAGTATGGATTTTATTCATGATGCTGCGCGCGCAAACAGTGTTTACTCAGGATATGGGATTAAAGATCGCGTGAGTTTTTCTCCGGAAAAAACGTCTTACTCATATGTTTTTGATTACGTGCAGGGATTTGACTCATTTAGTGAAGGCTTTTCGGTCAGGATCAAAGTTCCAATCGTTTGGGTTCAAACATCGCTCAATCCTCGTTCGCTCATAACTGATGTTCGGGGGATGAGTTTGCCCGGCGGCGGCGGATATGTAACGGCCCAGCAATATCTTGCGGGTAATGTTTCTAATGATCATGCAATCAATAAACAGGCTGCACTTAATTTTCTTAAAATTACGCCAGATGCTCATGAATGCAAGGGCATTGCTGGCTTTGAGCTTGGTATGCGGTTGCGGTTGTGGAGCAATGATGCAAGTCACATCGATTGCGGTGTGCGCGCAATTTTTCCGTATGGGCCGAAGCCTACTGGTGAATTTTTATTCGAGCCAGTTATTCCAAGCAGCTCTCATCATGGTCTTGGGTTTGAGTTTGGTGTAGATCTTCTGGCGTTTGAGAGAGATGATTTGTCGGTCGAATTTGTGCTTAACGCAGATGTTAACCATTTGTTTATGGCTCAGCAGATTCGTGTGCCGCTCTTTAAAAATGCACAGGGTGAGGTGGTTCCCTTTGGTCCGTATCAATTAGGCGCAGCACTTGGAACTGAAGGAATGTTTCCGCTTGCTAATGTACTTGCTCAAGAAGTTAAAGTTCGTCCAGGAACAGCTCTGCAAATATCATTATCATCTATTTTTTCTCGCCAGGGGCTATCGCTCGAGTGTGGCATGAATGCAAAAGCAAAAGCAGCTGAAGAGGTAGAAATTATTGAATGGAAAGATAATACCTATGGCCTTGTGAAGTGGAATTATGATGCGTCAACACCAGCCGCACGAACTGACTTGTGGTCAACGGTCAGGGTTGATGGTGCAGGACAGGGCGTCAATGCGCCAACAGCATCCCGTACGATTAATAAAGAGCATCTTGATGTGCAATCGATTACAACGCCGGGAATGATGCAAGGGCAAATTTTTGGATTCGTTGGATACGTGCATCAAACATTGAAATATCCACTGACATTCGGTCTTGGATTGATGTATGAATTTCCGCTTGGGTCAAATACTTCAGCCGCTGCCTGGAACGGCTGGTGTAAGTTGGGGTGTAATTTTTAGTGCGTGAGGATCTTTAGTTATGGAAATTCAAGCATTTTTTGGTGATTATTTTTTATCCATTATGAGTTCTTTGGCTTCAGGGCTTGTGTCGTCAGCCAATGAAGTTGGGAATTTGTTTTTATTGCCGTTGATCTTTTTACTGATGCTACTGAGTCGATTTGGGTTAAAGCTGCGTGAGTTTAATCTCATTTTTTGCGCGGGTTTTTTTCTGGGTTTTATCGTTGACCGATTTTTTGCGAGCTTTGTGCCTTTTTTGGGACAGAATAGTTTTTTGGTGCTTGGGGCAGCGATTATTTTATTGATCATGCAGCTATTTTTTGTCTTGTTCATTTCAGGGGTTTTGAGATGGCCACGATTGCACACATGGCTTCATTCATTAATTGATCAGCATCAATTTATTATTTGTTTTTTGATAACGTTTGTGTCGTCATTATTAATTTTTATGCAAAAACGTAGTTTTTTTGAGCAGTTTTTTGTGACTAACTTCTTATCATTCATCAGTCTGGCGGGCCTCTGTGGAGGGCTCGTATTATTTAATATTTTTTATAAATACCTGATTGATTACAAAAAATATGACAAATGGTTCTATGATTTGTTGGTATTTTTTTCGTGGATGAGTTTGTATCAGTCGCCGGTTGTAATTGAGGCACTGGTTGGGCCCTGGATACATCAAGCGGTTGTGACATTGATTTGTGCTGGAATCGCTTTTTTCTACTGGATGAATGTTCGTATGGAGATTGCGCATTCATATGTACAGCATTATGAAATTGCTGCCCAAGAGAGTGAATTAGATAGTAAACGCAATGGCGTTCATTTTTTTAATCTCAGAATTTTTTTCAAACGAGCTGTTGCGTTTATTTTTATTTATTCTGCAATCGCATTTGGCATAAATACTTACTTTTTGTTTAAGAAAGTAACCTTCAAGCAACTGTTATTTAAATCGTTGCGATCGTTGTAGATTTTATTCAGGCATTGCTTTGTTTTTTATGATTTCAAGCTTTGGTTTGAGTTTTGTCCAGTAATTAAGAAGTTCTTTAACTCTTGTCACAAGCTGATTTGTGTGAGCTGCAAGTTCATCATATTTATTATCATAATCATGAGCGATTTCATTTCTCAGTTTTCTCAGGTCTAGCCACCAGTTTGCGCTTTCAAGAATTGCGAGTTTTTCAAGTGTGTTGAGATTGTCAATAAACGAGAGCGTTTTTTCGCCTGCAAAGTTGAGAATGTATGGAAAAATTTTAGAACCAATATCATCTTGCATTTTGCTGAATCGTGAATTGAGCATTTCTAAAATGTATATCCCTTCTTTTGATAGTTCAGACATGGTGTGTGCCGTTATAGGGAGCATTTTTGTGGTATCTTCTAAGGCCATGGACAGTCTTGTTGCATGAATTTCGATATTTTCAATATACGCATTGAAGGCTATTTCTTTTTTCATGAGTAAAATTCCTGTATTTCGAGCTTCAGTATAAATTTCTAGATCTTTTTTTTCAGAGAGCTGGTTGACGATTATATCGATTTTTTGTTCGCCGAGTTTATTTTGCAGATCGATCCAGAAATCTGATTTCTTTTTATATGCCTTTTGGCGATCAACTTCAGTCGTCTCAAGGTACAAATCAATATCTCCACCGCGCTTGGTGTCATCGGCCCTGGAACCAAAAAGCCACAGAGAATCACCAAAGCAAAAGAGGGAACGAAAGGATTCTTTGATGATAGAAAGTTGTAGATTGGTAAGGCGCATGGGTTCAGTTGTCTTATGAAATGACGATATTGACTCAGAATAAGTCATTTTAATCGGTGAAACAAGAAATGCGAAGGCGCTAGCATTTCTGGCTGAATTTAAAAATGGGTTACTTTTTCTAAGGGCTTATCCGAAAACTCATGTCATGCGAATAAGTATTCCAGCTGAAGCTAATTGAAGAAACCCTAAAAAAGATTGGGTAATTTTTGTAAAACAAGTCCTAATGCCACGAAATGTGTTCAGCCA
>Ga0209107_10000298_pt1 | contig 29621 bp, 40 predicted proteins | sample LakErihyJuly2011_2_FD_187460 | JGI IMG/M metagenome (GOLD analysis project Ga0209107, IMG submission 187460) | Freshwater microbial communities from dead zone in Lake Erie, Canada - CCB hypolimnion July 2011 (SPAdes) (version 2) | ecosystem: Environmental > Aquatic > Freshwater > Lentic >...
TGTTGAACCAGTACCAGTCTGGGCTGCAACTGTCGTTGCTGCTCCTACGGATGTAATTGGACCAGTTAGATTGCTAGGTGCAATTGTTACACCATCTACATAAGCCTTTGTTGCAGCATCTGTAGATGTTGTAGGAGTTCCAAGACCTGTAATCTTGTTTGTACCCATAGCAATAGCGCCAGACATTGTTCCACCAGCCAGAGGCAATTTAGTTGCTAGGCTGTTAGTAACAGTAGTGGAAAATGCTGCGTCGTTACCAAGTGCAGTTGCTAACTCATTAAGAGTATCCAACGCACCAGGTGCTGCAGCAATTAAGTCTGTAATCTCTGTTTGGACATAGGCTGTAGTAGCAACCTGAGTTGTATTAGTATTTGCTGCTGCTGTTGGAGCAGTAGGAACACCAGTTAATGCTGGGCTAGCCAATGGAGCGTATGTGCTTGATGCTGTGGCAGTAGCCAACTTGGAATCAATCTGAGTTTGGATTGCAGAAGTAACGCCGTCTAGGTATCCAAGTTCAGTTGCAGATACTGTGCTAGATGGAGCAATCTTTGTCCACTCAATAGCAGCAGATGCATTAATGTCATCATTGACAATGCTGTTAGCAGCAATGGCTGCTGTAATGCTGGCGTTTCCAGTGCCATCAAATGTACCTGATGTACCAGTGACATCGCCTGTAAGGGCTATTGTGCGACCTGTAGCAAGGGCTGTGGCTGTGGCTGCATTGCCTGTAGTAGAACCAGATGAGCCAGTTACATTGCCAGTTACATTTCCTGTGACGTTACCAGTTACGTTACCTGTAATGTTTCCAGTAAATGTACCAGCGATAGTTCCAGCACCAGTAATGGTAGGAGCAGAAATTGTTGGGCTAGTTCCAAGGACGTTAGCACCAGAACCAGTTGAAGTTGTTACACCAGTTCCACCATTGGCTACTGGAAGAGTTCCAGTTACGCCAGTTGTAAGTGGCAATCCAGTTGCATTTGTTAACACACCAGATGCTGGAGTGCCAAGTACTGGAGTGACAAGAGTAGGAGATGTAGCAAATACTAAAGATCCAGTACCTGTCTCATCTGAGATAACTCCACGAAGTTCGGCAGAAGTAGTTGCTGCGTGTTGTGCCAGAGTTCCTTCAATGTGTGTATTGGCTTCACGGTAATCTCTACCAATAGCCATATGGCGAACTACTGCACCAGCAGAGTGTGCCTGACCAGTTGAGCCATCAATGCCACGAGTGATTGTCAGCGTGTTAGTGCTGACGGCGGTGACATCTACAATTTCTTCAAGTGCTGTATCTGGGTCAATTACAATTGTAAAGGTTTCGGGTGCAGTAATGGTCACGCCACCAAGGAGTGCTGTACCTGATACAACAGTAGCAGTCGTACCTGATGATGTAAGTGCGCCAGTCAGCGTTGTCTGCTGAGAGCGTGAGGAGTATTTTCTAGTTGTCATTCAGGTTCCTATCGGCGACTATAATGGACTTTTGGAGGATAGTTCTGTTGCTGTGCTTTGGTCTCTTCGTTAAGACGTTGAGAGTACAAAGCGTAAAGTTGTTTGGTTGCTGATTGTGAAGCACCATATGGGCGCTTGCTATCTGTCTCATCGGCCTGTGGGCTAACCTGGGCAGCACGTGCTGGATCAAGGAATGAAAGCAGACGATAAGCTGCACCAAGAATTACTACGTCCCGTGTAGATTCTGGTAGTCCAGTCTGTGTTACATACACCTGAGAATTAGTTGTAAATGGTGTTGGGTCTGTTGCATAGACAACTTTTACTGTGCGTCCAGAAATTGGAGCCTCACCTAATGTAATCGTCTGGACTTGGTCAGTTCCAGATGTGTAACCGAATGCCTCTGGATTTGCTACAGCATCAAAGTCATATTTGCGAATTGGTCGCCACTCTTTAGACGGACCAATATCTTGCCAGTGTACAGTCAGGATATTCTTGATATCTAGGTTAGCAAAAGCATATGTAGATACTGCTGCATTAAATGTGAATGTCGTTGTCTTCATTGCAAAGATGTTTGAACCAAGAGAACGAATGGTGTCATTGATTGCTCGCTTGATGTTGAAGCGTGGGAATGTAGGGGAGATAGTTACCTTAGCATCTGCAGCGTGTGTAGCCGCTGTTGTACCTAGATACCCACGACCATAGGGAGCAACTGTAGCTGTGTTAGCAACACGGTCATATGAGTCAACCCATAAAAGTTCTTCGTCAATTTCTACAACACCTTTACCTAGTGACTCGGTTGATCCGAGACTTAGGATTAAAGGGGAGGCAGATGATGATGTGGTAGTTGAGACAGCAGATGAGATGTAAGTTGTGCGGTCTTGCTGGAATGTATAACCAGCGAGGTTGACCTGAACCTCATCCATCATATTGGCTAGAGTAGTTGTCAAGAGGCTATGCTCCTTAATGCGTCAATTGCTGATTTGCCAGTAGTTCCAGCAAGTTCATTACAGATACCATTTAAATCTTTATAAGCAGAAGGTGCCCTACCAGAACTTGCCTTAATATTCAAGGCTCCAATTATTCCAAGACCAGTTGTTCCAGCCCACGCATTAGCAGCACCTTGTTCATCTTTAAATACTGTTATTGCTGGGTAAGTTCCACCATTGGCTAGGCGGTTCAATTCGGCACATAGTGTGCTACCTGCGGTACCTGTTGGCATTGTTTATCCTATCTAGGTGTAATGATTTTCTTATCAGGTGTGATAAGTTTTGACTTAGGCTCTTCTTTAGACTTGCCAAAGAATGCCTTGTAATAATGTTCATCAAATGAGAACCGTTTCATATGTGGGACAACCGCTGAGGTGTCACACCATACTGGGACATCTGCCTTATCACATAGAGCGAAGAAGTATATATCTTCTCCCATAAATGATTTATTGACACCTATCTCAGTAAAGAGTGGTGCTCCAGGCACTGCTGCCTTAATCTTATCTACAACGCTTCGATGCATTAAAACGAATCCCATACCAGCAGCACCAACTTTAAGGAATTGATTTTCTGGAAGTGGATGGATACGTTTAATGCCTACGCTGTTCTCTTCATTAACAAATTCAAATACAGTTGGCATTGGAATCATTAATGGCTCTTCTGGAGTATCTGTAGTAAAGTATACGCCCGTAAGAAGTGGCTTAGTTAAAGCATCCTTCTTCTTCCATAACTTTAAAAATACTTCAGGACTTAAAACTACATCTGAGTCTACCCATAGTAGCCAGTCAGACTTATTATTATCATACCAGTAGTTGACTGCAGTCTCACGTTGTCTACCTATTTGATTACCTTGACTTCGTAATGTAGTAGCAAACTTGATTCCAGAGTGAAGCATTACATCTGTAACACCCTGCATAAATTTTCCATCAACCATACCGTTATCGCACCAGGCGATAGATACTGTTTCTTGCATTGTCCCCTACTTTTCTATCTATGTTTTGCTGTCTTCTTTGCTATTGCCTTGGGTTGCTTTACGAATTGCTTACCCTTTGCATTACCTGCAGCTTTTGCTTTATTAGTAGCAACTTTTTCCGATGCGCTTAAAGACTTCCAAGCAGCCTCAGGTAAATATCGTTTCTTGCCTTTTGATGGCTTGCCGTCAGACGTTGTCCACTTTTCTTTAGTCCACTTCTTAAGTGACTGTTGTGACTTAGCAAGTGCCATTACTTGTAGCCTCCGCCTGCCTTCTTGTATTCAACAGCAAGTAACTGCGCTTTACGTGCAGACCATTCTCCAGGATCTCCACCCCTTGAACCAGCCTTAATCTTCTTAAATAAAGAAGCACGCATACCAGGCTTAGTGTAGTTACCAGCAGCATTTACTTTTGACTTTGCTTTCTTGGCTACCACTTTACTTTGTCCGCCCAATAAGCTGCAGACATTTTGCCTTTGGCAATGTTCTTTGCGTGACGTGCCTTGAATGAAGCCTGACGCGCTGTTGGCTTTCTGTCACCAACAACACCTTGTTGACCAAAGCGAATAGTCTTGACCTTTGCACCTTCTTTAGCCACAACAACGTGTGACTTCTTAGGATGATTAGGTGTACGCTTTGGCTTGTTAAAACCAGATACTCCTGCTCGTTTTAGTCGTGGGTCCATATTAGCGGTTTGCTGGATTCTTTAGGCGTTCAACCTTTGATGCGGGACGGCTCATTGTTGCTGGGCCAGGTGATGCCTTTGGTGTGTAAAGTGCATTTTGGTAGCGTGTCTCTCCGTACATACGGCGGACACCTTCTCTAAATGCTGATGCTGAATCTGTTCCCGCTCTAAATGATGGATTAGTGCTGAGTTTCTTAAGTGCAGCTTTCATACCCATTGCTTTGATTAAGTCAATAGTATCTTGCTTTACTTTAATTTTAGTTTCTTTTGCACCTGGACGCTTAATCATTTCTTCACCTTTTCTTTTGTGATTTTTATTTTTTAATTTGCTTGCCTGTTTTGTCGTCATAACGACGACCCTGTACAAGGGCGCCAATGAACTGACCAAATTGTTTATCTTCTTTACGACGAAGCATATTTGCACGCTCATCTGTTCCAGGTCCAACCATCTGACTTGCTTCTCCAGTTTTATTGTAAGCACGAACAGATTGCTTTGCTTCCTTGATTAAGTTTTCCAGATAAGAAATATTGCGTGGCATATTACTTCTTCTTGCCCATCTTTTTAGGCATAGTCTTCTTAGCAGCCTTCTTCATTGGCTTGCCAGTCTTCTTGGCTTCCATCTTTGCCATAGCCATACCTTTTGGTGTGTATGCAAATTCTTTCATTCCTACTTTTGGCATTTTATACTCCTAGTTCTTTCATTACTTCTGCGGATTTGTGGTTTATATCTTTTGCTTTAGGCATAGTATCTGCATCATAAGCCCTGCCCAAATGCTCTGATGCTTTGTGTGCTTCTTCTACGTGACGCATAGTGGTACCTGCTGGCTGTATTCCTTGTGCTCGCGCATCTCGGTAAGCCTGTAATTCAGCGTTCCACTTCTTGTCAGGTACATCTCGCTTAGCATCTCCAGAGTTCATCTGAAGACTCATACCCTTACAACCAAAGCAACCTTCAACATAAGTTGGATGTGCTTCCCAATGCTTTGCCATATTCGTCCCTACTGTGCCGTGAAGTTTGCCTCTGTAATTCCTACACCTGCTGCAATTAATTCTGCTTTTCTTGCATCATCTACTGTGTGGTTATATCCACCTCTATAGATTACGTCATAGTCTGCTTGGTCTTCGTCAACTATGTAACGTACTTGTGACCAAGTTGCACCAGACTTGACGATTGTTATTCCCTTGCGTAACTTGGCAAAGTAAAACAAGCGGTGTCCACCAGATGGACCCTCAAGTACATATGGTGTTTGGAATGTATAATTTGCCATTGTTCTCCCTAATGAACTTACCGATAAACAGGGGTTTCCCCCTGCCTATCTGTCAATCAATTAAGCGATTGATGAACCAGATTCAATGCGGTATAGTGCTTCTTCACGGTAACGTGCAAAGCCTAGAACGCCGTACCAACCCATTGGGCGGTGACGCATCAACTTGTCCACTACTGGACCGATGACTACGTGTGGTTCTTCAGCAACGGCTTCTGCCATTGCTTGCTGTCCTGCGAGGATTGTGCGGTACACCTTTGCAGATGAAGCACCGTCTGTTGCAGAGTAAAGACGTGGAGACTCTACGAAGTATGCACCTTCGTATGTTCCGATTTCTCCTGCCCAGATACGGTCTTGTGCAGAACCGTATTGGTTAGGAAGCAACCAACCTGCTGAGCCTGTTTCGGCGCGAAGGTCGTGTGAAACTTCTGGGTGGATACCAGCCCAGTAGAGTGAACCCTTGCGGGCAGTTGTCTTGTTAGCACGCAACTTTGCAACAGCCTTGCGGATGTTTGCAGAAGAGAGTGTTGCAGCAGCAGTAACTGTTGCTGTTGATGTTGCAGTTGAACCTGAGTAGATTACGTTTGTTCCACCGCGAAGAGTTGTCATCGCGACTGAATCAATAGAATCTGCAAGGTTGAATGCAATGATGTTAGCGATTGCTGGGTCTACATCAGCGAGGCTGAAGAGTTCCAACGCACGTGTCACCAACACTGAGTTACCATACTCGTTAAGAGTAATAGTTACAGATGTTGGTGTAGACATTGCTACTGCATCTGGGTCAGTGTCTTCTGTGAGTGCAGTTGTTGCTGCTGAAAGGTCAACGTAACGTTGTAGAACGACTGTTGAGCCAGGGATTGATTGGTTAGTTGGGCGCTTGTCTGCGACAGAACGAATAAGTGGTTCTGAACGGAGAGCAAACTCCAAAAGACGGTCATACGCCTTTTGTACTAAACCTGCTGAACCAGCGGTACCTCCGAGTGAGGATGAACCTGTGGATACGTAGGAATTAGCCATTGCTTGTCACCTCCAAGTGACTAGGAACTATGATTGTTTTATTGTGAGCGGAGGAGAGATAAGATTTCTTCTGCAGATTCTGCATTAGCCAATCTTTGCTCTAGGTTCTCTGCTCGGTCAGGTGTTGTTGCACCCTGCGTTACTACATCCTGTTGGCGTAATGCCGCTAGATCTGCAGTGTTTGCTGCGGATGCCTCCTGTGCAGGAGCTAATCCAAATAAATCTCCGTTGTCATCAAGCCAGGTATTAACTGACTCTTCTGAAACATCGTCGATATCTTTTAGGATTAGTCGTATTGCTTTAGGATTTACACCCTTCTTTTCTAGGACTTCTTTGACTGTACGCTCACGCTGCGACTTGGATAAACCCTCAAGTTGCTCAGTGAGTTCTTTGATACGCTTTTCGTCTGCACGCTTGGCTTTACGCAACTTTTTAAGTAAGTCGTTTCCATCCATTTGTGATTCGTCTTGTGTATCGATGTCGTCTTCGTCGTCGTCCCAGTAGTTGTTGCTCATAGCAACCCACCCTTCTATTCGTTGTAGTCGCAAGCCTCAGATTCCAATCGGGGAACTGGTCTGGCTCTTGCTATCGGTCTTGTACGCTATATGGGGCCGATAGGTCCACATAGGATTCTATATTAGAACGCGCCAGAACTTGATTGCCTGGTGAGATATTGTGTAGAGAAAGCTCCTCTAGCTGCTCCAGATTGTCCTTGGAACTGAGCTGCTTCTCTGGCAACCAACTGTTGCTTCTTTCTCTTAGCAGATGCAAGTCCAACAAACTGTTCTTGTTCTGCTTCTTTCTGTGTGTACGCTTCAAGTGTGGATCCGTAAATCGAACTAAGCTTTTCCATAGTAGGAAGTTCGGTTGCAATTCTTTCGTATCCAACCTGTGCTGCTTCCTTATCGATACCATATTGCTGAATTGCTTCAGACCCAATAGTACCAGACTGTAGGTTAGCATAGCGCACATTCTTAATACTCTGTGCCGCAAGGGATACATTGAGTCCCTGCTCAATTGCTGCTCCACCAATTTCTGCTGCAGCAACTTTTCTTTGCAAGGCGGGAATTTGTTCTTTTGGATCTAGTATAGCACCTACTATGTCGCTAGTTGATAGCTCAGGAAAGAATGTGTTAAATGCCTGCAACGTTCCTGGATTACCCTTTAAAACTCTATTGTAACCTAGAGATACTTTGTCTGCAATCTCTACAGGTGATGAACTATTTCCAATAAATTCAGCATATTTGTTTCTTGTTGCAAATTGAGTGAGACCGTAGCTCGTAAAGATTTTTTCATATGCTGCTTCATTTGCTAGATATGTCTTCTCATCAAGTGTAGGCTTTCCAGCATTTCTTAATGTTTGATTACCAGAAAATCTTACTAGATACTCTTTGTTATAGCGAGCATCATTTCTTAAAAGCGTAAGCATACCTTCGCCAGAAATGCTTGGATTGTCTACGCGAATTTGCTCTAAGACTGAGGCTATATTCTTAAGACCATAGGATTCAAGTGATGCAATAAGTGCTGCGTATTCTGGGTTGGCAAGAAGATTTGCTGCACCACCAGATTGTCCTGTAGGAGTTTGATTTCCGCCAGTCCTTCCATCAAGAGTACCACCACCGACTACGCGATCAGTTCCGCCAACCTGGTTAATATAATCTTCTTTGCTTACTTCTACACCTTTAACATAGTACTTACCAGTATTAGATAAGCCAGTTTTACCAGATGAAGTAAATATAGCATCGCTACCCATAAGGTTATTTGGGTCTTTTGCTATGTTAGAAGCAAATTCTGCTTTGTCAATAATTGCTTGAAGTTCTAGTCCAAGTTTAACATTACCAAGTGCTAGTTTAGATGTTTCAATAAACTTTTGTTTTTCTGCAGGATTTGTAATTTCATTAGCACGCTTTGCTAAATTTTCAATTGTTTTCTTTTGATTAAGTAAAGTCTTACCAGTAGTTGATTTGGTTTTTGTATAATCTGCCTGTGTCTTTGCTTGTGCTGCTGCATCTATCGCAGCGGCACGTGATCCAGCAGCCCTGACCTGTTCGTCAGTGGTACTAAAACTAGGTGTCTCTCTATCGAATGCGCCAGCCATTATACATTTACTCCAAACGCTGTGGCCATATTTCTAATATCGGCATTGATTGTGTTCTTATAAAAATCAGTTTGCTTAATCTCTGGCTTTTTCCACTGCATCATTTCCCATTCTCCAACGGGAATTGCTGACGCACCTGCAGCGACCTCATATAGGTCACTTGGCTTTGGAAGCTTTCCGTAGATTTTTTGATATGATGGTACGTATGGATCAAGTAAATCCTTGACGGTTGAACCATCTAGAATCTGTTGTTTGAATGCTGGGAACTGTGTAATTGCCTGCACCGAAATAGTATTCAATGTGTTAGCAAGAGCCTGCTGGCTTCGGATACCCTTTAAAGCATCAGCATAGATCTTTCTTTCGGATGTAGCAAGACCATTATTTGCATAAGCATTGCGAATCTGCTTGATTACAGTACCAAGGGATCCAGCTTCAAGGGCAATATTATCTTCTTGACCAGGTGTAGCAACAGCCATCTTATAACGTTCATTTGCGGTTTTCTCTACATACTTAAGAAAGATATCTTCTTTTTCCTGTGCACTAATCCCACCCTTGGCACGCATTTCTGCTTTGTTGATATCTTTAATATAAGCCTGTGCAGTCTTGTCATCTGGTGAGATGTCAAACAAATCCATAAACTTTGCAGATAGTTCTGCCTTAAGTTCTGATGGACGGGAAAGTGATATTGTTTTTCCAGTGCCAGATACGCTACCAAAATATTGCTGTGCTAGTCCAGGGTTCTGCACAAATGTAATGAGACTTGTATCATATGTCTGACCGACCTTGTCGGCGTGAATCATAATATTTGTTAAAGCTTTATAATCTTCAACTCTAAATGATATCGCATTACCTTGTTGACGGATAAAGTCTGGAGTTGGAGCTTGTCCTTTTGCGTATAGCCCAGGGATTGCAGCCAGGGAAAGAAGAAGGTTAGCCTTTTCTTGATTGTTCTTAGTGGCAACAACTTGATAAGGACTATCTTGTGTATACTGAACCTTGTTGTAAACTGGAGCACCCTGAACAAGATCTCTTCCAACGTACTGCGTAGCAATCTTTCCAGTCTTAACTTCCATACCAATAGGCAGACCGCTTAAGCTTGTCTTGCTTGATGTGCCTGCAGTAGATTGAGGTGGGTTGCTTGCTACATCTTCCTCAGGAGTGGTTGTTGTTTTAGGCTTCTTGTTTTCTTTATTGGCTTTAGCCTTGTCTCGAGCCGCGGCAGCTGACTGACCAGTAGCAACTATAGGCATTAGCCCTCCAATTCATTCTTAAAGTATGTGTAAAATATCTTCTGGAAATCAGGATACTTCTTTAAAAGATTTAATGCTTCATTAGCAAGCCACTCGCGTTGTGGTTCTGATGCTTTATTTTCAAGCGTCTTCATACCACTAGCCTTAAGAGCCTTATCACGTTGAATAAGGTAAGCACGAGCACCAGCGAGGGCATCTGAATCTACAAGAGTTTCATCATCTACAGCACGTTTTAGCTGTGATACAGCACGTTCTTGCCAGCCAAAGTCAAGCTTACCTGGGTCATAATTGCGTGATCTATATGACTCAGTTAGTGACTTGAGGGCCTCATCGTACTGAGACTTATCCCAACCTTCGCCAACCGAACGTGACATTAGGCGATCTTTAGCAGCCTTGTAACGAATACGAGTTGCTTCTGCCATAATGTCAGAAGTGCTCATCTTCGTGAAGTTGCCCTGCATCTGTTGAAACTTATAAAGAACCTGTGATAGTTCTCCATTTGGATAGAATGTTCCATATACATCAGGATACTTATCAAGTACTGATGGATCCTTACGAATCAAATTGTATGTAGGAAGATTTGTAGGTTCAAATCCAGTAGTTGTTCTAACGATAGCAAAGACTTGCTCTGGTCCATATGTATCCAAGAAGTCAGCATATGCTTTATTCCTGTTTGAACCTGCTTCCTTTTCAAGATTCTTAAAGTCAGACCACAATGCTGTTGCAAGAACAGTATTGCCATCCTTGCTTTTAGCAAGAGCTTCAGGCTTCATAGCAAAAGGAATTGGGGTCAATGCACCAAAGATACCACGCCACATAGTAAAGTAACGAGCAAGATTATCGCTATCCTTTACTAATCTAGATTGATCAGCAGGATCATCTAGACTATAGTCCCCACTATTAGCAAGATATAACATACTTGGCGCGAATGCGCTTGAGTATGCAGATTCAATACCTAGAATACCACCTTGAATAATACGTGCCCAGTTAGATGTAAGCAATGCTCCATCAATTAAACCACGATTCTTGATATCAGGTAATCCATAAGGGAATGCAATACGATAGATATCTTCTTCTAGGTTTGCTGGTAGAATCTTAAGTGGATTCTTGTTCAATGCATCAAGCATTGCTGTACCTATAAGGATACCAGGACCGAATCCAGGGAAGAAACTACCGCCACCAAGTGCGAAGTTAAAGGACTGTGGTGTTGCTGAGAATGCCATAGGACCACTAAGTCTTGCAGCAGAACCACCAGGAATCATAGTCTGAAGTATATTCAAACCAGTTGTGGCAAATGGGACAAAAAACTTACGCTCACCAGTCTGAGGATCACTAAAGAAGAACCCTTGGTTTGGGTCGTAATAGTCTTTTGCATCAGTTAATTCATACAATGCAGAAGATGATGGGCCAGTTAACCAGTCGCCAACCTTCGCTGCTTTGTAAACCTGTAGTGGGTTATTAAGTGCAATACGTGACCACTCTTCAAGGGTATTCTCCCAAGCCTGCATAAATGGGAATATGATACGCATCTGATGGAACAATAGGTTACGCTTGCTTGCATCATAGAACAAACTTGCAACCTTTTTGTTTGCCAGGTTTGCTGCATACTGATGTGCTTCATCAAGAGTGATTGGACCCTTGCCGCTTGCGTTATCTAATGCACCCCAAACTTTATGGTTTGAACCAATATTGCGTCCAGTAATTGGATTTCTTAGAGGTAATAAACTCTTCTCCGCAACAGGTCTTAGTCTAGTAATAGCATCTGCATCAAGTCCAGCAGATAGATCACGGATAGCATCCCAGTAAGATTGGCGCCATTCAGGCCCCATCGTAGATGTCTTTTCAAACTGGACAGCTTTCTCGAAGAACCAGTTAGTAAGCTTCTCGAACTCACCAGGGATTCCACGAGCAGCTTCAACGCTTTTAACTGGAACAACCATACGAATGTTTTCCCAGTTACCAAGACCATCAAATGTATCTTCAAGAGTTTTAGCAAACTCATCGTTTATCTTTGTAAACCCAGCGCGCTGTGTAAGCTTCTTATTGCTTAGCTTACTGGTTGCTTCTGCGATTGTCTTTCCATTAGGAATCTCAATGACCTTACCACCTATGGTAACTTTACCATCAAGTATAAGTTGTTTGATTAGAGAAGCGCCTTCTCCCCCGCCAGCCATCTCTTCAACACGTGCAAGAACAGATACATCTTCACCAAGTTTATTCTTGCCAGTGAATAGGTACTGCATTAAGCCTTCTGGAGTGCTAACAAAATCTTTAAACTCTTGGTCTTTAGATGCAATGAATCGTGCTAGATCATCCTTGCCTTCACCTTTAAGGAAGAAGTTGACCGTATCAAGTTCTTTACCTGTAGGAGTAGCGATAACCTTTCGCACAAATGCGGAGTTGTGTAGGATACGCATTTGGCTAGCATATCCACCCCACCAAGATGGGTGTCCGTATACTTCTTTTTGATACCCAAGGCTTGTAATAATCTTATTAAGTGCACCATCTCCAGATGCACCTATAGATGATTCAGACATAAAGGAAACATAAGGACCGACAAGTTCGCCAGCGAGTGCTTCGTGAGAGAAGTCTTCTGCCGCTGTCTTGCCCTTCATTGAGACGCCATAAACGTCGTTGCGTGTCTCATCTAGCTTATTAAGGAGGGCTTTCCACTTAGGTCCACCATCTCTTCCCATCCACATAGACATAGCGCTTAATGGATGGTTAAAGAATGATACGTGACCTACACCGAATACACGGATCTGCTCTTCAATAATATTTCTAGCGATATATGCTGGACGAACCATTACGGTTTTCTTCCATACGCCAGTAAACGTGCTTAGTGCATTATTAATATCTTTTGTATAGCGGAATATTTTACTAGCAGATTCTAGCGCATCCTTGATTTCTCTAGGACTTGGAATGAAAACAAAAGAGTTAAGTAATTCAGAGTCAAGATGAGAACTATGAAGGGTAACTTGCTTACCATTGACTAGTCCAAAGTTAATCTCAGCGCCTTTAGCGTGCTGTTCAGCCCAGTATGCTGCAGTATTCTTTCGCTCAGTATCGAATGCACGAGTAATTTTCTTGAATGCTTCCAGCTCTTCACCCTGAAAGCGTGATGCGTACTTACTAAAGATTGCATCAAAGAGTTTAGCTGTTGAATCGTAACCTGACTTGCTACCTGTCTGGGCATACGCAATATCGTTGATAAGATTATCGAGAACAGTCTTGTCTAATTCCATATAGCGACCAATATCGTTTACAGTTTCGATAAGCTTGTCTTTATTGGTAACGTGAATCAGTGTTCCACCAGCATTTGGTAGGTATGCATCGTACTTGCGACCAATTGCTATAATTTTTTCGCTAACAGGTATACGATTAAGTGCGTTTGCTGCTGCGCCACGCACAAATTGTGATGCTCTTACGCTTTGTCCCTTGCTTACACCACTTGCTAGACGAGAAATTGCACGTCCAGTTCTTGTTCCCTGTTCTAATGAGCGTTGAATTACGGCACCATCAGCAATGTATGGAGCAATTGCTTCCAGTACTTCCTCGCGTGTACTAGCCTGCGCTAGTTTAACCGCTTCATCTACAGTAAGTTTTCCCTTAGATAACTTTTGAATCTTTCTAAAGTCAGAAATGTCGGCAATCGTGTCGATAATGTGTGCGCTAGCGGGTCCAGATAGGAAGTTTGCTATGCTATCGTAGTCAATCTTAATGTTATTATATTCATCACGAATTCTAGCCATCTCATTAAAATTCTTGAGATACTGATTCATCTTCTTGTTTTTTGATGCAGCAGGTGCTACCTTCATAGCATCAAGAGAATCTTGTGTGCGCTTCATAGCTTCGTCAAGTTGAGACTTAAGAATGGATGCATCCTTAGCGGCTTTTGCTGCCTTGACTCCAGAGCCTGCTTGTGCTATGCTATCTGCTAGTTCTTTAGCTGCCTTGATACGGCCAACTGCTAGGAATGGGTCGAGAGCAACAGCAACACCAATATCACCAATTGCTGTAATAATTCTAGCAGTGTCACTCTCTGGATGCCCACCAGTTACTACGTATGCTACTGGGTCAAGAAGCGCGTATGGACGATAGTAGGTTTTTCCATTAACTTGAAAAGCAACTTTATTTGCCTTTAACTGTTCCTGGCGTGCAGCAAATCCAGCACCTGATTCTTCTGATGGAAAGAATCCGCTGCCAAGATCAACCTTGCCCTCATCAAATAATTGCTTTGTGATCTGGAACACAGTTTGCTGTCCAAGAAATTCTTTTGCAATATCTTTTTGTGCGGCAAATGATTCGTTCTTACCAAGACCTAGTTCTTCACGAGTCTTGCCACCTATTGGATTTCCGAACCAATCAACTTCACCATTTTTGATTGCGTTGAATTCTTCTCCAAGTCCGTCAATCGCCGTTCTAAATGGAGCAGACAATGCTTCAACTGATGCATTACCAACAACAGTAACACCGCGAACTAAGCCTTTAAGCTGTGACCAAGCAAAGCCCCAAGGTGTTGAATTAAATCTTTGTGTTGAAAGTTTATCACTTTCTTTTTTCCTATCAGCAGCACGTTGCTCACGAGTTTGCACATCAATCTCTGTAAGAACCTTTACAAGATTGTTGTTAGGCATCGCGCCTGCACGATATAAACCTGTTACAAGTCCAGCAGATGCTCCTGGATTATTTTTAATAAGATCGCGCAAACGATCACCATTAGGACCTGTGACTAATTGCGCTGCTTTTAGAATATCAGAATAGTCAGCCTGATCCTGTGTAGAAATGCGCTCATCTACGCCAATCATAATTGGCAAGCCGTTAGCATCCTTTTTTACTTTTGGAAAACTAGCCACTATAGCCGCCCTTGTGAAGTTAGTCCTTCTAGGATGTATCGTACATCTTCATTTGTAGGATCTTGCATATACAAAGCCTGTATAATTTGTATTGGCGATTCAGCTTGTGGTGTAGCCATTGTTGGAAGATTAAGTACAGATGAATCTGGACCAGGACCTAGATCGGAACCTGCTGTTACTGGTTCATCTGGTCGTTCAGTTGGCGAACTTAAAGGTGTAATTTGTGGCAACATAGATGCAATTCCACCAGCCTGTGGCATTGCACCATTTGCTGGTGTAGCAGCCAAAGGCGCAGATTGCTGTTGTTGCATTGTAGCTTGTCCTTGCCCATAACCTAGTCCAGAGATATATCGTGCTGGCTGTGTGCCGCTTTGTCCTCTGCCACCAGTTGCTGAAATGTTTGCAGGATTGTTCTGTGGTGCCGTTGGGCGATCTCCGCCACTACGTCCTTTAACTCCAGCCACGTTTCCTCCTACTTAATATGTTTAGGTTGTACTTTAGATGTATACGGTGGAGCGGTAAATGCTGTGAGCTTACTTGCAATTTCCATTGCCTGGTAAGCATCTGCTCCAGCGTGTAACGCACCTAGTGCGTATGCTGCACCTGATCCTGCTGCGTAGACATTTGTGTCAGATTTGGATACTGAACATTCTTGGTCTACATCAAATACTTCTCCGCCCACAGCGATGATAAACTGAAAGCGCATTTCTTTTGTATCTTCATCAAAGTTATAACCATTCTCTGATAAACATTTACGCAGAGAAGGCATAGCCTTTGCAATCATAAAATGATACAAGTCTTTATAATCAAACTTTGTTGGTACTGGTGGTTCCCATATGTGTTGTGCAACATCACACGGTAGCACTTCGCCAGATCCAGCGATTAAGAATGCGCCTCTTTCAGCAATCTTCTTAACATCTGGATGAGAATAAATTCTGCCACTGTCGTCAGTAGTTTGACTATCTGCAACAATTATAGCACTATCTTTGTACTCTAATCCAATAATTGTTGTCATTGTCCCCTACTTAATTATCTACGTCGGATTGTACGAACACTTGCATTTGCTTCTCCGCCACCTGTTAGGCTAGAGAGAAGACTTTGAATATCTGGTGCCGCTTCTTCTGCGGGAGGCAATGCTACTTCTCCCTGAGGGGAAGCGCCTCCTGCTGGAACGCCAGCGGGAACAGGGGACGGTTGCTCAACCGCATTAGTAGGTGCCCCAGCAGGAGGAACTTGTTGCTGCGGTGCAAAGGTAGCCTCGATAGCATCTTCCAATGCCTGTCCCTTTTGTCGAGCCTTAATCACCGAAGCAATCTTACGAACTACATCGGATGCGTCCTGGCCTTGTGTCGCCATCTGTGGTATCGCTTGAGTGTAGGCTGTAAGTGAACCGAGTAATGCTGTACGCATTTGCTCGATTTCAATCTTTTCTAGTTCTTGTGTTACGTTAACTGTGAATGGGAGTTCACGCATTGCCATATCCTTGGAGATAAGTCCACCACCAAGTGCTTGGAGCATAAAGATAAGTCCCTGTGCTGGATTAAGGCCAGCCAACATACCATAGCGGACATCAGCAGAGTAGTCACCCTTGATGTCTTTTGTAGGCTTGTATGTAATTTCATATGGTGATCCAGAGTCAACACCACGAATTGTTTTTTCTTCAGAGAAGAACTTCTCATCAATTTCAAAACAAAGACTAATTACATCACGAAGTGCTGCAGCAAAGATTGCTTGTGCTGACTTAACCTGAGTATCAAAGGCTCCCATAAGAGCCTGCACGCCTTGACCTGTAACAATTGAAGCATCAATGTTTCCAGTACGGCTTTCAGGATAACGTGATCCAACACGCAATTCTTGATTAAGAACGTTCTGCTCTGTGAATGCGCCTTGTGGTATTGATAGTTCTACGCGACGTACACCTGCTGGGTTTGCAGTACGGATAACCGCATCTCCACCCAACTGTAGTTCTTGTACATCTTGTGGAAGAACAATAGGAGCCTGTACAGATTTCTCTGCAGCTTCCATAGCAAGCAAAGCAAAACGATTGCGAAGCAATTGAATACCGAGCACGTCATCAAATTGTCCGCGTAGTTCACCATCAATAGATGGCTTGCGTGCGACAACAACCATCATTTTTCCAAGAGGATTGTTGGCCTTTGAAAGAACTAAGTCACCCTTTGATGGGATGTAGATTACAGATTGATCTTTGTCGTAGTAACGAATCATTTCAATCTGTGCATTGAGATCTTGCTTGTAGCCGTAGCCACCAAGAAGTTCACGCTCATACTCTGGGAACTGAGATACGAGTTCTCCGAGAGTTAGCGTGTATCGCTTTGCGTATGCAATGCATCGACCATAGCGATCAAATTCTGGATATGCACCGATTGGATTTTCAATGCGGATACGTGGAAGCTTTGCTTCATCGTCTAATTCAATGATGAATGGAACGAAACCATATGTTAGATACCAGTCAGCACCTGAGTACATCTGTACTCCAAGGTCTGAATTCTGAAAGTAGTTAGATGCGATACGTGTACGCTTGTCAGCAAAGCCTCTAGCGCGGTCACTTACCTGGTTTGCTGCAGAGCAGTTAACGGCAGGAAGTGGCGCCATAACCTCAGATAGGTCACGTGCTACGATATCAATAAAGTTTGCTACTACGTTTGCATCAACACCGTCTGGGAAGAAGTCTGGGTAAACCTCAGCGATCTTTCCCTTACGGACAGCAAGCACATCAAGGTTGCGAGCATCGCGTTCATTATTGCGATAACGCATCGAGATGACTCGTGCTGCAATCTGTTCCATTGTCAATGCCATTAGTTACCCTTAATTCTACTTTTGTTCAGGTGAGCTTCTGCTATACGCTTTCTTGATTCTTCTGCATTTCTTGCAGCAGACGATCCCTTAGGTGGCAACCCTAGCGCTTCTTTCGCTTTGGCAATGCCTTCTTCGTTAATCTGTTGTTGAGTTCTTGCGGGTGGCGCAGAACCTTCTTTGTAAACCTTTTGAACAGTCTTTGCAGACTTAATTCCGCCAGCGGTTCTTGTTGCTAATTGAATAGCACGAGCTGCTCTTGCTGCTGCGACTAGTACTGCAAGTGGGACTGCCATTGTAATCCTATCCGTAGTATTCAGCCCATTGCTCTGCAAAGGCGTCATCTAAATTAAGTGACCCACGTTGCGCTTTCTGGGCACGTGTAGTCCAGCGATTTTGCTGATATTGACCAACCCGACTTGACTGCTGCATAAGTTCACGCACACGAATGATTGCAAACCATAGTGCCATCACACAGTCTGTTGGGTTCTTTGTATCAGGCTTCCAAGTAATAAGCTGTTGAACCAAAGACTTTAAGCCTTCGGATCCTTCATTGCTTGGTATCTGAATAATGTTGTTGTCTTGGAAGCGTGTATCTCTAATGCTACCAAAGAGGGGAGACATAGATGCCACACCAAATCCTACGTCCCACTTGTTCTTACCAGTAAAGTGTGGATTCATCTGACATCCGTAGGATGCCAAGAAGTTGCGAAGGTCGGTATCCATCTGGTACGCCTTCTGGTGTGCGTTGATTTCAACGCGAAACTCTTGTGGTCTATATCGATCAACCCACTCTTCAATCAGAGCGCGTTCTTTCTGCGGGCTAGGTTCTGACATATTGACGCAGTCAAGAACATAAATCTTTCCATCAGATCTATTGTAGGTAACTGCTACGAAGGCGGACCTACCAGATACAGCAGGGTCAAAGCCAATAACTGTATAAGAACCCTCTACGTGCGTCGGGTGCCCTGGAGCACCTGGTTTAAGCGGTCCGCGCTTTCGCATACCGTTAATACATCCTGCAACTGCTGTTGGCGAAAAGATAGAGTCTTCTTGGATGTCTTCTTGTTGGTAGACCATAGCCCAGACAGATGATGCAACTTCAGAGCGGCGCGTAAAGAGCGAGGGTCCATCCCATTTCGGATAAAGTCCATTTGCATTAGCCTCGTCGATTTCGTTCTCTTGCTGATTGCTTTCAGGCCACAAGGTCTTCCAGTTCTTAGGGTTCTCATCGAACTCTAGAACGGCGGGCTGAGCAAAGTAAGTAAACGGGCTCTTGCCGCCAGACCATTGATCGCCACTGCGAATCATTTTATAAAGGTCAATGGGAGCGACACGGGTTCCTACTACAAGTAATTTTCCGTGCCGTCCCAGACGTGTGATAACTTCCTTCTGAAGCCATTCAATTTGCTTCTCCCATTCGTGGGCATTTGAGTTCATCACAACATCGTCTAGGATAATCAGGTCGGCGCGGGCGCCGTAAATCTGTGACCCGAATCCTAATGCTTGCACCGTAGGATCCTTTTCGCCAGAGTCGCGGCCAGTACCTAGGTAAATCATATCAGCAGACCATTGGGTTGCATCTGCCTTGTATCCCCCGTTAGGGCCGAAGGCCACTTGGAGTTTTGTATAAGCTGGGTGGCTAAGACGAGTCTTAATCGCACCGAGGAACTTACGAGCCATACCCTGAGTCTTAGAAACGATAATGACTCGGGCGTTGGGATTCGTAACAATTTTATAGACGACGTAGTTCGTCGTGATGACCGTAGACTTGGCGTGCTCGGGTGGTACGTTAATCAGGACACGGTTGAGTGCGCCTTGCTCGTATGTCATCGCAGGGTGGATCCAGCGGGGCTCGCGGCCCTCTATTAGATCGTACCAGTCAAGGTGATGCTCGAAGAGCGTAGTATCCAAGAACTGCTCGGAGAACTCAGGAAACGGAATATCTTTAAGTTCCTTCAGGTCAGCCTTGATGCCCTTACCCTCGAGGCGGGCCTTCTCGGCGCGTTCCTTGAAGTCAGGGTCTGCCATACACCATTGTCGGTAGGCTACATCTGAGCGGCCTACGGACTGCATAGCGGCCGTAATGGTCGCACCTTGCTCTAGCTGAACTAGGACTTTTTCCTGGGCCTCCCGTTTAGGGATGGCCTGAACACCTGGTTTTCTGCCCATCAGTTATCCCCTAAATATCAGTCTATTAACGGTCCCTATTAAACGATATAACTCTCCCATTATATATATTATATATAATATTATATAGGAGTCGCGGAGTCTTAAACGGAGCGACTCCGTATATGTAATACATTACATATAAGATAACCTGTTCAAACACTAAAAACGAACACATTGTGAATATATATTTTTATATAAGGGGGGCTATATATTAAAAGGCCTGGTCACAGGCCGGAATATAACAGAAAATTTGTATGGGAGTCATAATATATAGAGGACACACACATTAACAAACCCTACGGGCAAATGTCGACAAAGCGATTTATCTACACACATTATGACCTATTATGAATTGTCGACAAATCGACAAAGCCCTTTGGGGCTTCAACCCTAAACCTTTACTAAAGGGTTAAAGTTAAAAATGAATTGTCGATTTATCTCTTTGTGGACTATCCCCCCGACCCTTTCGCGGGTCAATAAATGAGTGAGCAACATCACACGCCAAATGGTCAAGAGTTCGGTGAACCTATGGTATAAGCGCGACAATCCCCAAGTAGTTGAAAGTTCAACTATCTAAATGTCCGTATTCTCCCAAGATGTCCGACTTGTTCGACTTGCCCTATCTTGTACATAAATGTCCACCCTGCCCGCTTTGTCCTAGTCTGTCCTACTTTGTGCGCTTTTGGGTTCTTCAAGTGTGACGCACTTCACACTCACAAATCGGACAAATCACCACAAATCACCCGCCTGGCATTTCACTCTTGCGCCTTGTTCTCTCTTTGTGTGGTAAATTTCTCTTGTGGGTTGAAAGAACCCCGAAAGATTGTGCGAGTTATCGGCTATCCGATTGACTTGTTGCTCTCTCTCTTTCGGCAGATTGTTACCCTAGAAATTTAAGAGTTCTCTCTTGCTTCTCTTGTGAACCTTTCGCGATAGCGCGGATTAGTAGCGGATAGATAGAACTCCAACCTTTCGCCTTTCGATAATTCACAAAAACCAAAGGAACGCGAGTTACGCCTTGTAAGCGTGGCAAGTGTTCTTTTCGGACGGATAGGGTTCGCGCCTTATCCGTTCACAAGTTCAACCAACCGAAAGGATAGACAAATGGCAAGTATCCAAGTGCTACGACCAAAGCCACGCGCAAGTGTCGCGTGGAAGCAGTCTAAACACCCAATACAACCCGTCACAATTACTAAGCCAAATGGTGAAGTGATTGTGATTGAACAAGTAAAGCCAAAGCGCGTTAAGCGCGCAAAGGCTAAGCGTTCAACCCGAAAGGTCACGCCACTAACCCACAAGGTAAGTGAGCAGGACAACCTAGCAATTCAACTTCAAGAACGGCGTGAAGCACTTATGCGCGAGATTGGAACTATTCATCTCTCGGACAAGTAACACGCCACGCCTTACCCCGTAATGACGGCGCAGGTTCGCGACCTAGTAAGGCACTCGCACAACTCGGTGCGTATCGTAGAAGGGTAACGAGATGAACCTATCTAGTGGCGACTTATTCGCTTTAATTGTCGCCCTTGCTTCGCTTAATCTGGTACTGGTGGTCGCCTTTCGGCGTATCTATGTGCTAGAACAACGCCTTAAAAGGTTGTCGGGCTATGTCCGATAACCTGCTACTTGACTTGACCCCTAGTGAAGTGACCCTAATCAGGTCGGCACTTCGGACTGAGCAAGATAGACACAAACGCAGTAATTTCGTAACCCTTGAACTATCGGTTCAAGATTTGCGCAACAAGATTTCAAACGCTATGATAGACAACGCTAACCTTAATCGTAAGGCTGGCGTGTAAATGGTAAAGTTCCTACTACTCCAAAGGAAGGGGGTGGATAATGGATAATGACGAGAAGGCGTTGTGCTTTAATTGTGAAGGTTACTTTGATGTAGACGATTTACGCTCTCACCTAGACAAGTTCGTGTGTGTTGAGTGTTCGTGTTACTGTGAGGACTGTCGTGATTTAATCATCAAGCAGGACTCTATTTACTTTGAGGGCAACGGCGAGTGGTATTGTACAAATTGTGCGATAGTTTGCGAGCGTTGTAATAACGGCGAAAGAAGCGACTCTTACCGAGTTGTAAGCGGTGAGTATTGGTGCGAGGATTGCGCTGATAATCGCTCGTTCTATTGCGCTGGTTGCGAGGAGTCACACAGTAGTTCCTACGATAGTTACTATGTTCGTGACGACTCTCTATGCGAGAGTTGCTACGAGGCTTCGGCGTACTACTGTGAGGATTGCGAGGAACACTTCTATGATGACGACCCTTGCGATTGTCGCGAGGACGGCGGTAGCGGTAGTGGTAATCGTCTAGGTTGTTGCGGTAATCGTGGCTTCATACATCAGTATAGTTGCAAGCCTGAACTTCAATTCAAGGGTGAGTCTAAGCGCGGTTTGTTCTTCGGTATAGAGTTAGAAACTCAGATACGGACAAAGAATAATAACGGGCTAGAAGGCGCAAGTGAATTCGCAAGTAACGCACTCAAAGATATTGCTATCCTTAAACACGACTCTAGTATAGGTCGTGACGGATACGCAGGGTTTGAGATAGTTACTCAACCGCACACACATACGCAGTATCGTGATAACTCACAAGTTCTGTGGGATACCATAGATAAATTGCGTACTGATTATGAAGCAAGGTCGTGGGATACTACGAGTTGCGGATTACACATACACATTAGTCGCGCTGGCTTCAGTAGTGGCGCACACTTACACCGATTTATCTCACTCGTCTACCATAATGCCGAGATGATGATGAAGTTCGCAGGTCGTAAGTCTGACTATGCTAGGTTCAATGATGTCTATACCTTCAACGAGTACGACAAGCCTGTGTTCTCGTTAAAGCACAAGGTCGGCGACCCTAGACAATACTCAAGTGAGCGTTTCTCTGCGGTCAATACGCAGAACAGAACGACTATTGAACTCAGGTTCTTTAGGGGCACTATGAACCCGAAGGGTGTTCTATCTGCTCTCGACCTTGCTCACTCTATGGTGGAATACACTAGAGAGTTACGCCTAGATGATGTTAAACTAGGCGCACTATCGTGGACTTGGTTCTGCGATTATGTCGAGTCCAACAACGGACTCTATCCTGATTTGTATGAGCGACTAGGTAAGGTTGCGAGTACGAACATCAACAAACCAACAATGATGAACGCGTAAGGGGTGATAGTATGTGTCTATTAGTAGTGTGTGAACCTAACTCTACACCAAGTAGAGATGATTTACACGCTGGTGCTTGTAGTAATCCGCACGGCTATGGCTTTGCTATCCACGCAGGGGATAAGATTATCTCAGAGCGTGGTATGTCGGCAAAGAAAATAATCAAGCGGTTCTTAGAGTTGCGTAAGCAGTACCCTAATGGGTACGCTATGTGGCACGCTAGGTATGCTACACACGGAGTAAAGAACGAGCAGAATTGCCACCCATTTATTGTAGGTGGTGACGAGCAGACTTATCTAGCACACAATGGTGTATTAGATATTAACATAGCCGACAATGATAGAAGGTCGGACACTAGAGTATTCGCAGAGGATACTCTGCCTGCTATGGGTGGCGTTACAGTATTAGATGATGATAATGTATTCCACATCTTACAGAAGTGGGCAGGTGGTAGCAAGATTGCGGTACTAACTACCGACCCCAAAGCGCAGTACCCTATGTACCTACTCAATGAGAACTTGGGTACTTGGGACGACAAGGGTGTATGGTGGTCAAACAATTCGCACAAGCGCACAACTGTGGTCAAAGCAACGACTGCTACCTACCCTAACTACTGGGAGAAGCAAGAAAAAGATTATGATTACAACGATGAATTGCTCAAGTATTACAAGGCTTTAGAAGAAGGTGACACGATAGATATGGAGGTGTGTATATTCTGCGAAGCCATTGTAGATTTCACGGAGAACCCATACTATTGTACAATGTGTGAGTCCTGCTACGATTGTGAGCAGGTCATAACAGATTGTCTATGCTACACACCTGATAGGGTGTGGAAATCCAAGCAGTCCTTTGAGGATATGCTATAATAAGTTTCTGTAGGCAACAAGGCTTACAGATTGTTCGACAACTAGAGAGGGTAATATGTCCAACACAGATACAATTCTCGGCTTAGCCGAGGAACTGCGAGTAATCGCAGATGAAATCGCTTACAACACCTATGCGGAGTCAACAGACTTCACAAAGCGTGGCACTATCGTCAAGGCTAAAGAAGTTCAGAACCGCTTCAAGCCTAAGTCAATGTGGGTTTCACTCGGAGACGGCACATACAAGCACATCACAGGTAAGAAGGGCTTAGTTACTAAGCAGTCACGCCTTGATGGGTTCGTAGATGTGGTGTTCGAAGCGTAATGAACCCAATACACCAAGAGCAGGGAACTTTTCTTGGTTGGTGGGATTTAGAAGGGTTGGTTGGTACGCTACTTGAGTGTGCCGATCAACTCTCCCACTATAATGATGAGCACGGTGACTTAACCGAACTCATAAATCGTACTCGCATAACTGCGAACGAACTTTCACCACGCATAACTGAAAGGATTGTCAATGGCACACGAGCCACAAACTGACGACCCAATCGCGCTTGATATTTATAGAGAGTGCGACGACTGCGGGATCGAACACGATAGCAGTAGAGACTGTGACGAGTTCGCTTCATCAGAACCCGATGAAATGTGGGACGATTTCTTCGACGAATAAAATGTCCACCAAGTAGAAAGGATAGTATTGGAGTTAACTAGATTTATATTTATCTTCAGTATCATTGCCTTATTGGGTGGTGTTACTCCGCTAGGTATAATATTTTTCTTGTTCGTACTTTACATACTAGGTATAATGTTATGAATGGATTATGTACGGGTCATAGTGACCCTGACCTATGGTTCTCAGACACATTGGAAACTGTAGGTAGTGGTAGTGTTCCTAGAGCACAGCAGATTGCTATGCTTAAACGAGCACGACAAGCACTGGCAATTTGTAATAAGTGTCCTATCATTAAGGAATGCTTAGAAGAAGGTATGAAGAGTGAGAATGTTGACTGGGGTATTTGGGGTGGCACACTATCAGGCGAGCGACTTCTTATCAAAAGAAAGACAGTCAAAGGTACTGATCGAATAAGGAAAGTACACTTCGCACATAGAGTGAGAGGAACACAACAATGAGAGTAATGATTTTCTTACTGCTTATCATTGGCGCAATGCTGAAGTTCGGACAACAAGTAAATGAACCTACACCACCGATGGGAACGGTAGAGATTCAACAGACTTGGACTGTCACGGACAGTAAGGCATACGCACAAGATAGGCTGAAAGAATGGCAACAAAAGCAGTGGTCTTGCCTTAACAGATTGTGGGGTAAAGAATCAGCGTGGAATCCTGATGCTTATAATAGCATTAAGGTAATGGGGAGAAACGCTGGTGGAATACCACAACTGTTAGGGCTTGACCCTGCCACACCAGCCACGCGTCAGATTGAGCGCGGCTTGGATTACATTTACTACAGATACGGAACTCCTTGCGAGGCTTGGAAGTTCTTTACAAAGAATGGGTGGCACTAATGAGTAAAGATATAAACGATCTTGTACCTGACTACTCGGAGTCAATGGACATACGCGGTAATCCAACTCGCGTGTGTCCCTGTAGTTCCGACACCTGGAATGTCAAGGTCAAGTTCGATGAGGACGGTGACATAGGTATGTACTTCTTAGATATGGAGTGCGCTTCCTGTGGTACACTAGCAACAGCACCAACGCCTATAGATGGGGAGATAGAAGATGCCTGATTTCTTACACGAGATTACAAAAGATCGCCAGTCTCGGCAAGAACTTCTTGACTGGCAATCATCTATCAGTCACGCTATAGAACAACAGAACCTAACCGATCCTTGGGCAGCGGTAGAAGCACGTAACGCTGATGAAGAGTTACATTATAGTGGAGGACCATTCTAATGCCAACATATGAATACCGTTGTGACAAATGCAATGCACATCTAGTAATGTCACGCAATGTCAACGATAGAGATGCTACAATTGAATGTGATTGTGGCTATGTATTTACACGTATATTCACACCACCAGCAATCCAGTTCAAAGGGACTGGGTTCTATTCGACAGGAGGATAATGTCACTACAAAACTTAACTGAGATAGATTTGTTTAATCTTCTTAGAAAGAATCTATACAATGATTTAGTTCACGTAACTAATGATGAGTACTCTGCTAGCGATGCGTTCTCTATCGAGCACGGCATATATGTAGAACTCAAATGTCGTAGGGCCCACTACCCCGACCTTATGATTGAGAAATTAAAGTATGATAGACTCAAGGCTGAGGCAGATAAACTCGGTGTAACACCACTGTATATCTGCTCAACGCCTAAGGGTATATGGGAGTTCAACCTTGACCTAATCAAGATTGACTGGTTCAACAAAGATGATTTGCCTGCTACAACAGAGTTCGACAATAAAGAAAAGATAACAAAGGAGATAGGCTTAATCCTTATTGACAAGGGTAAACCTATTCTTCCTTGGTATCCTGACTATGATAGTGAAGATCAATTCATTAACGAGTCAATGACTGCCTTCGCTGAGGATATGTATGTAGACCCAGCAGAAGCAGGACTCTTTGATGATAGTCTATTACTAACTGATGAAGAGATACTTGCCGTTGAGGAAGAAGATGAACCACTACAGTTCAACTGATTCATCTTGTTCTCCTTCAACTTCTTTATCAGGTCGATCAATATCTTGATAAGGTCGGAATCCACCGATCTTGTTAATAAGTTTACGTACCGCTCTAGTGGCACGCATACGCACGGCATCGCTGCTGCCAGCATTTAATTCAGTAGCAATGTCTGCGAACTCCATAGATTCTGCATATCGGAGGAAGAGTAACCTTCTATCCTGGTCATTTAACTTCCGATATGCATTATCTATTTCAACCATCATCGCCTGCAAATTTCCACCTTCTGCTGGAGCACTCGGTCTCCCTGGTCTACCGAGATTCAACTTATGAGTTACACCCCACTCGCCACGTAACACAGGTGGCAGTAGTGCTTCTACTACATCGGGTTCGTAATAATATAAATCACTTTGATCATACCCAAGACTCTTAGCTTTCCAGTACTGACAGTAATCTATAGCCCTGTTCCGCAAGGAACGATAGATTAAATTCTTTGCATCCTTCTTATCGATGAGTTCCCAATCAGATAGATTGTTTGCGTGCATAGGGAACCACTCATACAATGCTTGCTTTATATCTTCTAGTTCAACCATCTCGTACTTTTTATGGTACTCAGATGCTACGTGAACTACTATAAATTCCCAAGGTTCAATGCGTGACCAGTCCACGCTACCACTTCCAAGTCTTGCCATCGACAGTGAATGATCTATTAACAATCGGTACTAGTTGTGGCACAACACTCTTGCCATCAACGTGTAAGATACCAAAGCCTTGTTGCCACGTAAACAACCCTGCTTTAATATACTTTGCATTCTTATAATCCATTAAGTTGCCAAGTTCCATACCCCATACAGTCTTAGGTGTACCGCCACGATACGCCTGTGTGTGGTGTGTAAGACCCATACGGTGCGTGTGTCCACAGACTACACTCATACCTGAACGCTTGGCTAAGCCCAATGCGGTGGCTCCTGCGGTAGGCTGTACGTTACCTTCATCACCGTGCATAAGTAACCAACCAGGTGCTAGTTCATATGGATCTTTGTGATACTTAATCTCTAACTCATCAAGCCCAAGGAAATTTTCTAATTGCAATTCGGGTAAACCCAGTAGTCCAGGTGCACGCATAGCAACAGTGTTAAACAATCTATCTGTATGATTACTTCTAACCATATGCTCAACAGTTAAGTCATAAAGTACTTGTCTTGTTGTATCACGGTCACGTCCTATTGACCGCTCAAACTCCAACTCCGTACCCTTACTCCACTTACTGATTGTCTGCATATCCATTTCATCACCACAGGATACAACTGTATCAGGTTGGTACGCCTTAATGAACTTTGAGATTGCCTTCACGGCTTCTACGTCGTGATATGGTACCTGCAAATCTGATATGCAAACGATTGTTTTCATTGTGTTATCTCCATTACCTTAGATGCCAAATATCGCACTGATTAGTGCAAGTATAGACATTAATTCTAGTTGAAGCGATAGTAAAATTGCCAACATCATTTGTCCCACTCATCCCTAAGTACTAGCAACCCAATGATTGCATAGTTAGCCATATCTTTTAACGTATCCTCCAAACTTTCGTGCTTAGGGTCAGCACCGCTCTCAACTAAGTTATTAAGACGAGCCAACTTATCGTGCATTCGGACACGCAATCCATTCAACGGACCACCTGGACTCTCGCTGATATTCTTTGGGCCGTAGTCCTCGTGCTTACTAAGAAGCAATTGTTCTAACTCAAAGAAAGTTTTATCTACTGCTTCTCTGAAGCGAATATTGGAACTGTCAATGTTATAGTTAAGATGCTTGACGTCAAGTCCAAGTTCTTTATCTTGAACCCTTGATTTTTTAGATGCCATATAATCTGCCATACTTCCTCATTCCTTATCTTCGAGTAATTGTTTGAGTTCATTATCCAAATCCGCTACGCTAGAACTGACTATCATATCTTCAATTGTGTCCACGATAGTTCGTGGGTCAGTCTCAGCAAGAAACAAAGTCAAGTATGTCTCTTGGGCTATGCGCTTGACATCATCGGGACTGTCAGCATAACGATACAGACACTTAAGCAATGAACCTATCATTAACTTATACCCATTAGGTAAGATCAATGCTGGGTCAAACTCATCGTCCTCTTCGAGTAGATGGTCTGTTGCTTCAAACACATTCTCAAACTTCTCACCACACTCTGGACATTCATCTCTGTTAATCATCGAATCCCATTCCCATCTTCTCTCTGACATACTCTGCCCCGTGTTTGACGTAGGCAGAATTAACATCTTCACCTTCACCCATTGAGACAATGGTGACTGGTAATTCTCTTGCGAGTCCAGTTGCGAATTCTTTTCCTGGCTGATCTCCGTCTGCGAAAACAAATATTCTTTCAAAGTCCGCAAGTAATCTTGTATAATGTTTCTTCCACGAGTTAGCACCAGGAACACCAACACAAGGAATACCAATACACTTACTGAGAGTAAGAGTGTCCAACTCACCTTCACATACTCCAATCCAATCACCTGCTCGTTCAATATCTAGAACGTTGTACATCTTTGTTTCAGCACCAGTCATACCCATATACTTAGGCTCAACAGCAGGGTTAAGACTGCGGAAACGAAGATCAACAACCCCAGTTTTAGTAATGTACGGGATGGCAAGTCTACCAATGAACGCTTCGTGTCCAACCTCAGGCTCCGCGACTACGCCTAATCGAGCCAGCCGTGCCACTTCCACTGTTATACCTCTGCTTTTGAGGTAATCTTCGGCTAGATAAATGTTTTCCTGATACCGATGGACTGCTCGCCCCAGTAATTCCTTCTGCGATTCGTTTTGCTTCACGAATATCGACCCCCTCTTGTCTTGCTATAAGTTGTAAACTGTTACCTTGTACGCCACAGGCGAAACAAATAAATATATTCTCATCTAAGTTTGCAGTGCCTGACTGGTGAGTGTCACCGTGAAACGGACATTTAAGATTAGTCTGTCCGTGATCTCGGCGTATGCTCGCACCATAATGTTCAAGCACTGCCTTAACCGAAGGCATATCACTCACCGAATACATCACCCAATCTTAAGACAAGGTACGAGTCTGATATAGATTTTCCTCGTGCTTTGATGAGGACTGCTGCGAGTATCGCTTCACGTTTAATACCCCTGGCTTCCGCATAATGCGTTGCTTCCAACTGCGCTTCTTTGGTCCAGCCACTAAGGTCAATCTTGTTTCCTGCACCTGGTGCCTTGGCTTCGATAACTCCAATGCTACCAAGGAAGTCCGAACGGACAACAACGTCGCCCTCATCTTTTGCACCTGTTCGAGCAAGTCGTTCAGCGTCGTATCCATTTGCTCTAAACCAGTCCTTGATGTCTGTTTCATATGTT